>Ga0126343_10001231_pt1:0-10000 | contig 11686 bp, 5 predicted proteins | sample Cyp2metagenome_FD_92531 | JGI IMG/M metagenome (GOLD analysis project Ga0126343, IMG submission 92531) | Coral microbial communities from Lord Howe Island, Old Settlement Bay, Australia - Cyphastrea 2 metagenome | ecosystem: Host-associated > Invertebrates > Cnidaria > Coral ... | reverse complement strand
GTCCTGTCCCATTGAAGCGTAAGGGTTTTTTGATTCCAAACCAGATCGGAACGTACCTTTGTGGATCCAAAAATGGAAGGAAAATATGCCACAGAATACTCGACTGCAGAGAAATGGGCGTCAAAGTCTTAAAAGTTACTATGGCATGAGCGATTCGTGCTTGGAGACCCGATCGATAAGACAGCGAACATATAAAAGTAAGCTTACTGCAAAAATACACGTTTCATTTACGACTACGAACGGCTTCGAAATATGCGGTGTTTTGAATTCAAATCACGGACTATGGGGCCTCTGGAGACTTTGGGAAGCAAAGTAGTAGTTGGATGGATGTTTAGGTTTCGGTATATGGACATCTTTGGACGACCACGAATCGACCGGCCACAGGAAGTCAGCAATATGTTGAAATAAACGCTTTAACAGCTCGGATTAAAGGTAAGCCTTCATCCTCCTTATCTGTAGAGAAATGACTTTAGCCAGTCCGTCTAAACTTCAGAGTACCGGGCCACTTAATATGTGATTTCAAATGCTGCTACCGCAGTCCCACGGCTATCATACTTAGCATAATAACTGTATATAAAAACCACGAATATACGGTACCTCGTTCTTTCATCCACTGCGGGACTGCGGACCGCCGTAGCGCTGTTTTCTTATAGTAATTTTAGGGGAAGGAAAAATGGGGGGTCCATATTTTGATGGACCCGGTCCTTGTCCACGGAGGGGGTCTATGGACCAGGGGTCGATGTTTTGTACTTTAGCGTGAGTGGCCGGGTATTCAGAAGTTGCTCCAGTCCAACATCAGAACTCGCTATAGAACTGCTATGTACATTAAGAGTGATTTAAATTATTCTGAATTTTGGCATGATGTGGAAATTACTGTAACAGTTCTTAGCCATCCATTTCCAAATAATCATGTGGTAGGTATCTACCAGTCAAAGACTGGTAGAATTTCACAACTGATTGACGCTCTTACTCATCTCCATACTAAGTCAGTATTGACAAAACCTACAATTGGTATTATATTGTTTGGAGAACTAAATATTAACAACCGTACTACTGACCATCATAAACAAATCGATGTCATATATACAAACATACCACAACATGTGCAATCTGCCGGTACACTGGAGTCATACTACCGGTATAGTGATCACAAGCGTATATACATTTCCCAGCTGTAAGCTGTCTGAAGACGTTATTTTGAGTATTAACTTCGCCTGTATACCTGAACCATAGTAATGCAGAATGTGAAACCTAAAAATTGCATTTTAACTAAAAGTTAATCTTTTCTCATGCAAGATAGGAAAAAATGCATCATATTTTATGCACACAAAGAAAGAGTGTTGGAAAAATAATATTTTTTCATGTACTCTCTTTCTGTTTTCGACATTCCCAACTTCTTGAGCTGAATGTAACTTTGCTATAATTTGCACAATAGTAATACAGAGATTTTAAAGGCAAATTCATACATGGTTCTACGAATTAACAATTCATCCTTGGATGTGAGGATGGAAAACTTCTGCATCATTTCCCTCAAACCTTTCCTTGAAAAGGACAAATCCAACCTTGAGCATAAAGAATAAGGTAAGTTACTAAAATCTGTTTAGAGGGGCACAAAGGAATTAAGAGGTTAGAGAGCCAAAACGATACAACTAAATTATTGAGCGTATCAAATTCGGCATTTGTGCATTAATAAGAAACATTGTAACTCATTATTTTTTTGTTTGTGTTGTAAGTGGGGAATTTCCTACTGTCAAAAACTGATGCACATGAAGTATGGAAACTACATCAACTCTGCAGCATCTGCAACAACAATGATTATGCTAGTGACAGAGACAAGATGGTTCATTAGGATTTGGAAAAAACACAAGTAATCAAGTGCTTGCCAATTTTCCTCAAATACACCATATTTCTTTAGTCAATTCTCAAAGAAAAAAATCAAAATAGTCTACATTAAAGAAATGGCAGATCCTGTTTCAATGGCAATTTTGTTTTTCTCGTCCTGCCAGCTTTCGTTCCACCATTTCTCCTTTCTTTACCCAAAATAGGGGGAAGACAGCTCCCCCCAGGTCCCTCAGCTAGATCTGCCACTGATTACATTGTCAATCCTTATGACAAGTTCCACATCTAAAACTTATGGTTGGCTTAGCAACCAGTAACTAAAATCAACATTGATGCTTTTCTGACATACCTCCATCTTTCAAATTTGGACGATGCAAACCTTTGTCTATATCTTAACTAATTCCTTAGAAATTCAAAATTAAAGGAAATATATCGCCGCAAACACCCTAGAAACGTATTAATTGCACCAGCTCGTGTTGCCTACGATCAAAGCTGACTTGGCAAAGAATGCCAGATCACAGGTTACATCAAGGGTGCCATCAATTCATACCATGAGGTTGCTCTAGGGAGCCTTTGATTATCTTCGTGTTTGTTCTTATCGTAAGCCAACCACCCAAGAATGCCAGGACGGAAAGCATTTTCTGGTACTCTGGGTACAGTTGTTATGGAGAAAAACCGAAATGAACTTTTTATTTCTAAGGGCAATGAAATTCTAAATTTGTTTTACAGGCGTGTAAAGAATTAATTATGTCTATCTACGTCCCTCGAAAAACAGAATAAAGCAACGGTGGAAATTTCGTATACAATGATAAAAAAAAAAAAGTTGTGGAAGTAAGGGATAACAACCAACGTTTGGGTGTCATCTGTTTTTGTATGTGTCATTTATATACCAGGTATTAACCGAGAGCGAGGTCATTACAGGGAAATCTCAAACCGAGGCCCCGATGTATTGACCAAGCGATAGCGAAGTCAAAACATCAAGGCTGAGATCTGAGATTTTCCTTTAATGACCAAACGGACGAGGTTAATAAGTTATTTATTATTTGGCCTTTTTAGCGATTTTCTTAAAAAGAGTGCAGTAAGAAAATCGGAAGTAATTTTCCACATCCGCTTGGACACCCAAGAGGTCATCCGAGGTCGCGCTCACTGAACTAAAACGAACCTGGGGATGCGACACAGTTCCTTTGAGAATGAGACCATATTTGTCTTTATTGCGTCAAGATCTAGGGCAAATTTAACCACTGAAATAAAAAAATAATTCAAAATGCCCCGTAATTACAAGAAAATAATGCCCTCTCAGCAGCCAATCAGAGCGCGCCTACTATTGTAGCATTAAAACAATATATATAGCATTTCCAACTTTCCTCTGACATATAAGTCCATGCCATTCTTTAATTTTTAGTCGGGATCATTTGCGGTCCCCATCGGGGATCATTTCCGGTCCGGGATCATTTGCGGTCCAATTTGGGGATCATTTGCGGTTCTGGGATCATTTGCGGACCCGTACAGAATCACACACTTGATTTAATGACTATATATGGAACTTATGATATTACAGGAGCACGTGACATGTAACTAAAATAACGCAATATCGTAACACGCCATATTTGTAGTGGTCGGCATCTTGTACAGATTTTGCGAAAATATTTTCTTGAAAACAGAAGTAGATCTGAACAAAACAAATATACCACGTTTATCAATTCATCTCTGAGCAAAAGATGAGGGAAATCAATATTTCAAGTATGTGCCACAAGCAAATTTTAGTACACACGAGGGAGTTTGCTCCTGAAACAGACTCGTGCAACATATTTGCCCCTGGAGCTTTCTCCCTCATACAAAATCAGTTTCATATGAGAGAGCAAAACTCGGGAGCAAAAGTTTTCGTTGTGCAACGTATTTTATCAGTAGAAATCGTTGGTGCAGACGAGGGAGCTTTGCTCCAGGAGCGTGTTGCAGAAGCGTGCTGCGGGAGCAAGCTCCCTCGTGTGTACCGGCCTTAACAGCAACTAACAGAGAATTGTTTAAAGATTGCTTGAAAGTGAAAAAAAATGCAGATTTAACCTGGACACATTATGGCAGGATTTTTCTTCGCAAAGATTCTGGAGGTCCTCTTATTATGTTCTCGAATCGATCTATTTTCGACCAGATACGTCAGTCTACAGTTAAACTAATGTAACAGACAGAATGGTTTGCTTTCGTGCCACGAGAAGAAAGATAAACGTGCTGGTCGAGAGAGCTGTACCAGAAAACTACAAAAACTCTACTTCATGTGCTGTTAGCGTTTTTGACGGCAAATTGTAACTTCGCACAATCATCAAATAAACAAGCTGTTTGTTTGAACCAAGTTTCACTCTGTTTCGACCCAGTTCAGCAGGCTTTAAATTAAACATGTGGCCAAAAAAACATGCTAAAAAGGGAAAAATGGTTAGCTACTCTTATTCTAAGGAGAAAGAAGATAACAAGCCATAAAAGAAGTTAATAAAAAGAGCTCGTAAATATTTTGCGTAAATTGAACGTCAAAGCTTGCTCCTACGACAGCAAATCCTAGTCTTAATAAAATTCAGCATTATGTTTTGACAGAGAGTTTACTTTGCAAATGGCACTCCCATTGTTCACCTAGTAGAGCTCGCTCGTAAGGGCAAAAATTCGTCCACAAACCAGCGTTAATATTTCTCTACGAAAATAAGCATTTTGGCCTGAAGACACTAGAAGCTCGCTGCCTGGTACAAGCTCACTACTTCGTCGCTGGCTCCGCCTAATTTCAAGTTAACAAAGATAGCGCCCTGATGAAAAGAAAAGGCTCCGATACCCACGCTACTCGTGGAAAGGGACCTCGCTGCTCGTGCGTCATGCTCACCCTCGCGCTTGCAACTTACTTGTTTTGCGTTTTAGCAATTAGGGATTATGGTTATTTATTATATCTCTAAATCAGAACGCTCGCTGTGATTGGTCGATTTAGCCGGCCGTACTCTATTGAACGGCCAGCTAAAGTTTAAAGCTGTTTTTGTTGCCAAAATGTTTTGTGAATTATCACCAAGCGTTCTTAACTTTTCTAGAGAGTACAAGTTTGAAATCTTCTGTTACTATTTCAAATTGACTCGTTTTGCTTTCTCTTCGCCCTTGAGACATAAAACGATGGGGAAAAGGCTCGATGTGTAACTTACATTACGGCCCTCGTTAGTAAGTTAGTAAGAGGTGTTTATTTCCAAGGAAAAATGGCTATTGCTAGAAAATTTTGAGGGAGGGGTGAAAGTTGTATAAAATTAGTATGGAACTTTGCTTGAGAAAATGATTCCGATTTTTGTTAATGGTGAACAAAGTGCATCGCATGTAAGTAACCTCGCCTTCTGTAAAATACTTGCGCTTCATTGCATTTCTCTGATTTGCGAGGATGAACACCAGTTGCTTGAGTTTTGAGGGTTGAACTCATTTTATGTGTAATGCATGCGTCAGTAATACTCAAATATCAGTTAAACAAGTCAATTCCCAGCAACCGTTTATTTGTTATATACCTGAAAGCTGTTTATTATAAAAAAAAAAACCTGACAAAACCAGTACTTCCATGCTACTAAGATCAATCTAAGGAATTCATTTTAGTTTCTAGTTTTCACTTTTCTGCTTTCTATTAGCGCATCCTCTACAGGTTTCTAAAGTTTCTGTGTCAGTTTCCTCTCACTGCACCAGGATGTAACCCATGGCCTTGATGTGCTTGTCGCCATTATCTGTCGTGTACGTTGCCTCGTTTCCACACGTGTTGGAGTCATCAGGAAATCCTCCTGTTCCAAACCCGATTCTCGAGTCAGAGAGATGACAATCGTTTGCGTTATTGCCTAGGTAACCAATTCTTGCTTTGGAAAAACCCGAGTCACTACTTGCAGTATTGAAGCCTTCTCTGTTACAATTGTACTGCAAGGAAGCCTGTGAACCAATCAAATTCTTCCACGTTTGCCGACCCAGTGAGGTGTTGCGGTATTGCCCGTCAGCGATCAGTGAGTACAGAGAGTTGGCCTGCTTGTTGATGACTATGAAGTTAATCTGATTCCCAACCTTCATACCAAGACAGATCTTGGAGAAGGATGTGTCCCAATAGGTCGGTAACTTGGTCTCTTGTGAGTCAAACCCAGTTTCCCCTCCAGGAAGGTTGTATTCATTCTTATCACTCCAGTACTTTGAGCCATAATGAAAGGTGGTCTGAGGAGGAATAGAAAAAAATGAAGTCTTCAAAACTTGTTTCTATTGAATGGAATTTACCAGACTTAAGATGACTTTTTACATGAGATGCATGCCTTAAAGAGGTTTACGAAATAACTGAATATTCTGAGTTTCTGGAACTCTGGAATCACAAGAACAGCACTTTTCTGCATCATTTCCAACGGCATGGATGCCGATTCTTAAAGAAGAAGGAATACACACAGCATTGAAGTCTTCCTCTTTGCAGTGGGTGTGCAATGAGGCTTGTAAACCAATCAGTTTCTTCCACGTGTCTCGGCTCTGTGATGTGACGCGGCATTGCCCGTCAACGATCAATGAGTACAGAGAGTTGGCCTACTTGTTGAAGACAATGCAGTTGATCTGTCGGCCGATCTTCATACCAAGACAGATCTTAGAGAACGACGTGTTCCAGTAGGTTGGTAACTTGGGCTCTTTTGTGTCAAGCCCAGTCACCCCTTTAGGATGGTTCTAATCATCAGTTTGCATCGTTCTAGAACGACGATGTATAGTGAAAGTTCCTCTGAGGAGGATTCGTTTTCAAACTTAAATCGTTTTCATCTGTGTTTTATAGCTAAACAACTGAGTTTTGAAAACTTTTGTAGAACTTCGGATTTTGGTTTATGTTTACATACCTTGCTGCCATCAATCTTCATGACCGGTGTCCATCCTCCATCTCCACATCCGAAATCTCCCGTGTGACAGAGAACAGAAATTGGTTTTGATTCAATGTGGAGGGTAACCAAGCGACTCAACCTCGACCTGTTAATTATGAAGTTTTCGTAGGGATTAAGGGATTATTTTAAGAGAATTTAAAAAATCGTCACACTAAGTGATGTTAACAAACTTTAGATCATTGCACTAGTAAAAGTTTCTAACCCAATGTTATCGATTATCACGGTTCAAACCGATGGGGCCCATATAATATATTTTTCAACTCCTCGGAAACAAGCTAAGGAGAGCTCTGGGAACGCAACTTCATTGAAATCAAACAATTACTTTCTTACTCCTTCTTGTACAGGTTAGTGCACTAATCTAAAAGTAACTATTGTTAATGGTATTTCGAGGACGAAGCAAAACAGTCAACAATTGGCTGCTTAGCTAATCAGGGTAAACAAGCTGGAAACCCAAAACAGGCAAGTAACTTAAGAATTAAAGGCCTCCTTTCAATGGCACATAAGCTACGCATGCGTAGGTCTTGATAGACGGTCTGGACAAATTAAGCACTGCCCCTGTCAACAGCACGTAACTGATGTTTAATAGCACGCTAGTGAATATCAGCTTTTATGGCTTCATTAACAAGGGAATAACGATTTTCTCAGTAAAAAGATATTAAACAAAGTTTTGACAAAAAAAAAGTAGTAAAAAAAATAGGAAGCCCTTTCTTAAGACAAGGCTCTGGTTGCAAGGGGCAGTCTACAAGTTTTCAATATTGTGCAAGTCTTTCACCACTTACTTGTACAAGTCAAAGAGTATTTTGCAAGACTCTACAGGACCTAAAGCAGGAAAACGCAGAGAAACACAAATTTAAATTTGTCTTGGAGCAACGTATTCCATAAGAATTTTAGCCATTATTCCAGGAGAGTGATGATGTTCACGATGTTATTCATCGATAAACTTCCATATAAATATAGACCAAATGATCCATACAAACATAGACTGTAGTTTTAGAGCCGATACACAAGACGGGTTTTCTCCAGGAGCATGCTCCAGGGTCAATTTGTACAGCTAGTACACACAGGGGAGGAAAGTGTGAGAACTTGCTATATATTTGTTCAATTAACCCCGTAATCTTGCTCCCAAATATAAATCGGTTTAACGCTGTAATGCATTTTAAAGGGCAGAAATTGTGCTCCCGAAAATGAATTAAGCCCGTATATTCGTTGGTGCACACGGAGGAGCTATGTTCCCTGAGCGTGCCCCTGGAGCAAAAGCCTTCGTGTCTATCTGCACGTAAGAAAGAACCTATATTTGTTTATCAAGCTTGCGAACATATGCTAGCCTGAGAAGCGGTCGTAAACCTAGATAGAGAAAGGGAACGGGCAGTGGGAAGAGCAGGAAGAGACAGTGGGACAGTATATTGCTTCTCACATCTCCTCTACCCGTTTCATGTTTATACCTGGTTAACTACTGCCTGTGTTCACCTTTTTTGCAGTTTTCTCCAGTAAATTTAGCTGGACAGACGCAGAGGTATTTCTTGTCTGTAAATCCACTCAGACAAGTTGCATTGTTAAAACAAGGATTACTGGAACACGCGTTCTGATGAGAACAAAATACACTCCACGTTAGCTTTGGAGAGTTAGCAAAAGTGCCCGAGTCTTTAAGAGTTTGAACGAATAAACTTGGCAGGACATCGTTTCTTTGGAAATGTGCATCTTCGAAGTTATTATCAGACTACGAGTAAGTCCTTAAATCGTACACATAATAGTACAGTTTAAAAGTACAAAAGTTTGACAAAGAAACAAAAAGAGGCCAGCTGCCCACAAAATCGCTCCTCCTTCGATCTTAGATTGCTGGCAGTCTAAGATCCTGTTATCGTTTATTTAAACTTAAAGAATTCTTTGAAACTGAATATGAATCTCTCACCTCAGTGCCGGTGTATGTAAAGCCTGGCCGTACTTCCAGATCTTCGGGGTGTGAAAAGTGATCTGAATCACTCAACTCGCAAATCACTTTCTTGTTTTTTACTGGACCCATGTTTATTGACACGCAGCGACTCTCCATAACACAGTGACTTCTGCAGGGATTACGTACATTCAGAGGTAAATTAAGTCTCTTGATCACGTGACCTTGAAGAGCACGGTCATCTAACTCCGGGGTAAATTTAATTCGGCGTCTGCACGTGCCTGCGAGTAAGATCAAGCAATTCTTACAAAAGCACATCAAACCTGTACGGAAGAGCGTTTATCCATTGCGGAGCCTCTCAAATCTAACTCATTTTCTAGCCAAGCTCATTTTTACAGCCCTCCATTCTCTGGATATTTAGCATTAATTTGTATTTTTTCCTTTTTCTGTTTTTTGTTTTGTCTACAGTTTTGCTTTAGCTCAGGAAAAAATCGGGTAGAGTGTGTGAAGTTTGTGGGATAAATTCTGGAGTAATTCTCCAACGGCAAATTAGCTTTTTTCTATCTGCGCTATCAACAGCTATATTTATGGAATTAGTAAACACTATCCTTGAGAACGAATATAGTAAACTAGTAAAATATTAAAGCAAATTGCACATATAGGACCAACAAGAATTATTTCTGTTTGTAATGAGTTTGATATGCACCGTAAATCCTCATTTAACTAAATTTCATCTGGCACGGAGTCAATTCCATCAAATTAAAGTGTCTAAAATGTATTTGTGCTCCATGACTGCTTTTCAGTGGCAACTTGCTACAACACAAAACTTGGACATCATCTGGTTTAGCATGAAACCACAATCATGTAAATCATTAGGCTAATTGGGCTGCTTGTGCCATTAGTGTGTGAATATGTCTTAAGGTGGCTGGAAACAGTTTCCGGTACTTTTCAAGACTTAGAGTTTGATGGGTCATTATAACCACTCTATACTTGTTGCCACCAACATCATGGTATCAACAAACTGTACAATCGTCGGGGAATGAGTTGCTGTTAATTTTATGGCACAATAGGTTACCATAGCAACAATATGACCTGCTAAAAACACCCTTAATTTTAGCTGTGAGCGCTTATAATTAAAAAACGAGCTCGGTGACCCCCATTTTTTATTATCGAATTGTAATAAGCATGATAAGATGCACCTTTTTGCAAAGTTTAAAAAAATTCTGCGAAGGGGGTTCAGAGCCACCTTAAATTTTCAAAAATCTAAGGTGGCTCTGAACCCCCTTCGCAGAATTTTTTTAAACTTTGCAAAAAGTTGCATCTTATCATGCTAATTACAATTCGATAATAAAAAATGGGGGTCACCGAGCTCGTTTTTTAGTTATAA
>Ga0126343_10001230_pt1 | contig 11689 bp, 6 predicted proteins | sample Cyp2metagenome_FD_92531 | JGI IMG/M metagenome (GOLD analysis project Ga0126343, IMG submission 92531) | Coral microbial communities from Lord Howe Island, Old Settlement Bay, Australia - Cyphastrea 2 metagenome | ecosystem: Host-associated > Invertebrates > Cnidaria > Coral ... | reverse complement strand
ACCAAACCCAGAAAGCAGTGAATTTTACATGTTGATTTGTTAGACCTTCCTAAGGAAAGGAAACATACAATATAGCTTTTGACATTGAGATATTTTTATTATTTTACATTATTATCGTGCGCCGTGTGGTTGGTTGTGGGGGGGGGGGGGGGTCGGTGGGGGGGGGGGGGGGGGGGGGGGGGGGGGGGTTACTTTCCTTGCCCAGCCGGCTTTTTTTTCTTCAGTCATTTCTTCTTTTTTCACCCAAAATAAGGGGAGGGGGGGACGGGCCCCTCCCCTAGATCCGCCACTGACTGGGTACATTTTATGTATGAGAACATCAAGGAACTCGGTGAAATCAGAGTCGATTACACATATAAAAAGAAGACGAAACATCAACCGCGTTGTTTCAATTTGTGTTGCTTCAACAACACGAATGAACCACGCTGATTTGGGGCTTTCTGGTTTTATTTAACGTAGAAATAAAATTATTGGTCCGTCGGTATAGTGTAGCAGTCTTCCAGGTGAGGGTAGTTCTTTAAAGAACTGTTGTCGGGGCTGACGTCTCGACAGCCTAAGCGGAAGTCATCTTAAGAGTCAGGTGAAAAGTGTTTGTCAGTGGATGTTGTTGTAAATCTGCTTTGTTGAAACTGAACTCCTGGGTTGAAACCATATACAAAAGTTACTATCAGTATCTCGATTCACATTTGTCACCAAACAATTATGATTGATGTTCTTTGTTGTAGATGGATCAATGCTTTGGATTACCTGCGCCATTGGAGAAATCGACTGGCATCGTGTAATGAAAACTATTGAACCACACGAGTCTTGCTCAGTCCGGCTGCAAGTGTTGGTTGTCAAATGGATACTGTGAACTACCGCTTATATAAGCCCTCCCACTCTTAACCCCCCTCCACTCCCCCACCACCACTGAAGACAAAAATCTTAATTCAAATTTGAAACCCCCCGGCCTAGATATATACCCCCATCATCTAGTTTAGCATGAAATGAGTTAGATTTATCATAGTGTTTTAAAGCGTAATTAAAAACCAGCATATGAAGAACTTATTTCAATCATCACCCGAAGGGCGCGCATGCGCTTCGAAATATGGGCAGCTGACCAGTAATATATTCAAAATCGAACAAGCTGTTATAAATCTCACTTAAAATGCATGCAAGGAGTATTTCCTTTTCCCTGTAGGAAACAATGTTTATTTTTTTACGCAGAAAATATTCTTAGAAAAGACGTTTATGATATATTCCGGTGATGTCATGCTAACATTGATTCTTTTCGGTCGGTGAAAGTGCTGTTTGTGGCCAATTTTTGTAAACCTGCTGTAAAATTCGCTTCGAAAATAAGCCCACTTTCATTTCAGGTTAAAAAAAATCCTGCTTATACTAAAAGGTTTCCCAAATAAAGGCAGATGTAACTTCTGTCGATTGCATAAGCCTTCTGGCGTATTCTTTGTTCTGTTGTTTCCACTTATTAGAGAATGCTCAGAGCTGTGATGTTCATTTTATGACTGCAGAACTATCTTTTCCTTTTAGAGAAGTTTACCCTATTTAGTGTACTTGTGTACGCTTAAAATGTTTGAGACACAACATCCCTTTCATATCAAATGTTCTTGAAATACAAAATGGCCCTAAACAAGCCCAACAACCCTATGAACAACAATGATCTGACATCCCAAGGATTCGGTATAGAAATTTTACGGTTTATTAGCCGAAGAGATTCCAGTTGATGGATCTGATAGCCTATGTTATATATAGACAAGAGTGTTTTACTGGAAAGTACACCACTCGTAAATTCATACGAAACTACATCCGGGACTCAAAAGGCGTATTCTCCATATCCTCAAATGTGAAGATATCGATGATTTCACCGAAATCAAGTTTGTCTCTAAAATTATACTTAAATTCGTTGCTGTGTGATCGAAACATCTTCGGGACTTCCTCTAAGTCTTTAGCAATCTTCGGACATCTTCGGAAATGTTCGGTAACGTTCGTGTGACCGTCGGACAAGTTTTGGAGATCTTTGGAAAGTGGTCGGAGATCTTCGGAAAATCGTCAAAAACGCCGTCAACAGCGTGTCTATATAATAACAAGAAGATCATAGATCTTAAAACAGCGCTTATAAAGATTTAACCGTTTTCTTAACCCTACATTCGCAACGCAGTGCACATTGCAACGCAGTCCTTTATGATTCATTCATTTCTGTACGCACGATATCACTTATTGCACCATCGCTCTCAGCCGTTGTGAAATCTCTGATGACGTATTGATCTTAATCTGGAAGTTCGGTCGGGAAATGGCTGTGAATGATACGATAAAGAAACTAGTATCACGCTATTAATGCCGCTATCAATAAACAGCCTTCTTCCTTACATTGCAAAAGTCAAAATGTAATTTGTTTGTGTTATGAGTAAAGGACAAACAATGTTATTAGTAGTAGTCACGCCGGTCACACAATCAGAGGTTTATGCTAATATAAACGCCGCAAGTTTTGGCAAGCTCTTGTTTGCCTCAGCAAATAATTAATTTTCCTTTGAATCTCTTAAACAGCCTAAGAATTCACTTCAATCACAAAAATCCGTAAGAAATTCACGCAAAATTGCAAATAAACTAAAAACCGTCGCTTCTCTGGCGTAGTAAACACAATCTTATTTGTCACGCACCGAAAGTGAAAGCTACAACATCCTTATTCACGACCATCTGCAGTATGGTGGTAGGGAATTTCCCTACCAGTAACGTAATCATTGCATGTTTTGACCCATTCTTTGCTTAGCTTGCAAATATTTCATTTTTCTTCCGATCTCTGAACTCACTTCAATAACGGAGCTCGACGATTCACCTCTTTTGACTGAAAATACGAAAAATATTCGGAAAACTAAAAAGACAGACTTTTTTCGAACTACTTTGTGTTAGCTGTATTTATTTCACTAATTAAGTTCTCCAAAATTGTTTTTGCGGTGTGAAATTTCGTGCTAAGTTTGAAGTTTTACTACCAAAACAATTTCTGTCCGTCGTTGCATGCTTTCAAAATCAATCGAATCGGACTTTTCTACTTTAAATTGAATAGCAGATAGTGATAAAATTCGTTATGTGTATTCCAGAGAAATTCCCCTAAATACAGCAACGATCAGAGAGAGAAACTCGACTGAAATTAGAGAGGTTAAGCATGACGTTTACGGCAAACGGCAAAGATAACTTCTGATTTTGCGTTCTTTTCTTCTAATCCGTAAATAAAGCACACAACAATTGATTAACGTCTCCTACTATTCGTTGCAAATACGAATAATTTCACATTGCTGTACACACAGCTGACGAGAGACGGCAAAAGTTTCATTTTTGCCGTTTGCCGTTTGCCGTAAACGTCATGCTTAACCTCTCTATTGACTCAAATTTTAGGGCGAGAGAAACACAGGATTACGCGCCATTACAGCGCCAAGCTACAAACAACCAAACAAACTTTCACAATTTCAAAACACGATTGAATATACTTACAGTGACTTTCCCTGCCATTTTAAAGTGAACAGAGATAAACTTGCGGTGAATAATCGTCGATGGATGTGTAAAAGAAGGCAAAAGATTGACGATTACCGTTAACTTTTAGGAGCGAAATTTAGGCAGCGGGGAAAAAATCCGGCCCGTGGGCCGTATCTTAAAAAGCTGGACCGGTCACGTGCGCATGATTAGTCAATCAAATTTAAGAATTTAGGATTCCGGCCCGCTCAGATGCTTGAAAAAACAAGAAGACGCCTGAAGGCGTTTACGCGGGATGTGTTGGTTTAAGTACTTAAGAATAATGGTATTGGAAGGTTGAATAGTGTGTCAATGACAAATGTGCAGAGACGAAGATCCAGAAGTGAGAGACGAAAATCGTACGCGCGTCGATTAGAAATTTTAACATTAGCAAAATCTATATTCTGGTTGTGTAATGTCAAAACGGATATTACATACAGTAAAAGCAACATAGTGAGGATCGACAAGTCTCCTACGGGGAGCGTTGCGTGACTCCGGCCCGAGCGGCTGCGAAGGAGACTGCTAAACAGTGATACATTGTAGCTTCAACAGAGTGTGTAAGCGTTGTAACACCTGAGTACTTTGACTCAACTTTTCCATATCGGTACTCAATTCACTTGCAGTGGGTTAAAATTGCTTCAATATTTAATTCGTGTTGAATAGTTTTTCACAACAAATATAAGCTTACTCGTTCAACAAGTCTACAAGTGACTACTCACAGCTTCAATTATAACTCAACTCGTTGGTTCGACTGGATACGGTGAACCCGTTGGTTCAACAGCTGTGAACTTGTTGGTTCATGGCTTCGATTATAAATGAACTCGCTGGTTCAGCTAGATATGGTGAACCAGCTGTTGCAGCTGTTGGTTCGATGTCTTCGATAACTGTGAACTCGTTGATTAGTTCGGTGACAAATCACATTCTGTGCAGCTATTCACGTTTAAACACGCAATTTCGAAACAAATCAAAATAACAAACCAATTATCCGGTGTCAATGTCAAATAGTTTCCTCCACTTTTGTCCCTCTACGCAGTATAAACCTTACCCTTGGCTTTATATTTGCTGACGCAGTATCGTTTTTGTTGCTTGTGCGATTCGAAGTTGCAGCCAATAACAATCACACCGACAATTTTTTCGGGAAGGGCTCGGGATACGGGAAAGTTAAAAAAACAAGGCAATTTTTGACTCCCAAGAATACGACAGGAATGCGCTCCCGAATTTAAGACGCTGGCTGACTACGTCATTCCACGTAAAAAATAACAGAATTTTATGCCGTTCGAGTTGCAACAACAATACCTCACTCGTTCGCTGCGCTCAATCGTGATATATTGTTCTTGCCACTCGAACATAAAATTCATATCTTCTCGCCACCGTGAAATATCCTCTATGTACTTGGAACGGACAAAACATTTTTTTTTTAAATCAGGCAATTTTGTAGTTAAAAGATCAGTCGTGATTTCAGCCGCTAACGTTGATTATACAGTGTTGTAAGTTCATTTTGGTGTCTATACTATAAGTTGTGTTTCTGGAAACGTCTATTACTCTTAAAATATTGTTCATTAAGACAGCATATTACAAGACCTTCTCAAGACATTCATTCACACACGACACTCTCTTGCAAGTTTATTGATCTAAACATGGGTGAGAAGATTTTTAGTTCAGCAGCTGTATTTATATCTAACTAGCCTTACTCTTGTAAACTGTTACAAAATCAGTCCAAGTTAACTTCAAATGATTTTAAGGTGATAAAATACTCAATATCTAACTACTCAATCGACCACTTTATCTTGTGCTCCGTTATGTTGCACTTACGAAAATTATAAGATGTTTATATTCCTTTAGAGTAAGGATACACCTATGTTATGCTTTTTGCGATAAAAAAGATAAAAACGTTACCCCAAAAGGCCCTGTGTCAACATGTGGTTTCTCCTTGCTGGTCTTCAGTTCGTAAATCTCTCGAGATAAGTGATCCTTCTTTCGGTCATTCTTAAGTCGTTTTCCTCGCTACGTTTTGCTCGTCTTTTCCTTGTCATTTAAAGGAGAAACTACACGCTGACCATTAGACACGTTATGGAGAGAGGCACGAGAAATGTTGAGCTTTCAAACTACTTATGTAGTCATCATTAAGTCGCTGCCTCTTAAGGTTCAAAACCATGACACCACGACAAAAAACAAGTATTCATCAGTTTTCTATGCTGTCGAGTTCTCCCATCTTAGCTTAACTAGGTTTATCCTGCTGTATTGATTTGACATTGCATTTACCATTCGATGCGACTCTGAATTACTTCCAATCAGATACATATTTGCAGCTTCAGGTCGCCTCAAACATAAAAACCGTTTATCAGCACCGACAACGTGGACTCTGGTCGGTTCTAATTCTGTGTGCATAGGTCTCGTGCTTATTTTCGGTTGCCAGCGAATCAGATTTGAGCAGGCGCCTGAAAATGACGTACCACTGCTTTCAACTTGAAACTGGCGAGAGTCCGCTTGTTCCTGGTGCTGAACAAAAGAAAAGCGGGCATTGCTGACAGTTGTGCTGATCAGATGAGGCCAAATGAATGTAGTAGCAATTTTATATGCTGTGATCGTGGGGTTTTTTGTAGGCCAACGTAAACCGGCTGCAGGTTTAATTTATTTGACCCTACAACATGCTTGAAAAGGGGAAAAGAAAAATGTCGAAATTCTCGCACATCTACAAACCACCGAGAATCGAGCAAAATAAACAGTAAGTATAATCTTCCTTATTCTCTAAGTAAAAAGTGCATTGCTAAACAGAGGTGCTACTTAACACTTATAAGAAATTAATGGTACGTTAAATGACGTGAGAAGACGACAACAATTAGTGTCATACAATGTTACAATTTAGTGAGGCTCATTTAATGGACCTCATCTGTAGTAATTGCTTATTACTCGGTCAGTTTGCAACGTGAGCAACGTGAGCACTATATAGAGTGACTCTCTGCCATTTGTTGTTGTAACCTCTCCAACCATAGTGTAGAAAGAACTCTTTATGCTTTTCGGTGTTTATTCGACAGGTTTCTTTGTTTCTTCTCCAAAACCACCACCCAGTTGTCCTGGAACTACAACGGCGAACTTGTCTGGACTTTTGCTTGTATTTCGTGGCGACAGCAAAATGCTTGGACCCGCTCGATGTTTCAATTTCAAAGACAACTGGAAAACCGCTATTTAACCATGGAACAATGCTGGATTCAATCCAAGATTTGCTACCATGTGAGACGCTTGCCCCAATGCTTCGTCTTTTACGTCGCTCAAGATAACTCTTCACACGTGACGTCAATCCTTGGCGTGATCGAAACCATGGCGCGATTTGATGCATGTCTGAAGAAAACGTTATTCCTCCACAGCTTGTTTGGAGCCATGGTCGTATTTCCTCCACGAAGGTCTTAACTCCATCTGTCATATTCCGAGGTGCCTTTTTGCTGCTGTCTTCGTATAATTTTGCGCTAAATGTCGAGCTGAAGCTGGGGCTGGCAGCAAGTCTGTCGTAGTATCCAAAGACTTGAGCCCAGGCCACGGCACCGCTTCCACTTCGGCAGCCTTGACCGGAAGTAGGACAACATATGAATTGGTCATAGTCGGGTATTTCATGTTCAGAGGGTATATATACTACGGACAAAGTTTTCCACGTTGAGCGCCTAGTCCGTTGGGGATGTAAGCTGATTGCAAAGAGCTTTTTAATCACTTCATTCTTACGCCCATTAATTTCAACCATAAATCCAATTTCCCGCCATTGCAAGACGTTTCCTACGAATGTTCGGTTGGCACTGACCTCAAGTTTCAGGTATGAAAGATGATTGGGCTTCTCCTTTAAAGCGTATGAGGCCACCTTACTACTTCCATCCGGTAGGCACACATCTAAAAGCACCTTACAAAGTTTCTGCTGCCATGTCGACCTCGACCTGGGGCGCATGCGTGTGTTATCACCGTCTGTCACGTAAATGTGAACAGACTTGAAACGTTCACCAAGCGCGAGTTCCACGATGGAACCAGGGGAAAGGACTTCTGCAACAGTTTGTTTATTTTTCTTTCCTCTTCCGGTAGAAATCACGTCCGTGGTGGCCCAATCTGACTTTGAAAGTTTTTGTGCTGCCCAAGTTCGCCACTGTGTGTTAAAGCCATCGAGATCTTGTTTTACCATTAGATCCAACTGACGCCAGTCTTCAATCTGTTTGACAGGGTTGACAAAATAAAGCACTTGAATTCTCGGAAAATTGAATAAGCTAGGCATAGTTGTTGTATGGATCCTTTCAGTTAGCAAATTAAAGCCGCGGATTCAATCTATTTTACCCTAGTCGTTTCTTTTAGCTGCATGGCATAAATTTCTTACCATGTCCGATGAAGGAATGAAAACTTACTGTATAACTGAAGATTCAATGATTCGTAGGCTTCTGTTTAATTGACATTCTGACATGACCGTAGATCAAGAGAAAATGAGGAACGTAGATATAAACAGGAGCCCTTGTTGTTGGATCTTGCGACCTTAATGGTGGATATTTGAAGTTCATCACTACATTGATTGAAAAACAAACAAAAAATGTGATGGACTGTGCAATTGCATGTCTCTTATGAAGCTTGACGTTTTGGTTGGCAATGTGTAAGAAGAGATCTTGGATGTTCAAAGCTATTAATAAAATGCCACTTTTTTGCCAAGAGATAAAAAAGAACACTTTTAAATTCGGCCAGCTTTTGTTCTCACCTCAGGGATATCTGCTGTCCAGTTGTAACTCGCAGCCACAACAGTTCCATTGTCATTCTTACAAATTGTCAATCCCATCGGTGACAGCCGATAAAACTTCTCGCATCGCTGACCGTTCTTCTGAGCCTGTTGTATGAGCATGTCTGTTGGTCTGGGATCCGGGCCACTCTCTACTTTTCGGAAATCTCCAGTTTTTCGGCCAGAAGACAGCACTATGTAATCATTTCCCATGTCAATTTCGTAGTAGGCTACAAAGTCTGGGTCCAGGTCCAGGCGACAAATTGGACGAGTGGGACCAAGGTCATCAGATACGTTGACTTGGGTGAGGTTTGTGAAGTCTGGATCAAGGCTGCTCAGTTCAACTATTGAGTCCAGCACCTCATAAGGCAGCTCTAAGGCGACTGCGTTGTATCCACGGGTGATGAGAAGAGCCGTAAGCAGCAGGCAGGTTTGCAGCCACCTTGCCATTATATTCCAACCTGTCGAGTTGAGAAGGATAGTAGAGCATAAACAAACAGCCACAACGACAAGGAACTAAAAAACAAATTCGAACCACCCGGCGAAGAGACATACATGGAGTATAGTACCACGCAACATTACGCAAGAGATGATTATGAATTGTAAAAGGAGTGAGAAAAGGCAAAGTAAGATTGAATGAAATGATGAATGATTAACCTTGAAATGAAATGAATGATCAACCTTGAATACATGAGAGAATTGATAACTCGATGGCTGAATTAATGGCCGAGGAGCCGGGTACCAGAAGAGCCGAGCAGTCAAGGAACTCGTGAAGGAAGGAAAGTGGAAACGGAGTACACTAGAGGTAGAAGAACCTGAGAACCTGAGAACTTGAGATAAAGTACAACATTAAACTTGAGAATCGCCCTATGGTTTTAGGGACCACTGACCACAAATTCTCTTTTCCTGTTGAGGACTCCCTGGACTTGCTTGGAATGACCATTGACAATCAGTTAAACTTCAATAAACATGTATCTTTAGTATGTAAAAAGGTCAACAATTAAGTGAATGTCATGATTAGATTTCGCAACCTCATTTGCAATTGTACCGCTACCAAGTTAAAGTTGTATAGTGCTTTCATTTTGCACCACTTACAATATTGTTCTACGGTCTGGCATTTTTGTAATGCTAGAAACTGTGATAAATTAGAATCTCTCAATAAGCGCGCCTTACGCATTGTTTTTAATGATAAAGTTTCCTCTTACCAGCAGTTATTGCATAAATCAGAAGGATCAACTTTGTACAACCGACGGATTCAAAATATGCTAATTATTGAACTGTAACAGTTTTCCTAGATATCTAAAGAAATGTTTACTTTGCGTCAGTCTGAATACTCTTTTAGACGAACGAATATTTTATCGCTATGTAAACCCTTTTACTTCTACTTATAGCCTCAACTCCTTTCGTTACTTTGCGTCTAAGAACTGGAACTCCCTACCTAATAATGTAAGATCTGAGTCCACTTTAACTGGTTTTAGAAGACTCCTGAAAGCAATCACCTTCAAGACATAACAGTATATTTAACATTTTTTTATGTATGTAAATAGATTTGTATGCATGTATATAGATTTATTTTATGTGTGTATATAGATTTTCGTGTATGTAAATAGATTTTCTCTTTTTTGTTCTCGAAGATATTAGCCTTTCTGGCTACTCTGAAATTCGAGTTTGAATAAAGTTCATGTATGTATGTATGTAACCGGGGAGCCCTAGAATCCGTACAATCCAATCATCATTATTATATTTTCGAGCGCTACATTCATTTGACTTTTCGTTATTCGTTCATGGAACGTATTTTTATTTTTGTAGTTTTTCGGATCGTTTCAGACCCTTTCAGTGTTGCGATCATAGCAAATCAGTTAACCTGCGTTGATATTAAACGAAAAAGGAAAACTCAATGATGTACAAGTCAAAATCTGCCGTGTATTTACGCGCAAAAACATTAACAGTTCAATGAGGAGAATTTCTCTTGAAAACAGAAAGCCGGCAAGTTGTGCAACGAAAGGGCTGGGAATATCCTGGTTCGTTATTTGACTGAGCAGTCCACAGAGTGCTCTGAAATTTTGGGCCAACTGAATGGGTCATCGACAACACTGACCCTTAGTTATTGTGCCGCAACCTAGTCCGATGGAAAGGTATAAACAATTATGATTGAAGAAAAAAAAGGTTCACAGAGTGACATAAACGGCAGTGCTATTTGACCGCTCTTGACCAGAACTTGAACAGGACTAAGAAGGGAAAACTCGCTTACCTTTTTTGAAGCTTTTGTCTGATGGAACGTTAAATGTTGTTCGTGATGGAAATAACAGGCCAGGATGATGAGTCGATGAGTCAGACTGCTATCTGACTCGAATAAGGATCTCAGCTAGTTATTTATCCATGTCAACTTTTGTCGTTTTTACTACTTCAGCGACGTAAGCAGAAGTGCAAACGGAAGGTGTTCGTGTATTGAGTTACAGTTTTTGCGCGGAAAAATATAGTTCTCAGTCACGTCTCCAGAGGCGTTCAAAAAGCTTGGTTTTTATCTAAATCGTGTAAGGATTTCAGCTACTTGTTTATTCTTGTTTTGTCGGTTTTACTTCAGCAACGCATTCATAAGTGCGAGCGGAAGGCACCGTTAGTGTTATATTGAAACGTGTTTATATGTCACGTCAACGAGGTTAGTGCTGCTTCTTGCATCTTCGAGCATAAAAAAACAAGGTTTTTTGCTTGAGTTTCCTTCTTGAACACAGCTTAGTTTTCTACCTGAGGACTGCATGATTTTCTTGAATGCCACATTGTTTTGTGTTTTGACTTTTGCACGTAGAGCATTTTAAAATTGACTGTGCTCTCTCTTCCTTAGCTATTGGCAATTGTAGGTATTTCAACATATGTAAGATTAGGAGATGAAGTGATGGACAGACGAGAAGTTAGTCTGTTACGCAACTCGAATGAGGAATTCGGGAAGTTATATATTTAGTCCAGTTATTTAGTCCAAGTTTAGTTCTTCAACGTAATATTGAGTTATTTATCTCTTTGTCACGAACTCAGTGCTGTTTGTACGTCACGTGACTGATAAGGGCTAGGGCGAGGGCTAGTATTATAGCTCAAAAACCCAAGCATAAGTCCAAACGGAAGGCGCCGTTTGTTTTATATTGAGTTATTTATCTCTTAGTCACGAACTCAGCGGTTTTTGTACGTCACGTGACTGATAAGGGCTAGGGCGAGGGCTCAGTAGTATTGCATCATCAAACAGTTAACTAATTAAGTTTCTTTCCTTAACTTAACGAAGGTGCCTACTATTGTTGGTGCGCACAGTACATGGGCATTTTGTTTGCGCATGCGCGAGACGAATGGAATAATTTGAGTTCGGCGCCATTTCTTATTTTTGAACGCGCTGCGGCGGGTTTTTAAACGGGTGATCTACGTTGCGAGAAAGATCTTGTCAAGAGAAATGAAAGATTGTAACAAGTT
>Ga0126343_10001229_pt1:7500-11693 | contig 11693 bp, 7 predicted proteins | sample Cyp2metagenome_FD_92531 | JGI IMG/M metagenome (GOLD analysis project Ga0126343, IMG submission 92531) | Coral microbial communities from Lord Howe Island, Old Settlement Bay, Australia - Cyphastrea 2 metagenome | ecosystem: Host-associated > Invertebrates > Cnidaria > Coral ... | reverse complement strand
CCCACGCTCACAGAAAAACAGAGGCGGATACAAACTTAACCCCACAAGGAAGTCAGCGACAGCAAGAGAAATGATGAACCAGTTAAGCTTACTTGAGCGAAGACGTTTTCTTGAGACGATGATGATTATTATGAAGCAGTTACCAAACAATGCCGTTATCGTCAAAATCCAAGCAAAAACTATGAACAAGGTGGAAGACATCTTTTTTACGTATCACGAAGCTTGTTTGCCGCGAAAGCTATAGCTATAGAGATCTTCCCGGATATCGAACCAATGTGCAAATTAAGAACAATTGAATTTCGCTTTTGTGGTTTCGAAACCTCCTTTTATGGCAGCGCCACAAATATTTTTTTGGTCGAATTTGGATTGGTTGTACAGTAAAAATGGGATCTATCTAAATAATATGAAGCTACATTTATTAGATTCACAACAACGATTTGTGATAGCTTCTGCCAGCACTGAACGGCATAGAGCGTTTGACTCATGTGATTAAATATGGCATTGTTTGTTCGCCATCTGGTTTCGTTTCCGATATTATTAGTTTGTTTGGAAATCCGGAGAGACCTAGCTTTCGAGTACGCTACACGAGAAGCTGATGGGCGCCATTACCCATAATTACGTTAATAAATATTCTTTGAACTCTCTTGCTAATTAATTATGTTTTCAAGAGGTCCACCGGGACAATAAGCCCCGGCTGTTCAAAGACTGGATAACGCTATCCACCGGATAAATCGCTATCCAGCGTATAGCATGGTTTGTTTTGTTAACACTTATCCACTACATAGCGATTTATCCGGTAGATAGTTTTATCCATCTTTTGAACACCTAGGCCAGGCATTTTAGCGCACCAGATATGCAAGTAGGACTAGAAGTTTAAATTCGGTGGCAATGTTTAAATCAAAATTTTTTCTCGAGTTATATAGAGCTAGTCGCTGTCGCTGCTCTCGCGAGTTTCGCGATCATCGTCTACCTGAGGTCAACCATTCATTTCGCCGGGGAAAACGTTTTTCTGTCCATGAACGTTCTAGATAATTGTTTATTTTCTTCTGTTTTCAGTCAAAGTCACTGTTAATAAACTTGAAGATTTATTTGTTTTAAACAATGTTTGGAGACCCGTCCAGATTGGCCCCGCGATACGATCGTATCACTCTTTGCCCCAGGGTTATTTTGCAATGTAATACGTGACTTTGTTAAATTAGACGAATCGCTCAAAGCGATCGCTGGTGATGTTATTGTCAACATTTTCTGTAATTAACATAAGACTTTGAGCAGAGAAAGGATCGTGCTGGATAGGAACTGACTCCAACTGTTTATTACTGATAAGTGAGGTTTTTGGCTCTTCGGATGTAGGATTCAAAGAGAAACTGGATTACGAAAACCACAAAATGTCTGGGTGGTAAAAGGGTTAGTTTGGTGGTCATTCATTTCCTGTAAAAGATTAAGATTTTATACCTGCTTCGCACAAAAGGCATTCAGCATCTGAATTACATTCCTTGGGGCAGTGAATGAAGGTAGCCCAGTTAATTTTCAGAAATGATTTTTTTTTGTTGGCGTGTTCAGAAACTGAAAAGCTTATACTAGTAAGGGAAATATAAACAAAGATTTCCCTATATGGAAACAAGTTCCTTGGTGCAGTGAATGTTGCTAGCCCTTTAGATTCCCAGAACTGAAATTTGTTGTATCTAGTTGAGAAACTGAAACGCTTATGCTAAAAGGGGAAATATTGTAAACAAATATTTATTGATATGGAAAGTAAGCACTGCAAGTATTGCCCAGCTTAAAGCTAGAAATAGCTCTTACTAAAGCCGCCCCCGTTTTCTTTGTTTACTCTATGAACTTTAGTTTTTGCCGGCTTGGAGGCGTGAAGGCTTAAAGCGCTTGCCTTTATATCAAGTACGCAAACATGATCAATAGTTCTGAAGCAGTACACGGCCTTGTTTCACACTTCTGTTGATGCCGATTGCCTCAGACATCCTTCCATCATATCATTTAAACTATATCAAAGGCAATGCTATAACTTAGGCAGTTTATCATGAATATGATTCAGAACAGTCAAGTAATTGAACTAAACTAACACATGCTATTCAACTCATTCTATTCCAGACACTTTTAAAGAACAAATTTCAGGACGGGGCCTCCTAAACGCAAAGATTTTGCGCCAGGTTAGACCAGGCGGAAAAATCACATTTTTGTAATGGCTATTGGAATCCACCGAGGAAATTTGGGGTAGCCACACATATATTTCGAGAATATTAACCACAAATCTCGACAAAGATGCTCACATCAGTATTTCTCTGACAATAAGAAGGGATATTTCTTCACAAATTTCCTTAGAGTTTGCCTTTACAGACAGAAAAGCAAACACATTTATAGATATCTTAAAAGTAAATGGTAAATGGTAATATTGGGGGTTTTCACGTCACGCAAGTAAGCTTAATTATCACGCAAGTAAAAAATAAAATCGCTTACCATTTAATAAATTGGGTCAAGAATTGAAATATCGTAGAGGAGCAATAAATAAACAACGTGTCAAGGTTTCGGGGATGTGCGATATTCCGAACTTGAGCTGTTCGGCAAAAGGTATTACTGAAAATTATAGTGTTCAGTATGGAGACGCCATGTTGGAGCATTCTCTCTATTAAACTTGAAAACATTCGCATAGGCACTTCTCTCAACATATTGGTTTCTCAGAACTCGCATAAGGCAAATTGATATTTTCGTGCACGTACACGTAACAATGCCGATGTCACGCATTGTGAAAAAACAGCGTTCTATTTTCAAAACAAAGCGGTCTACCGAGCTGAAGACAGGCCAACAGATATATGTTTGAAAATGGCTTTTATCTGATAGAGGTAAAAACCTAAAATTTTCGATTTTATTTTTCACGTGAAAACCAAGAATAAAAGCCATTTTTAGTATGCTTTTAATGACAAAATAATTGCAACAGAGGTTCAGCTAAAGTGCAGTCAGTAAATACCTTTTCGCACAACCAGAAACTATAAATCATCTGCTGAATAGGCTTGCCATTTCCATATCATAACATAAAATGAAGGGTACCCACCCAGTTAAAAGCTTTTTCCCCCTGGCTTTATCCTCTGCGGTGCTTTCTTCGCACTTGCAAATGGACAAGAACTTTTGGGTTTCGTCGACGACATATTTCAGCTTAAATTCAAGAATCTACAAACGGAGAACACTCAGAAAAACTCGTCGACTACCAAACACGTGCACAAGCGTTTGATTATCCACCGCACAACGCGGCAACCTGCTACTAACTTTTTAATTCAAGTTTACTCATCATGAGAACTCGTTGGCATTCACTAACTGGAGGCAATGGATGTAAAACGAGTTTCGTTTATATCCTTGCTCAGAATCAGTCTTTCTTACGTGAAATGGTGTTGTGTGAAAGATCGCAGTAATATCTATGTTAACCCAGTTCTTGCCTTCTATCTTTCATGCAACGGTCTAGGGACAATTGTCTGCGCATGCTCGTAATCTTAGCCTAAGATAATCGCTACTGCGCAAGTACGACGATATAAGACAAATACGAAAACAGAAGGGAAGCAATTGCGGACGTCGGTAAAAAGAAAATGTTTTCCGAATTCGATCGTGTTTGTTTTATGTAGGGTTAGTTGCATTGAACAATTTCCTCTTCTTCCGAAGAAACAACTGCTGCGAGCGTCACGCAATTTTTCGGAAATGCAGGTTAGTTGTGGTCAATTTAAAACACTGGATGCGGGAGAGAGGTAAAAGAGCCTGGAATTTTTTTCCGATTAGTATGATTCTAAGGGTCTTTCTAATTTATTTATTTAGTCATTTCTTTATTTCTTTCTTTCTTTACATTATTTTATTATTTCTTTAAGCACGTTAACGGTACAATCCTCTATAATTAAAGCAAAGTGTCATAAGCGAAAAGACACATCTTTTTTTTTTTTTTAAGAAATGAATAATTGTATACTGCGATACTAAGACTGGCCATAGATGTAAAACTGATTAAAGAATAAACCATAATTTAAGCCAACATTAACATTAGCATTAACAGTCTCACTGCAACAATAAGCAGTGGCAGATTACAAATGTTCACGAGTATCTTTCAAAGTCAGACCCAGTTCATTTCGAGTGTCCCCGTTCGAGAATGTTCGCTTAGGGTCCGGACGCACTGGACTGACAAAATTTGTTTCGCTCTTCCAAATTTC
>Ga0126343_10001229_pt1:0-2500 | contig 11693 bp, 7 predicted proteins | sample Cyp2metagenome_FD_92531 | JGI IMG/M metagenome (GOLD analysis project Ga0126343, IMG submission 92531) | Coral microbial communities from Lord Howe Island, Old Settlement Bay, Australia - Cyphastrea 2 metagenome | ecosystem: Host-associated > Invertebrates > Cnidaria > Coral ... | reverse complement strand
CCCAGCTTCGTCCTGTTCTGAAACAGCTTGTCCGTCGTCCTCCGACTCCCAGAATACCGGTAAGCAGTCCATGGCACTGTCCAGCGCAGCTGTCATTCAAGGTGGTAATTTTTCCATTCATATCAACTCAGTAAATCAGTCTCCGACGCTTAACACAGATCCGTCAAGTCCCGAAGTGGCGAGATGGAAACGTCTGAGGCCTTTAGAACTGGAAGGTGACTCTGATGATAACTGAATATTGACTTTTTTGGATGACATTAAGTTGTTCGTTGGCGTGGCCTCCTTATAGACATTGAACTTGATTGATATATGATGAACACAGTAAGTGTAAGAATTTTAGGCACTTTTATTAACTTGTTGTTGAGAAATCTTTAAACTACCTTTTACGCTTTTCATCGCTCCATTTGTGCAATTTTTCTACAAGATACAACACGAAAAAATCTCAGTACCTAAGAAATAAACGCATTACAGCATGGAAAATGCTTTGTACGATTTTAATTCACTCGTTGATACGTATCAGAAAAATCACTCGTTCGTTTTCTGATACTGCTCAACTCGTGAATAAAAATCGTACGCGCGCATTTTCCATGAAGTAATCTCTATATCTCCGCGCGCCCATGTATTATTCTCTATATAATCAAGAACAAACCAGTTTCAAAAAAATAAAACCAGTTTCAAAAAAATAATCCAGTTTCAGACAACCTTTTTGGTAAAATATTATAAATAAAATAGTTTAACCCCACATATAAGAACCTGTTGGAATTTTTTTGGCTAAACAGGTTCTTATATTTTGGGGTATTAAAGTACCAAATTTCTGCCAGGAGGTTTTTAATTTTGTAGGTTCTTACACGCGGATTTTTACTGTATTCCAAATATTCAGAAATGTTCAGAAATTTCAACAAAGCTATTTCATTTTACAGATCTCGGGAATACCCGTAATCTGTAACGAAGCTTTTCATATGTCATAGTCTGTAATGATTTATCGTATAGATTTATCAGGTCCAGGCACAAAGAACTAAGCGAGAGAGGGACTTCTCGTAGTCTAATCACAGGCGGCCCAAGCTCACAACGCGAGGAGTTTTTTAATATTTATGCGAACGTTCAGCGCGTGACATATTTACCGCCGACACCTACTATTACACGCGAAAGAGTAGAGGAAAACCAAACAGCGATAACTCGCTGAAATGGCTTCGGCCGCGCTGACAGGTGATTTGACAATAGAAAAGAAAAAAAGGCATTGAGGTAAGCTATAATGTCGATTACTGTTTTTCCCTATACTAACCTTTATAAATTCAAACCATTGCATTACAAAGCCACCATATGCCGCAGGGCGAAGGTCACGTTTCGCGTTAGTCCAGTCCCTGAACTCTCCTTTCTTCACGCCCCATACAGGGGCTCAACCCGGGCGGGCGAAAGAAGAGTCCAGGATAACTTGCATGCGCATGCTCAGAGCGAACCAATAAAAAATTACTAGGTCCCAACAATGCCGCTCGCGTTTATGCGTCGTGCAATGCCTTTTTCAGCTAGCGCTCTGGAGAAAACATTTTCTTTGACGTTGATATCGTCGTAAAAAACATAAAAACGTGAAAATAGAAATATGGTTTATCGTGCTCTGTACTCTTATCGACAACGAGTACGCTTCGTTACTCTTTTCCCAAACATTTTTTTCGTATTGTTCCTGTATGTTGAGCGATTTTGCCAGGGATTTTGCAAAAGTTTTTGAAAGGAAAGTCTGACGCGTGCAAGTAGCTCATTTGCGTAATGCAGCGCGTGCACTTTCAAGTCCGAGTCGGTGTTTTCAATTGTCAACAAATCTTGGCAAAGAATTCTTTCGTTATCTTTGATATTGTGATAATAAAAACAAATCGAATGTGGGTTACCGTGGCACTGGTGAAATTCCACTGATTTGGGATTAATTGATACGTTTTTAATCAATCTGAATGCAGAAATGATTGCTTGTATGTTGTCATTCAGAAATTCGCGCCACAAGCCAAATCTGGAAAGTACTTCCAAATATGGTTTTTCCCCCGATTTGGGGAGAAAAATGGCGTCGTTCTGAGCATGCGCATGCAAGTTATCCTGGACTCTTATTTCGCCCGCCCGGGTTCAGCCCCTATATGGGGCGGGAAGAAAGGAGAGTTCAAGGACTGGACTAGTTTCGCGTGTAATTGCTGCGGAGCCACCAGGCTTCGCAGCAGACTAATTTCGGTCGAGTACGTGCCCGCCTGGGTTTCCTTCGCCAATGCCAGCTCATTTCAGATATTTGGATGTATGTATGTATATCACCGATTTTGCCTCAATTCCAAGTAAACGAAGTCGAGGCTATTTCGTGTTTCGTGTAGAAAGCTACGTTTTCGCGGGCGAGGATGTTGAAAGTAAGTGAAGACTGCACGAATTCCCACGACTAAAGCCGATTTGTTTCTCAGAATATTTGAACCAATTCCTGGAACTTTAAAACGCTTTGAAACCCTTTTGAAAGTGGAAACACTTTAAAACCCTT
>Ga0126343_10001228_pt1 | contig 11695 bp, 4 predicted proteins | sample Cyp2metagenome_FD_92531 | JGI IMG/M metagenome (GOLD analysis project Ga0126343, IMG submission 92531) | Coral microbial communities from Lord Howe Island, Old Settlement Bay, Australia - Cyphastrea 2 metagenome | ecosystem: Host-associated > Invertebrates > Cnidaria > Coral ... | reverse complement strand
CTCTTCTCTTCTCTTCTCTTCTCTTCTCTTCTCTTCTCTTCTCTTCTCTTCTCTTCTCTTCTCTTCTCTTCTCTTCTCTTCTCTTCTCTTCTCTTCTCTTCTCTTCTCTTCTCTTCTCTTCTCGAAAACATCTCTCGTCTCAACAAGGGAGGCAAAGGAAAAAAATTCGCCCCGTCACTTTTCGAATGGTCCGTCCCTTACGTGTTTCAGCGACATAGAGGGAAACAGCATAAACAAATGTGTTTATGCCTTCTCTTTTCTTGTTGGTAAACACCGAGCCTCAATCAATCAACGCCAAACTCTTTCTACCCATAACACCAATCGACATTGTCGCGTACGCTTTTACGCTTTTGTGGGACAACCTTTGTCGAAACTGCAGTATGCGAAACAAACAAGTACACATGGGGCTTTAGTTTTGCTGGAATTAAACGCTTTTTTGTCGAATTCCAGGTAATATTTATTGACAGACAAGCGGCAAGTAAAATATTAGTGCATTTTCGAATACAAGTCGTCGTCATCTTTGTCCGGGATCGATGATCGATCGTGGTGATCGCGCGGCCAAAGGAACTAGCGCTGAACAGAAAATCATTCGCCAATTTACATAATTTCCAGTAAAGAGGACAACCTTGAGGTATACCCAAATTTTCGAAAACGTTTTCCTGGCCTATTTGACTTTCATCGCTGAAATTTCGGAATGTTTGGTTGAATGGTTCACTTTTTGGAAATTTAATAATTTAATAAGCAATTTTTTTGTATTTTCTGGAACCTTTCCCGAGAAATTTTTGTACTATTTGTCCCCGTTTCGAAAATTTCGGATTTTTGGTCAAATGGAAAGCTCCCTGGGTTTCCCGAGAGGATCTTCATGTCAAGTTTACAGAAATATTGACGCTAAAAAATACAATTATAATAATTGGCATGAAACCTACTTACTGAATGTCACTATAATTAAGAAAAAATAAAATGACGCGAGATCAATAATTAATGGATTTAAATAAAAGTACTAATTACACTGCAATAATTGTTATTAATGAGGTGACGCAGTGTCGATAAATTTTTTGTTAAGCCAGTTGCTTAGTAGAACGGATTTCAAATTCATTTTGAAGGAAGCTACAGAGGGGCAATTCGCATTATATTTTAGGGTTGTGCTTGATATCGTTGCCATAGAACCACGAGGTTCCGCGTAGGATGAAATTTCGCATCGAAGTTTTACCAGATAACCTTCAGATAAACTTTATTAACATCAGAAGTCGAAAGCCGTGTACGATGTGTTTCAGTAGAGCGAAGGATAAAGTAGTCTAAGCCACGTCAAACTTTTGATGTTAACAAACTTAAAACCTTCCTGATAAAGGCTCTTACGTTTTAATATCTACTTTAGTTCAGTTGATCAACTAACATTTGTGTCTATACTTCTCTATATATTCTAATTCGGACAAAATATACGCTACAAGCACAGTAGATTTTGGCAAGAAGCTTAAAGTTCAAGTCAGTGGATGGTCATTTTATTCTACGCAGACTGCAAAGATAGGGTGAAAAGGAGGTCAGATTAAAAACATTGGTGGAAAGTCTTCTCTCTCACTTAAGTTTCTAAATTGCCTCTTTAATGCTTCTGACTCTGTTTCTCTTTGGACAATTTTTTTCGTCACTTCAAGCTTGTAGAGGAGTCGATTACTTTACCTGACGCCGAGAAGTTTGTTTTCGCCAGTTTCGGCCCTCGAATCGTGCCATAACTGCGATTGGTTAATTTCACGGAGTAATGATATCCCACGATCTCGATCTTGGCTTATTCTTGATACAGTGCGGTGCAGTTTGATGCTCGTTGACTTCTCTGGTACGTTCAAGATTGTTTTCCCTCGCTTTACTTTGTGCGCCTATTTCGGCGTGTATTGTTGCATTCGTTACCATTACGGATGAAGCTTTCCCTACCTCTAGCACCTCAAAGGTGTTGCTGCATTTATCAAGCGGGGCGATAGATCTAGACAAAGATCTCTTCGACATAACTTCAGTCGATGTCCCAAGACCAGAATCTAAAGCAACTGATAAATTGCAAGATGCTGCTTTTGTTAAGTTTTGCCGTTTACGCTTTTTCAGGTTAGGGTGCTCTGTTGATGCTAAAGGCTCCTTTCGTCCGACATGCTGAACAGCACCGAATGTTGACTGGATTGCTGCCGGCTTTTTCAATCGTAAAAGTTCGCCAATGGCATTCCTGAAACGGCGATCTCGATAACAATAAAGCAGTGGATTAAATAGAGAGTTTAACTGAGTCAGTAGAGTGGTAATCCGGAGACCAACATTTGCGCGAGCGACTGGGAAAACAAATCGTATATGTAAGATGGTAAAAATAGCTACCGGGATAAAGCAGAATATCAATGCAGCAGTCAGCAAGCCAGTTGTCCTGGCAACTTTAGATTCAAGCTTCACTTTCACGAGAACATCGACTTGCTGGATTTCGTTTACTTTGTGTTCGCGTATTGCAAGGTACACCTTTCGATAGAAATATGCAATAAGTATTAAACAAGCTGCTGCCTCAGCAGTCCACATGACGAAAAAGGCTGCTATAATTGCACCATTCGCACCAGCTCCTCTCAATATCAGGTTTGGAACCGCAGGAAAAAGCGCGGAGATCCAGGCAACTATCGCCAGTTTCTTGAGGCGGCCATTTGTGATGAGAATCTTGTAGTCCATGCACTTTTGTATCGCCAAGTATCTCTCCCAAGCAATAATTGTCAAGTGAAATAAGGTAGCCAAAAAGAGCACTTGCATTATGCATGGATTCACCAAGAATAACATGCACGTAAGTTGAGACCAAACTTGCTGGAATATCAAAGTATTAACCATGACAAATAACGGCATTACTACAATGCCAATTAGAAGATCTGTAACAGCCAAGCTTGACAACAGAATGTTGGAGGGTCTTTGTAGCTCTCTCTTTCGCCTTATAGCTAGGATAACCATCGTGTTCATAAGAACGGTAGGAAGTAAAGGAATGAATGTCAGAACGGCTACAATCAAGTAAATGGAGGTGCCATTCTGAGAATCTCGTGCTTCGCCTGAGTCGTATCGGCAATAGAATGCTGCTGAGCTGGAAAAGTTGAATGTTGGTTCGGTCTCGTTTGGTTGCATGTTGGCTATTTACGAAACCTTTGTGGTCTTTGAATTCGATTATCAAAACGAGATCTAGGATCAAAACGCATACAGAAACCATTAAAATATGTTTCCTGTCTCATGTTTAGTTCTACAAGCCTAGTAAATTGCATTGCACTAGCTATTTACGGCTTTATAACGGAGCGCCATGGGTTAAAAATCAAGGCCAAACATTGTTGCTATGAAGTCAGAATACGTACGGCGGTTGACCGAGGGCTACCGTCCGGCCACAACATGAAAGCAAATGTTAATTGTCGCGTCGCGCGACAAATTGAAATGCCCCTACGGTCTTGCTTTGGTTCACAACACAGAAATCTACCTTTTTGGACCCAAAAATGGAAAAATACTAAACAACATTCAAGAGGCACCGAAAAGGAAACTCATGGGATTGAGTCTTTATTAGCTTGCTGGTGAAGAACCTTGACGTTTTCTTCTCCTTCGTTGACCTTCGACATGATGATCTATACTCTTTCAGCTGTGTTTAAAAATCAATGCCAAACATTCTTGCTATGAAGTCAGCACACGTACGGCGGTTGACAGAGGGCTACCGTCCGGCCAAAACATGAAAGCCAATGTTAATTGTCGCGTCGCGCCAAAAATTAATATGCTCCTACGATCTTGGTTTGGTTCACAACACAGAAATCTACCTTTTTGGACCCAAAAATGGAAGAAGACTAAACAACATTTAAGAGGCATCGAAAAGGAAACTCATGGGATTGATTCTTCATAAGCTTGCTAGTGAACAACCTTGACGTTTTCCTCTCAGTCCTTCGTTGACCGCCGACATGATGATCTATACTCTTTCAGCTGTATTTTGAATAGAAATCGCGGATTTAATGCAGCCTTCAGGATCTCAAAAAACAAAATGTGCAGCATTGCTTCGAAGTTGGACAAGGATCGTTAAAATAACTGCAAAGTCTTCGGTATCAAGGTGGCTCAAAAGAGTTTTAACGGGTCATTGTAACTACCCTTGATCGGTTGATGCCAAAATCATGGTATCAAAAAACTGCCCAATATCATTGGTGAACATGTTGGTGTCAATTTCGTGGCACAGTAGGTTACCATAGCAACAGTATGACCTGCTAAAAACATACTTAATACTCTCTTTAATCGCTTGTAACTCAAAAACGAGCTCGGTGACCCCCATTTGTATTGTCGAATAGTGAAAAACAAGATAAGATGCAAATGAAAAACTATTCATCATTTAAAACTTCGCTTACCTCCCCGGCCTCAGATTTACACAAAAGGTGAGAAAAATGGCGACAAAGGGCCGATAAAAACTCGTTTGCTTTCTGAAGAGTATAAGCAAGAAACAATGATAACGCCACTAACAGCTAAACTGTTGAAAGAAATGCTAGATTTCTGCCCGCGTTTAAAAGCTACTTGTCACACAACGGCCTGCGCTTTCCACCAAAAATAAACGCAAACCGGGTCTTCCGACTCTGTCGATGAGGAACCTTTAAAATTTCATATTTTTGTATAATTTTTGATAAATATTTTCACCATGTTTTTTTTAAACCTAAGGTTACCCTCGACACACTTGAAATAGGCCATGCATGATGGACCCATGATGTACTCTCGCGGTATTTGTCGATTTCATTTGAGCTCATTCTGAATTAGCGATATTTACACAAGAAACAACAATAACGCGTTCTTTTCAAGTTACCCGATATTTAGTCTCATTAAAAGTAGGTCGGATAATATGTAGCTATGATTTGTTAATAAATCGAGAAAAAATGCGAACATCGCTGTCAGCATATGTTTTGAGGTTGTTCTGCAAGATTTGATAGTCTTTTTTTTGCTCTAGATTGCTTGAGTTTTGTTGCCCAAAGCTTCGACATTCCGGCGTCCCAAAGTTTGAGCTCCAAAAGCAGTTGTTATCGATTTTCTTGAAAATAAGTCGATATTCAGCCAAACGTGTGTACCCGACATAATCCGTGTCGCACAGATCACATTGAAATTTATAGACCATGCACTGATTGTTTACAGAATGGGGGGCTTCTTCTCTTTCGGGGAGAGAACTTAGTTGATCTTCTTAGACTGAAAGACAGGCTTGATTTGCACTCCAATTGTTGCGCTCAGATTTTGCATTTCTCTTTTTACTGAGTTAGCTGATTTCTGATCTTTAAAGGTAGTGGTACCACGATATTAGAGGTGCCATCACTCGCTTCATCAGGGGCACTAATATTGTCGATATTGTGCAGAAATTCGTTAATCAAAGAATTAATCAAATTTACAGGATAATCCAAGTTTAGAAAGGTACTGATCTTACCTCATATTTACGAAAATAAAAGTGAAGATGAAGGGCCGCTGAAAATCGCTTGCTTTCTGTCGATTTAGCCATAAATAGTACTGCCATTCATTAGACGCAGAATTACTTGCTAGTGGAATCGGGGCAACTGAATCAAATTCTAATATTTAAAAATCTAACTTGCCGAAACCTTTGGACTGAAGAAAACTGCTTTTGGCGTCAACAATAGTGACCGCTTTCAATTAATGTAAAACCGGACAGTATCGAAAAATTAAATGTAAAAATTGTCCGCACTAATTGATTGGAAAAACGATCTGTTTGTGAAAACGCTTTTGGGCCGCTATGCCTTGTTATCCTACATCTTATCGTTTTTCCATTAACGTTAATTATTTCATCTGTCAATTCATTAATTATCTTGCTTATTCATTAAGTATTTTATTTCACCTGTCAATTCTTTAATTATCTTGATTTTGTCAATATAACTAGAACTGAAAATAGAACTGTGTGTCTGACGAGTTTAGGAGCGATTTTTATCGACACAGAACGGACTTTAGAATTTCTGAAGCTCGTCGCAAGCAAAACGAGCCAAATTTGTTATCAAAAGTTCCTAAATCTTTCAAAAGTACTGCATACTTTTTTCCAGTCTCCATACAACTAAAAACTACCTGCAAATCAAAGTTATGCTTTTTTCCTCCTTATGCTCTAAACAAACTACATGTATCAAAAACTCTGTAACTCTTTCCCTGGGAATACGAGATATTTAATCAACGTCTGCTTCACCCACGAATGCTTGACGGAAGGGTGATAAGTGCTCAGAGAAGTCAAAAGCGAGACGAGACTTTAACGTTTCATAAAATAGTCTGGTGTAAAATAAGTCTCATCTAGTTGTACAAGCGTTGACAAACAATCAACCTACTCAGGAGGTGTCAAGAAATGCGCGGAGAATATTTAAAATGCATTTCAGTTAAAGGACGACATTAATCTTTTCTGCTACTTGCTCGATTTTTTTCGCTTTAAAATTAACAGTGCACTCAACTTGTGATACAGATGATTGTAGCTTAGCTTCAGTACATTACGCTGATGAAAGTCATCGTACATGAAGAGGTCCCACTGTAAAAAAAACTCTGTTTGCTGGGAAGCTATGTTAGCAAAAGGCCAAAGACGTCTTTTACAGAATAAGGAGAAAACAATAACTACTTTGCTTGTGTTTTTGAGATAAGCAAGTGGTTATTAGTGTGTGAAAAGAAGAAAGAATTATGTATTAGTTCTGAGAATCAGGATGTTTCATGAATAGTGCGAATTTTAAGCAAGCATTGTGTAACCCGAAAAATTGGGAATTCCAATTTCAATTTGATCCCATATAAAAAAAACTCAAAAAATAAAGAAAGCGAATCTGACGAGGTAGGGGCCATCTTGTATATGCCGATAGACTTGTGTAGAGAAAGTTAAGGCAATCCATTTGTCACGAAAATTTGTGATCGAAACAAACAAAAGGGATAAAAACTGATCTTTGGTTTACAATGGCCCTCTGCACTATGATTAGAGCTTTTTGGAAGATTGTGCTAAAAAAGTTCTAACTCATTCAGAAATGGCCTCAAGAGGATGCTCTTCAACTGCTGCTGCTAATTTTCCGAAAATTCAAGGTGGCTGCATTTTTACTTTGTGTTGAATAAAAATCATGAAAGAAAATTTGAAATACTGAATCAATAATCCGGCAGGAAATTATGGTAACGAAAAAAACTCATGAACATGCTCCTACCTCTGATTTGCCAAATTAAAAGTGACAATAAAGGCCGCTCAAAAATCGTTTGCTTTCTGTCGATTGATCCATAAATAGTAATGCCATAAGACGCAGAAATGTATGCTACTTGAATCAGGGAGAATGGGTAAAATTCCAATTGGTCCAATATTTAAAGAGTTTCCGAGTCCTTTAGAGTGAAGAGAACCCTCTGTAGCGACATTAATAGTTCCCGCTTTCAATTAAAGTATCACTGGAGAGTAGCGGAACATTAAATGTGAAAATTCTCTCCACTAATTGGAAAAACGGTCTGTTTGGGCCGCTATACTTAGCTATACTTATTGTTTCGGGCCATTTCATTTACTTTACTTTTTTTTCGATTAATTTATCAAACTTATTACGGTCAAGTCTTTACTTATGTTGGTTTTGTATAAATGTGACTAGAACTTAAAATAGAACTGTGTGCCTGATGGGTTCAAAACGATTTCTATTTGCGCGGAACGGCTTCATATTTATTAAGCACGTCGAAAGAGAAGCGAATCGATTTCCAATCTTTGTTAAGAGCCTGTCCTTGTAGGAACCGATCAGTCTCTGATTTTCGTGGACAATGGATTGCGTTGATTTTTTCTACACAAGTCAAGCAACATATGCGATGAACAAAAATGGCCTCTATTTTGGCACATTTGCTTTCTTTATTTTATTGTGAGGAATTTTTTATAGGCACCTCTCAAACTACACAAACTCGAAATTGAAAGTGGCCCGGGTTCGCTCTAGCTTGATTAACACATCCACATTTATAAATCATCCATATTCCAAGGAAATTTGGAATCGAAACAAGCAAAGGAAAGAATATTTGATTTTTTGTCTCCAACGTAAAACGGACCGCCTTGTGCCGATTTCGCTATCCGTATTTGGAGCTTGTTAGAAGATTGTGCTAAAAAAGTTACAAAACAGTCAGAAATGGCCTCAAGAGGATGCTCTTCAACTGCTGACTGTCCTTAGAAGCAAATTGAAGAGGTCTTCTTGGAATGGTTTTATTTTGATTCTTGTTTCATTTTATATTGAACATAAATCTTTTTTTATCATATTTTATAACTTTTAAAACGTTAACGCCCAGATCACACCTGGGTAGGTGCTATAAAATACCAATATTATTGTTATCAGTATGCTCGCAATTTTAAATATGCATTTTTGTTACGAAAAATTGTCCCATACAAGCGCTAGAACAATCTAGAACCGGAAGTCACTCAACCGTAACCAGTTTGTATAAGAACAATCCAGAACGTTCTCTTTTTATGTAATTATTCGAAATTAGAAACTGTGTAAAACTTCTTAATTTAGCTCGTAATAGAAGTTTCTAGAACTTAGAGCCTCATGATATATAAGAGAGCGAGAGAGAGAGAAGACGAGAGAGTTCGGTTTTAATTTGAAGAAGCTTAGTACTGTCGTGAAGTTACCTGCGGAAATAAATTAGTTTGTTGCTGTTACCAACGGTCCTGAGTTTTGTCTGGAAACAGCCCTGCTCTTCAACGATACTGATAACAATTTTTGTTTTCCAAATTTAGGCGGAGTCTGGTGCTAAAACTTGTCTCATTCGTTCAGGGGATTGCAAATATATGGATTTGGAGACAAATATATTATTTTTGTAGGTGATTTCATTTCTGATATGCTGCATAAACCACACAATAGTGAGTCCGAATATGGGAATCGACTATAGAGGATCTATAGCTGTGAACTAAAATAGTCCAGTCTTTATTGTTGATAATCAGGGTCGATTTATCGGCCAAGTGATAACAAGTCGACCTTCCAAAACTCACAACTCTGACTTGGTCAGCTCTGTTGGACGTGTTTAAAGTAGCCAGCAGCAATATAAAACCTTAGTTATCTCAGCAAAGAGCCAAAAGTCGTTAGATATCAAGAAACGTAGGAGCGACTTTGATCAAGTTCCCTGACAGTTAAACGTTAACTGGATTATCTGACGATATCGACGACATTGTCGCTTTTTAGCAATGTTTGTACAGTAAAATTTCACACCAGAGGTCCTTTTTCCAGAGATGGCAAGATCAGCACCTGCATTGACAAGAACTGAAATGAATAAGAGAGATGTAAACTCCTGAGGAACACAAAGTCATCAGATGATCCTAAGAAATAGAGATTATATAATAAGAATTGACATGCAGGAAAAAAAAACAACAACAACAACAAACAAACAAACCATAAAGAGAGCTGCGGCTGACCGCGTTGCTGCTGCATTATGGGACGAAGCATCCAATACCCAAATGAATTTTGGAGATTGACAGATCAAGTCTTGAGAAGTACATTGGTCTAATTTCTGGTCCCTCTTAGGAAAGAAAGGAAACGTCCACACAAATGGAACTGAATCAAATTTCTTTGGCAAGACTAGAAAATTCAACTTCTCCTTTTTTTTTCGCTCCTCTTTTGCATGTTGTAGCCCTTGTAAGAAGTAATGCAAACACGCTGTGGTTTTGCTCTTTGAAATAATTTTGTCTTTCTGAGGAAAAGAACATTTTCAGTTCAAACGTCAGAATTACCAAGCTATTTAGAGGGTCGGAAAGGTTTTTTTTCGTGAACCGAGAAAGCCTATTTTTGATTACCGTGAATCGTGAAAGAACGAAATTATTTCCCGTGATCCGTGAACGAAAGTACTCTCGTGATTCGTGAAATAACTAATTTATTTCTCGAGATTAGTGAATATGGTCTATAACTGGCTCATTTTCCGTGAGATTTTCCGGATGTACATAGTAGTCACGCATTTCATCACTCGAATTCATTCAGAACTTGATATTTAAAGTTCCAGTATGTAAGCAAAATGCCATGCTCGTCACCCACTACCAAGACTACCAATCCTGGACATGTCTAGACGTCACATGACTCGCGTGGATAACTCCGCCGTGACTCTGTGATGATTACATTACCCTAAAACGTTTTCAGACTAATAGGCTTGCAAATCTTGTCATATTTAGCTTAACGAAATATGCAAATTAGGTCACGTGACCTCTGACGGCCAAAAACTTCTAAAAATCCTTTGAGCTAAAATGGCACCAGTTTCCATCAAGAGTCATTTGCCTTAAATGCATCCAGATAGCTCAAAAGGCTAGCAACAAAACATCTGTGCCCGGACCTTGTCAAATTTTTCGTTAATTTTGAAAATAAACGGCATTTTGTACTAGTGCCCAGTCCCCCAGTAAGACTAAAGTGTTAATTTTTGCTTTTATTTTAAAACATCTCAACAAGTCCCAGCACAGAAACATAGTACCTACTAGTATTAACATGATAAAGCTAATGCCAGCTTCCTAGATGCTGTAAAAGGTGGTGCCATTTTGCTAAAACTAAGTTTGAGCTAATAATAGCCCTGACCGGTCACGTGACCTAATTTGCATATATCATCCAGCTAAATATAACAAGATTTGCAAGCCTATATAGTCTGAAAAAGTTTTAAGTTTATGTGGTTAAAGCCTTGGAAGATAGACCACCCCTCTAGTTTTTGGGTGAAATAAGAAAAGAGCCATGCCTTAATTGTCTTGAGCTCAGGGATCGAGGAAGCTCAAAAACGAGGCTTCGGGTCCAGCATCGATATAAAAGATAATCGCAAATTGGACTCGCACAACGGCAATTATTAGAAATGTCCTGATGATTTAGACTATTAAAATTCGAGTAGCATGGCACTTAAACAGTTTTGATAGATCATGCTTTCCCATTTAAGTAAGAAAATAACTGGTAAAGACTGGTTTGTGGCAGCAGTGCCACCCATGCCTTAAAGTCCAGATCGCGCGGTCTTGTTTTGCGCCGCGAGCAAGATTTGAAATAGAACATAGCGGCCAACTTGAGATCAAAACTATCTAAAATTCAAACTGAAATTGCATGAGAGCGTACTACATTGAGATATAAATCTTGACATTATCGTTAGTTAACGTTCTGAAGAAGGAGGTGGTGCTCGCCGAGGGGATTCCTATCATTAAAGTTTGGGCGACCGGTGACTATGTGGAGCCAGCAATTGTAAGGTCTGCAAGGGAGAAGGGAAAACCAGGAAGGAAGAGATATGCGACGAAGGAAGAGGACGAACAACTCGTCAAGAAGGGTAAAGATGTCGAAAGAAATGAGTGACAGATAAAAAACTTGGAGGAAAGGAACAAGTGCATGGGTGAGAAATTAAAGCAAACGCTGAATTGTGCGTGATTCGTGAAAAGTCTGTTTCAATTCCCGTGAACCGTGAATTTTCGATTTTAATTCCCGTGAACCGTGCACGACATCCCCCCCTTTCCGACCCTCTATTTAAAATAACATAAGCATGTTTACCTACTTCGATGATTTGTAATATCCTGAATCTTGCAAAATGATTCTTTCCCTGCATATTTTTAGCGGCGTTCTCGACAATGCTCTCATAAATGAAAAGTAATTACCCATGTATGTATAATTGTATGTAAGTAGTAGGGAAAGGACAGTTCTGCGCCAGGGCGCATGCGTAGGGGCGTAGGGGGCGTTGAGGGGCGATCGGATCGTCACAGGTGTGACGTCATTCTCCATTTTGGAAGATGACATCATTG
>Ga0126343_10001227_pt1 | contig 11695 bp, 3 predicted proteins | sample Cyp2metagenome_FD_92531 | JGI IMG/M metagenome (GOLD analysis project Ga0126343, IMG submission 92531) | Coral microbial communities from Lord Howe Island, Old Settlement Bay, Australia - Cyphastrea 2 metagenome | ecosystem: Host-associated > Invertebrates > Cnidaria > Coral ... | reverse complement strand
GACGTCATTGAACGATACGACACTCACAAAGGTGTCATACGCCACTCGGGTCCCGGATGAAGTGGCGTATGGAATCTACGAGTGGTTTAGTTCCCAGTAAAACACTCTCCTCCATATAATAAAATTCATTATTTTTTTCCCAATGATGATATGGTGTTTTAGGGGCTTCTTTAACGACATTTCTAAAACGACTCGGTTTTTCAGTATAGCGAGTAACAAAAAATAGAAACGAGCGTTGCAAAATTATGCAGCCAGTTTCGATTTTATTCTTCTGCTTTATTCACATCACTATTTTTCCAATTGTCCAGTTAAGCCGGCTGCCAAGGTAATTATTACATTTTGTTGAAGTTGAAATTTAACAGTCAGGAGTGCATCAAATACAATGTGCTTGATGACTTCTTTGAATTTTAGGAACGCATGACGTAAAAAGCTATTGTCATTGCGAGGAAACATGATCTGTTGATCACTCGTGGGCGTTGAATAAACAAGGCGATCCCACATCGATTAACGTCATGGAATAAAAAGCTTTTTTACCTTAACCAGCGTTGATAGGGAAACGATTAAGTCTCTAGCGTTGAACTGCGGCTCGGTGACTCCAATTTGCTTTGAAACTGGTTATTGCTACCACTGCGCAGTATTTCCTAGAGAGAATTGTTTTTGCTGCTTCATTTGCAAGTTGATTTGTTCCGCAGCAAGTCAACAGTAAGAAAGTATTAATTAACGGGAAAACACTAGGCCGAATAAATACCTACTGAAGTCACAGCCAATTCTTTCTTAGTAATTCGATAAAATGTTCAGTTTTTTTAACTCCAAACTACACTTCGGAATTGCAGGAAGTAGCGACTCCGATGCCGCTGTGCTAATTTGTTCCTTCATTTAACAAACTGAAATGGAAACCCCTTAAATATAACAACAAGATTATTTTAGGCGTCAGTACAGTTAATTTATACATTGAGTTTACCAATGTTCAAAGCGGCAGGTAACGTTGGGCTGAGGGTTTCGCTTCCTTGTCAAACAAGCGTCTTGTGGGAAGACCCATCTGATATGACGTAACACTGAGTAACGCAGCACTTGCGTCACTGTTACGTCTTGCTTGTCGCCGCCCCACATTGCTTAAAAATTTTCGAGTGTAACGAAATAAATTTAAGATAGGAAAGAGAAATATCAAATTTCTCTTCTTCGAGCGGTCCACTCGGATAGCAGTTTGGCAGGCAAGGGAAGCTAAGGGTTGAACAAAAAGGGTAATGTATGTATTGTTGAAAACTCTCTAATTGTTTGAATCAAATCTTCATCACAATAATAATAAGCTCACCTCTTTCTCTGAGACATTTTGGCGTATCTTGTAACGTCAATTATTATACAAGTCTCATTACGCTTTGGCGAGTGCGCCGGTGGGACGATTGAAAACCCGGGTAAAATTTATGACGAGAAAAATTTAGCGATAGTACGCCTCAAAACGGCTGATGAGAGGATTTTTATTTTGAAACATTTTTAGTGTTGGTGTAAAAATTGCGCTGCTAGGATGACAATTCAGTAAGGGGGCTACAGGAAACCTGTGAGACGGTTTTCTAGCCGTACAGATAACGTGAGATATCATTTGCACTGGTTTCTCGCGTTACTTGGAACCCTATTGGATCGTTTTCAGTAGAAAATAAAAGGCAGTTATACATTGCGTGGAGTGACTGGAAGGCAATTGTATTTTAAACAGTAGCAGCCTATAAGCATACACAAACCGGCTTAAGATATGTATTGGTGTTCGTTGTTTCAACTTATTGAAGTTACTTCGTTTATACAGAACAGTGAGGCCAGCTTTATCGTCAACAGGAGCTAGTGAAATGAGTCTGAGAGTCCTTAGTATGACAAACAATAGAAAGAACCTTTATTTCTGTGAAAGAAAAGAATGATTCTACTTGATAATTACTAAGATAAACCTCGAATGATTAACTTAAAACCTGTATTACGTTGAAATCGTAGTTTGGGGTCATTTTATCGATACTTGGTTTTAAAAGTTATATGTTCCTATTAAATAGCCATAATAGCTTAGCTTATAATACAGGCATAGTGCCAGAACATTATTTGTCATCGTTCTACTTTATATCATTGCCACAGTTCAGCAGGTACTGTTTCTGTAGTCTTTCTCTCAATGGGCCCTCCTCTACATTATTGCGTTTTCCTTGTTTTAACTCTGCAAGAAGATTCTGAAACGGAAATCGCAGAGTGACTCTGCAGCCACTCAGGGTGGTCATCTATAATTATAGATGACCAGCAGTCAAAGACCGCCGCCTACTGTCTAGATACTTAGAATTTTTCTCCCACAAATGCTCGACAAGATATATAGGTGAAGAGATAGTCGGGGAGTAAAATAGAACTGAGAGGGCATCCACGATTGACCTCTCTTGATGGTTCTCCTTACAGCATAGGAATCTGTAACCTTTTAAAGGGCAGGTAAGTTTTGAATAGAAGTCCAAGGTTCTCTCGCTCATAAACGCGCGCGCGGATTAATCAAGTGCACTTCCAATTAATGAAGCCCCATCTGTGGAAAACCACAAGCTCAGTTCTTGTGTTAAGTTTGTTGGAAATCGACGAATGAAGAGTGTGATGCTCACCCGCCCGGCAGCGCAGTCTAATGGGGGTTATGTAACCAGATGCAGTTCATTACGGCCGTGTTAGCTTGTGGCTCCCATGGTTTCTTTCTATTTCCTGTTTCCAAATAAAATCTGACTACATCTGCAGGGTAGGAAAGCGTCCGTGCTTTTCTTGTCAGTTAATCCTCATCAGATTCGTTTACTGACTTGGCTGATCGTAGGAATTAATGTACATACAGCATCACAAATGCGGTGTATTCGCATATCATGCCGTTGTTTCCTGCCGCCGCTAATCTAACTGGCGAAACTGAAAAGAAACTGAGTAGGTTTGACTTCAATCGTTTTTACCCAAGTGAAATCGATTCAGGTGAGACCCGGTCGGTGAAACGGATGTAAGGACAACATAATTTTTTTTCAACTGAGCTTGAAAATTTACATGTCGGGGTGCTGTTCAAATCGACCATCTACTGAATACTGAAACTGAGTTTTCACGGTCCGTTTTCTTACGTAATGGCGGTTTAATAGTGTTTTACTTATAGCTACTTATTTACCGAAAGTAAAAATGAACCGATACTGGGTTCAGTGGAAAGTCACTTCGGTCCAAATTGAGTTCTAGTTTTCGATATGATTTGGTTCAATCTCCTATCTTTTTCAGTTAATGTGGGGACGATGTTTTCTTCTATTTACAGCCATGAACTTCAACGTATCACAGACCGCTCGGTCCTATATTTAGAAAAACGATAGCAGATCGACTGAAACAAAGCTTGATATCTTCCGTATTTACCAGATTATTTTGAATTGTCTGATACGGTATATAAGCCTGTTGATTGGCCGATTTGTCGACTTTATCCTGACCGCTTTTCATTTTTGTTAAGCCACTTGGTCGTTTCGGCTCGATGGCCATGTTTCCCCAGCAATTGTTGTAAAAGGAAATTTGTTGTTTGCAACAGCTGGCAAAGAAAATAAGTTATTTTAATGAAGTGCTGTTTCTATCAGCGGAAAAAACATCTGCCAGCTATTTCAGGCTTAGAACATCATGTTATCGTTTGGTTTTTGCAAATGGAAGTGAATTTATAGCGTTTGGCTCAAACTGAAACACTATTGGTTATGCCCATCAGATAATTTGTCTGAGGAAGTTTTAAGATAGCATTAATTGACGTAGGTAATATTTGTGTGGAAATAGAGCTTAAAGGTGATAGGAACTGCTTGTTCACCTACAGAGTGAGACGGAAAACTTTTGTTTGAGATCATTCCGGCATAGCTTATAAAAAGCTGGTTGAAACATTGACAAGGCACTGACTATATTTATACTGGCACCGGCCATGACAGTGTCTTTCCTGTCCGGCATTTGTCGATCCTCACCGAGACAGACAGTAGAAGCATTGAATTGAACAGTGTAGTGCCTAGTCAGAGTCAGTGTTGTTTCAGCTGGTCACTCAGCGCTACCGCTTAGTTTGTCACTCAGAATAAAAAAAATTTATACTGATATTGAATCACCGAGAACATTATGATGACCGAAAATATATCCTGAAGTTTATTTGCGATCGTGTGCATCACTCCTCTCTTATAGATGTAGTCTTAAGAAAGGCGAAACAAGAATCCGATTGGAGAAAAGAAAATTGTTTTCGTCAATTTCCTCACTTCGCCTTACTACACGTGGCTCTCAGAGAAAAATCAGGAACTGCCTCGTTACGATGCTGTCATGGTTTCGCTCGCAGTGCATTCTGGGATTCGAGGGATCTCGAAGTTGGACTCGTCGAGTGTCTGAGCATACATATCAGCGAACAACTCAACGAAGTTTGACATTGTTCGTGTAAAAAAATACCAAGAAGAGACTATGTTTTAGAGAATATATCTTCAAATTAGGGATTCAAGCCTTAAAGGTAAGTTCTTTCGCGCCGTTAACATCGCCGCGATAAGGAAATATCGAGTGGCACCCGCGTAAACCTCTAATTTATTCAACGCGAATGGCGCCAGCCGCTTGTTTCGTTTTATTACAAACCTTCTGAGGCCACACAATTTACTCTTCTGGTTCAAATATCGCTTTGAATTAATATGTGCAGGGATTTGGAGCAGAGTTTTCTATGTGGGTGGTTTCCCGAAGCATTTTCTGGTCACGCGTGAAACGGTTTTAGGCGCGAGGTGGTTTCGCCGTCACACTCGTGAACTCAGGTTCACAAATCATAGCCGATAAAACTTTCCGTTTCCTAGATGACGTGGCGTTGAGAAATCCAAAGTGAAGGTTGAAGGTATCGAAAGTTATTTGGGGGGGGGGCCTTAACTAAACGGTGGAGTAAATTTTGTATTTTGCTTCACACGATTCGATATTGAACATCTACGTTGCGACGTTATTGGATTGGTAGACAATTAGAGAAGGCAGAGCTACGCAAAACGCAAAATTTGGTGTTGACGCATTTTTCTATGACGTTTTCTTCCATTGTTTATTTAAGTTAGTTGTTAATGCTACTTAATTGAAAAAGTAACTGCCGTTGGGGAATTTTATTTCTTAGTTATCTCAAAGAGGATCGAGCCTTTATTTTAACTCTTTTTCAAATTTGGATGTATGAAGTCTCTGAAGAACGTTTCTCTATGTGGGAATGCGGTGAAATGATATTGTAAGTGATAAGATTTGATAATTTGTTAAGCTTAGCAACCCCACACTCCCTACCAGTTGGGTGTACAGCTAAAAAAGAGTTCTATCTCCTTTTTTGCAAGTCTGTCACTCAGAAAATTATGGGGTTGCTTTTGGAGTGACTCTTTTAACAGACACTAGCCTATTTATCATGGACAAGAAAAGGTCATAGATGCTATAGAGTTTTTTGTGGTATACCTTTCAACCGAAATTAACTCTTAGTTGCAATGAAAACATCTTGATAACTACCTAAACCAACCTTACCTTCTTGCAACCTGTGAGATACTACACTGCTTTCCAGTGCTTTGGCCTTGGTTGTTCTAATGTTTTTCAAAAAATAGATTCCATGTTTCTGTGCATCTGTTCAGTAATAGATCACAGATGATGTCAAAATGTGGTAAGAATAAAAAAGTAGCACATGAGGTGATAACAGTGTATCACTGATGTTCTTGCCACATTTTGATGTCAACTGTGATCAATGTGTATCACTGAATAGATGCATGGCAACATGTAATCCTTTTTTTTTATATAATATAGATGTTAATGATACCTCTGTCCTCCAATAGATTGTAAGAATTATCTGACATATTATTTAAACCTTGTTTGCTGGACAAGTCGCTTCCCCTGAATAACGGTAGCTTGAATAGTGTTTATTGATTTGGCAGATTTCCACTGGATATTGAATTATGTACATAGTGGATAATAATATCTAGCCGTTTAAGCAACTAGTCCCAGATTTATTTTTAACAGGATAAAGTCAGCATTTCTCTTCCTCTTAAAAGTGAAACAAAGTGTTGCCGGTTTCTCTTAAACACGGAACCTGTTGACCCTTTTATGGCAGTCAAAAGTGTGATTATCCTCAGCTATTTTTATGAACAGTACTGATTCTCAGATGATAAGATGAGGAGAGAGAATTTTCTTTCTGTCAAGAAATACCCAGTGTTCTGAAGAAAAAAGCAGTTTATAATCATGAACTGCAGCTGTAGCATCCTCAACTTTGTGATAGACACTTAGTGTAACATGTAACCTGAGAAACTTCACTGGAAAGTCGGGTAACTTACAAGAATACAGAAACAAATCACAAAAATTGCCTTACTACATACACAAATTCTTTCAGCGAATACTGTGAGAAATTGGTGAGGTAATTAGGGAGAAATTACATGTTGACATCATGCAGTGACTATAGTTTTACCCAGCTGTTTTCATTTTTTATGCACCCTTTTCAGTATTTTTGTGTCAACAATTACCCGGCGAATCCGATGTAACATTCAGAGTAACATTGTATTTCTAAATAGAGGTTTGGTCATGACTGTATAAGTTTCCATTATATCACCATTTGTGTTCCCCCTGATTATGTTATTGTAGAAAACAACAAACCTCAGGACTGTTCTCATATTTACCAGCTAATTTAACCAAAGCTACTAAGATAGTTCATGCCAATCACAACAGAGGACTATACTGTAAAACCAGTCTTGTGGTGTGTTCAACAAGTGAAATTACAAGAGTTAGGCCATATTATTACGTACCTAGAGTATTTGACCAGCCGCTTCATACTCTAGGTACTTGAGTTGAATGTTGTAAGCGATGAGCCTTACCATGTGGCTACAATACCCCTACAGTAATAAGATATCATCTAAACCATGGTGTTAGTTGTGTATAGTACTTGTTGAGGAAGCTTCATGTCAAGTCTAGGTTAGGTCAAAAATGTATTACACCTGATATGGAAACTTTAAGGTTGAGAGTTAACTTTATCAAAGTGGACAAGATTTCCTCAAGTGTTTATTTGTCTACATTGTTATTAAGTTACAGAAGAAAGAGAAATTTTCCTTGAATTTGGAACAAGTTATGATTTCACTTTCAATGTGTAAGTCTTGAAATGTTTCCCACAACCACAATGCTGTGGCCAGACCATGAGACATTAAGTCACGAAATGTGCTTGAGTTTGTGTGTATGAAGCTGTGTGGAATATTTATCGGTACAAGTTGATAACAATCAAATTCAACAATCTACAGCATTTTCCTCTTTTCAGATATTTCGTTAGACATGATGAACAATTTTACAATGTGCTGTTTTTTCATCAGGCATTTCCAAGGAGTAAACCTTTTGCATGCATATGTAGGGCTCATTCAGTTATAACTCTAGGAAGAGCAATCCAAACACTGTTCACAGAATGAAAGGTCAGGCTCTGATATAAATTAATTGATGCAATTTGCTCTGCTCTGTACAATTTCATCGTGTAGAGACTTTGTTAGAAACCGCGCAAAAAATGACTTGAATATTTGAAAAGAAGTGATTTTGGTCGAAATACGTGGGACGTCTGTGAATTTCAACCACTTGTATTTTCCGTGGATCATATTTCGTGGGATGCCTGTGGAGCCCCTCCACGTGTCAACCATAGTGCCGGCGGACTTCCTTGTAGGATTTCGGGTTCTGTTGTTTTGAATAGTAATTTGTGAATTTGCTGTTTTCTCTCAAAAGTGACCTTTGTGATGTAAAAAAGAAAGAAAGAAAATCATCACAAAAGTAACAACAGTCCGAATCAAGACGTATTACGAAGGACAAACTTGAAGAACTCTATCGATAACCTGTACTTCATGGTTTAACTATGTGTCTGCCTAAAATGGAAACTGAGTCAGTTCGTCGGCCTCCTAGCAGGATAGCGTGCGTAACACTATACAATAGTATATAATTTTTCTTAAAACAATGTACACAATCCGTAGATATCGTATGGCCTTTCGGACTACATCTACTTATCGAAAAAAAATTCAGTATTATATCTAGAGGAAGTGATTTGCTAATTGCCGGCGGGCACTGAATTAGCCAAAATGTTATTGAAAGCAAACCGTGATTGTAGCTCTAACTCACAGCCGCTTTACATCGCAATTTGATTCCATAAAACCCTTTGTAGTCCATTCCTCGTTTTTATGGTTGGTGTTTTAACCGAACGGTTTTTACCGACCCAATACTTGCAAATGTAAATGAATTAACTTGAAAGTACACATCCCGCAATGGTTCTCTTTGCCATATCTTCTAGAACCTTAGGTCTCTCTATTGTAGGGATTGTTCTAACGTCGACGTAATATTATCAGACATTATATACGGAAATCGCCTCGAAGCTGTTTTATGGCGAGGGCTAAACCACAGACATTTAGGACCACTTTCCACAATCTACTAAACTCGGCCTCGCTTGAGTTAGTTGCTGTTTGGTTAATACGAAGGGATGGCTTGTCTAAGAATATTGCTTGTTCTGCAGTTGTTAGATAGACAGCTAAGTCAACAGACCACCAAATAAACGCTTTTATTTATAGGTAGGTCGAAGATCCAAGACTTAAGCGCTTATCATATAGTTCTCCTTGTTTACGTCTTCCAGCGATACTTACTACACGGCCAGCCAAGACATCAAATACGCACATGTACTTTCAAGCCGGAGGTGACCTTACATTGCGTGTAAAACTCTTTTTTCGTCTATTCCTCTGTCAACGCGGAATTATTTCTTGAATCGTGGGCGTAAAAACAGAATTTAAAACAGTTCTTTTTTTTGTTCGACAGGAATGTCCTTTTGTTTGAACTAAATTGACCTTGTCAGGGATAGCTTTTGCCTAGACATGCATCACTGTTTTTTTAATTTTTTTTTTCCTTTATTAAGTAGGCGTTCTGTTTTATAAGAGAACTGTTCTTCGCGAACAAAGCCCATGCAGGAAAACAGTGCCCGTTCACAACTCAGAAAATTCTTACATGTAAGAGCTGATAAAAATTAGCTGATAACATCTACCTTTTCTGCGAGCGGGCGTGATGGAAATTACGAAGAGCATCATTTAATTTTAGTCTCTTTTTATCTACTACTCTGTTTTCTGAGAAAATGACCATTAGAACGAAAAATTTGGCCATAGTGGAAGCTTTGGTCTTCTTCAGGCTGTTGTGGTAAGACACGCATTTATGTTTTGGACACATTGTTCACGTAAATTGGTCGGATGAGGATTATTTGGGACTATAAATCTCAGTGCTTTTGGCGGCCAAAACAGCTTACTTAAAGCTGTACTTCTCGAAACTGGCCCTGGGAGCGCCGTCGAATTGTTCATTCATGTAGGATGAATAATTATTAAGATAAGCTACTGTAGTCAGAGATCTTTAGTTAGGGACCTTCCATATAGTGACGACAACATGAAAACCAAGACTGCGGTTAAGTAGGTCGCTAAAATAGATTGTTATACACAACTGTAGGTCAACTCTACCTTGACATGGTCCAGTAGAAACTAAGATATTCCGGGTTTCTTTGTTTTGGTAGACGACTGATCAATTATTGATATTGTTTTACAGACGCGATCAGGAAGACAACTGACAAAGACTTGCGGTGAGCGTCAACCACTACCAAGACAACTGAAGAAACACGGGCCAAAAATACAAGACGACAACCAACAAGATCGGAACCACAACGGCTGGCATGCGGATACGCACAATGATAGCATCGTGACTGCTTGTGTCCACCAGAATAAACCCCCTTCAAAGACGCTGATCAGCAACCTGGATGAGATTATGGAAGTGCAAGAAAGACCTACAGTAGCAAATACCACGGATAACGCGCCCCCGTTGTTTGAGAGTGAAAAAGACGTTTCAGAACACAAACGTAACCGGCGTACGCGCACACGGCACACTTCAATGTTGGAACGCTTGGCGCCCACGCCGGGCTACGTTGATAAAACGTCCATGGACTTAGAAGGCGGTTCTCTAGCGCAAAGAAGAACGCCGCGTATGGCGAGCTTAAACGCTGCGGCCAAAGTAAACGTGTTTTTTGAACCTTCCAGTCCTTTAGCGGGACGGAGCTTGTTTGAAATTCAACAACACGCCTCGAAGAAACCCCCTGGTAGACATTCAACCGAGAGGAGGCTTTCTGACAAATCGAATTCTAACTTGGCGGGATATGGCGCCGAGAACAGATACGATAGAGAGGACTTTACTGAGTCGGATGTATTTATACAGAGTGAAGTGACATCCACATGGGATCCCCCAAGGTCAGCTGGCGTGATTGTCAGCCCAAGGGCAGTGGGAAGCACTCCTACGGAGAACGTAGCTGATAGTTTTGAATTTGTAACAAACGGGCACATAGCAGCGAAAGATCACAAACGGAAGCCTGAAGCAGATTCTACTTCGGAAGGTGAAAGAAAAGCAAAGCAAATGCTTGTCGATACTAGTAGCGAAACGGATGTTGTTGTAGAAAGAGGAGATTTTGAAGATAACCAGGAAGCTCTTGAAATAGAATGTGACACTACTACAGACTCACCACCCAAGACAATGGTGGACCAGTGCATCCAGGTGGACCTGCCGCGACCGCCGTACAAGCACGTTCGCGTCCTGTCTGTACCAATCAAAGGACAGCTTGTCACGTCATCCGGCTCAGTTCCTTTTACCAAGAGCCACTTGGTCACGCCTGTCACGCCGTCCAAACCTCCTCCTGAACTCAAAATGAGTAAGACGGCTACGACCAAGCGTGCTGCTGGGTTGAACAATCAGGCAATGGAGAACGCATTTACTGCAAGTGATGGCCCCCTAGCTAAATTTAGGGCTGTAGGTGGCTTAATTGATGAGCGCAGTAAGGCTAGGAAGGCTAAAGAGCTCATTAATAAAATACCCGAGTCATCCTCTTCCGTACAGCTAAAGATCCCTAAGATTAACTTTGCTGCCACTTCTACGTCCACTATGAGCGCGGGGCGGAGCCGTCCCGCGGGAAACCCGTTAAAAAACATTCAGTTAAAGAACCTGAATATTCATCTGGAGAAACTAGCTGCCGAACGAGCTCGAGCGGAGCCCAGGCAACCCAAGGTTTGTATATGGGACGGGAGGCACGACAATGTTTGAAACGTTCTTAGTGTTGAACAAGTCACTGGGTAAGGTTTGACGCAAAATTGTTCACATGATCAAAGATTTCAATTCATTTCAAAAAAACTTTAACATGCACTTTTTGAGGAACTGGTTTTTGATTCCCTCCTTCCCCATAACGTCTTTCTAAAAACCTATGCTCCAAATGGCGTCGTATAGAGTAACTAGGTAAAATGCATTAAACCTTGATGCTTAATGCTGCTCGCGCAAGCCGCAAAACTGCGTGGCAATTGGACCCGAAGGCAAGATGCAAGATGTGATTGTGGAAACTACACTTGCAGATTTAAACTCCGTCTGGTAATGATCACACGCAAACAACACAAGGCACGCATAGGCTGACAGTATGCCAACCTGTTTCTGTAAAAGGAGTTTAACGAAGTGAGTTGCAGATTGTGAATGATCGGCAAAAGATGCATTAGCTGTAACTTTTGCCGTGTTTTGTAACCCCCGTATTTTATGAAAACGACATCCTCACTACTTGTTAGTCTCCTTCGCAGCCGTTATTAGGGTCGTCACGCACCGATCCTCCCCACTAACGGCTGCTCACTCGAGCTCTGCATTCCTTTCCCTTTGTTACTGAGAACCAATAACATGCATGTACTTG
>Ga0126343_10001226_pt1 | contig 11700 bp, 4 predicted proteins | sample Cyp2metagenome_FD_92531 | JGI IMG/M metagenome (GOLD analysis project Ga0126343, IMG submission 92531) | Coral microbial communities from Lord Howe Island, Old Settlement Bay, Australia - Cyphastrea 2 metagenome | ecosystem: Host-associated > Invertebrates > Cnidaria > Coral ... | reverse complement strand
CTATTAACCCTAGGAATTTGGTCATATCTACCGGTCTCAATCCTTAGTTTGTGATTGCCTATCCTTAATTTTACTAGTTCTTTTCTTTCGCTTAGTTTGTTGGTTAGGTCTAAATAAGAGGATAGTGCATAATCGTTCTTGAAAGTGTTGAAAAATTATACTAACGCAATACCCGATAGCATCATGAAAGAAACAAAGGAAAGACGGGTAAATATAATCAGCTTGAAACTAATGACAACCTAATGAAATCGTCAACTACCTCAGTTTACAAGCTAAGGTAAATTAAAAGTGCATAAAGATACATTATTTTTGGGCTGAGGTCAAAAGCAAATTTGAAACTAGAACAATATAGCTTTTCTTACTGTACAGAAACCGTAGTTTGAACAACGACAATCTCTACGCCAGCGTATTGAAACTTATTTTCCTAAAACACGATATAGTAAACAATTATTCACCGAAGTGGAGGTAAATATCCATCACTTTCACTGACACTGAGGTGAAAAATTGCTTTGGTATATACCACACAAGCTGAATAAGTAGCGGACCGAAACGTTATTTTATGTGACTAGCTTTCGGAGATTTAAAATTCTCTCGCGCCGGTTGCTCGGAGGCGAGTAGTACTTGCTAATCGCCACCGAGCTAACCAATCAGAGCGCGCGAAAAGCACTATTCTTTTGTGTGGTATATACTAAATTGCTTTGTTGCAAGTCACTGTTTATCTTGAACACAAAAGAATTGTCGACAAATAACTCCTGTTTTTACCACCATTGCTGTCTGAGTATACGAACCGGTTTCACTCTGGATGCACATAAACTGTACAACAAGTCGAGCCTCAATAGATAAACCACGTATTTCTCGTCAACTATCACACGATAGAAATCTCGAGCTCATAATCTAATTGTTTAATAATTGACGAGCGGCGCAGCCCCAGTCAACTATCTCGCATAGAAATCGAGGGCGAATAATCTAATTTTTTTTATGATAAATCTACAAGTCGTTCAAAGCATGCACTGAATCTTCTTTACAGACACTTCAAAAACACAAAGAAACGGCCCCACTGAGCACACGCTGCTACACTACTCACTTATCTATCAACACAGCAGCCAAACGTCTGCGCATGTGTAAGCAATGGGGTAACTTAAAAGCAGCAAAATATTTTCATGATTTTGTTCTTTTTGTGGGCTATATGCATCCTAAAAACGACATTTTCCTCGTTATTTTTACATCTGCTCATGTTTTAGCTTCCACAACGAGAGCTAACAGAACTAAGGGTTAAAAATTGTTCTCCATTCTGCTTGTTGCAGGTCTTTCTTTTCCGCGATAGGTGTTTTCCATGCTCCCCTTGATTTTTTGTCCGCCTCGAATTTGCATTTAGTGCACCAGTTTATCCCAGGCTTGTACTTTGAAAAAGATTTTCCCACCTGGTCAGAGACCTGGTACAGGCGGTTTGAAATCGGTTCTTCGGCCAGTTTTCGGCAATGCTTTCATGATGATAGACATGTTCATCGTTTCATGTTTCAATTCATGTCGTTCCTGTGCTTCAGACAAATCCAGGATCCGGATGGAATCAACCCAGTATTTGCCAAAATGTTTCCAGCTCGTCTGAGCGAAGCCAAATCACTGCAATTGTATTCAGTTTTCTTCTCCAGTTTTTCCTTCTTTTACCTACCGTTTGACGCCCGTTTCCTGCGTCACGCAGCGTGTGATTAATAAAAACAAATAAAAATGTACTACACCGTCGGTTCGTAGCCTGACACGGGTTTTCAAGACTTGTAAACGTTTTTGGTAAAGCTCAAAACAAAATGGCAATCAACAGGATACCGGAACTTAATAACCTTTGTGTCTGAAAAGTCTTAGGGTTTTCTTTTACTTACTGTGCTTTCCTTTTATAGATTTCTATGAAGTTTTCAATTTTTTCGGTAAATTTTTCGTGACACCAGGAGCGCTTTCCATTTGAATGAAAAAAATCGGTTTTCCCGGTGGGAAACCAAATGGAACAGGCCTTTCCACTGGACATTTTTCGAAAAAAAGGGAATACCTTCAGGGGTTCTCCTCTATTCTCGTTTTCACCGGAATTACCGGAAAATCACTGTACCAATTACTTCATCACACAAGTGCCATACGCGATTTCGCTCGAGAAAATGACGTCCTCCTTCGTGTTTCAGTGTCCAACATGTGGTTGGACGCCTTAATTAGTCATAGCTGTTCGACATCAGGTAAGCGTTAATTGTAACTAAAACACTAATATTCAAGGAGCAGTATTTATCAACTTCAATGTTTTTCCATACATGAGATTAATTTCGGTTTGGCTGGCGAACATGTCAGTGCCCGACGCGAGAATATATCGATTCTTCTCTCATTATTTTGTTGTGTAGAATTAGTTACGATCTAGAATGCTGGCAAAACGAAAAGAGTAAACACTTCCTCGTCTCTCCTTTATTACTGTGGCCCTTTTTTTACGGAACTTATTGGTTTGAGGTTTCAAAGTAGTGCTCTGGCTAACTCCTTGAATTTCTCCCAGAAAAAAAAGTACACATTGTCAAATGGTACAGCTGCTCCCGTTCCGCTTTTTCTGGAGGAAAAATTGTACTCTTCCATCTAGCGGAAAATTCTTGCCGGTTTTTCCAGTCAAAAGGAAAGCACTCCAGTCGTTTCCCTTGTTTCCCTTTTAAATTTTTGAGCGGAAAATTGGCGCGCGACTACTAAGAATGTACCCATTTGCGCATGTGCGACATTTGACCGCTGTGTTTTATCTATCACAGATTATAGTTTGCCATTAAATTTTCTCCGATTCTTATCGGTTTAAATTAATCACGTGACGCGATAGTGTTCATCCGCAGAGAGACACTTGTTTTTCTTATTTTTGTGACGTCACGTGAGAAAATAAATGCTCATTTCCTGCGTTTCCTTCGGTTTTTTTTAATTTGGTTCAGTTTCAACCACATAAAATTCCTATAAAATAAGCTATTTTTGTTAAAATCTGTCTGAGCTAATCTCATATATTAAGAATAATGACAAATTACAGAATATTGAAAAAACCGTTTGAAAAACCTTGACTTTTTACTGGTTCATGTCAGGCAATATCATTTCCACGATGTGGCAAAGTATAAAAAAATTTCACTGAAAGAAAGTATAAATAAGTTTAGGTCAATATGAGGAATATATCTGCCTGTCATTAGATAAGATGTTGCCACGGAAACGGCCTTGATTCAAATATTGACAACCAAAACATAAGCCTTATTTTAACAGTACTCACCCTGGTAAATCTCTAAGGAGAAACCTTTAAGAGAAATTAAGTACGTTTCCTTTTCTGAATCGCGCTCTATAGGGAAGGTGTTCCGTAGTAACTCTAGGGAGCCATCTTAAATAGAGTAGACTTTCCCACGTCGTCAGGAAACTCAGTCGCGCGCGCACCAAAGCGAAAAGCTAGATAGAAGCGCTTGAAGGCTGAACCCAAAGAGAAGCCAAACAGTGAATCACTGGAGCCTACTCGTAGGCTAGTAAAAATGGCCCCCCAAACAATCAAGGTCCAGACGCGATTGCTAAAATACTTATGCTGAATTAGCAAATGGACCTTTGGAAATAACCTCCTTATAATTAAGCAATAGATCACTCTTTCTATGGGTTTACTGGTGCGCTGGCAATAAACCACGCGGAATGTTGAGAGAACACGTGAAAAACTTGTAAATCACGAGGAAAATTTATTGTACTTTCGTGATTAGTAACAGGAACGCTGCCTCCGAAATTGATTCAGAACCTATTTACTTATTCTGAAAGCTATGAAGTCCGTGTTTGTCTCTGTATTTTGCTAAAGGAAAACTATTGCTTAAAAGCTAAGCTTATAGAAATCAAATTCATTTATTGCGCAATGAATGCATGCATTGAGTTTAAACTCAAATTTTCTGATAGAAATTTTTTCCCTCCTTTTTTGACAACCTAAATTGATCAGTCAAACCCAGCTGACTTCGTCCTTCACAGACCGTGGAAAGTAACGAAATAAGTTAAATGTTTAAAACTTCCTTAATCTTAATCTAAAGCGTCACCAGAGTCGGCGTAAATTTTTTGCTGTGCAAAAAAAGTTAAAAAGCTTTATATGACGACCAACTTCTTGTGCTGTGTTTCCTTGCAAATTTCCATGTGTATGTCGAACAAAAAGAGATTCGTGTTATTGATACCTCAGCCAGCTGAAAGGCAAAACTGTTTATTACATTTGTTATCTCTAGAGTTCCCAGTTCTCTAGTTCCCGCGAAAAGTTGCCATAGGTCAGGAACCGAGGAAAAAGGGGGACTTTTAACTGCTTATGCGCGATAAGTAAAAAAGTTCATTTGTTTTTGTGAATACATTACGCGAAGGCGCGGTTTTCGGTACTATTGAATTTGACAACCAAACCTTCGATTCAGAATCATTCTTCAATAGGTCCTCGGTAACTCACGTAAAGCATGTTACCGTAAAAAGCAATTCAAAATGAAGAGAACAATGCCCGTGTCATATTACCTATAGCAATTTTAGGATCGATAAACCGCTTTTCGTGCGCAGATGTCACGACAAAAATGGCTATTTCCTTGCAACAGAGATAAAGCAAAGCAAGTGTTGATTCATTTTTGCAGTACTACGAAGAGTATCACAGGCCTTATTCGACGCCAAACAAATGAAACATGGCTACTGTGGTAAAAAAAACATATTACTGGTTCCTTAAGCTTATATTTTAGATTTTTATTCGTCTCATCTTGAGGAGATGAGGAAGCCACGTTGTTCTCATTTTCAATTGCAAAGTGTGGTTAAACAAGAAAATCTCAAAAAATGGCAGACAAAAAATGCATACAACAGTACCTGCAAGCAATATTTTGTGACAACTTTTTTCTGAACAAGGAAAGATTATGTGCTATCCATGAAAGAGTAATGGAATAATAATTGTAACTATAGTTAAATCAAAGGGATGCTTGAAATTGGTTAGTACAACAGCTAACTTTTTATGTATCAATGTCATTTTTGATGTAACTTCCCTATCTCGAAAGTACCCATAAAAACAGAGGAAGATTCAGAGTGGAGAGTGCAAGAATTTTACTGACTCCGCGATACATCATATTGAATTAACCAAGAGATATAAAAATCTCCTTTTTTTATTAAAAAACCCTAGCACTCTTGTTCATTAACTTACGGCATGCAGCACTTTCTACACATTACCGCTTCTCTAAACTTTACATACGCGCTGTTAGAACGCGTATTTTGCACTTGTTGCAGAACATTTTTCCACCCTACAACCAGCTACAACAGTGTAAGAAGCCACGAGAGAAACAGCTGCTCACCAGTAAAAGCAAAAACGATAATCTGTGAATAGTTTGAAGGCTTTCTCACCCAACATTTTCCTTCCATACTGAAAAAGAGGACAAAGCAAAAATACCGCAGCATTTACCTAAAACTCTAGCACAAGCGACAAAGCAAAGTCGATGTTGAAATCGCTCTTTCTGACGCCATCTCGTTTGAAGATTTAGGCGGCGCGCGCTCAGTAAGAGTCTGAGTACCAGGGTAAAAATCAGCCGAATACACAAAAGTCCCCTTTGTTGAACCTTGGTTTACCGGTGCAATAGGACATGATTAAACAATCAGAACGTGCGTAGAATCTCAATTATTTATAAATCCTAATCCGTAAAACTACGTTAATTCGTTTTGGTAGCAGAGCGATGGTCAGTAAAGAAAAGGATTTTCGTCTAACTTTGTTGGGAAAGGAAATTTCACCAACCGCCTTTGCTAAGGACCTGGGACGATTATATCGCTTCGACAGTGTCCAACTGCATGACGCGTCTTGGCCAGATAAATCGAGTTAAACATGCCCTCAAAAAAACCACCTTAACGATTATAGTTAATGCTTTAGTTTAGCAAGTTATATTACTGCTGTAATGTCTGAAGCAATTCCTCAGAGCACAACCTGAACAGGATACAGGCTGTACAAAACTTTGCGACCCGAAGAGTTAAGGAAGAGTTAAGATATACACGGTACGACTTTGTCGCATGTCATAAGTTTACGACAGGCCTACGACATGAATTGCATTGTAAATCAAACCTACAACTCGCTTACGACTGTTGGGTACCTCAAAAAAAATTGTCCCGCGTAGGGGTTTTAAAACATGTTTTAAAACGCTAAGACAATCGTAGCCGTAATCGATAGAAAATGGCTTGTTTTGTGACAAATTTCTGCTGATTAGGGGACTAAGGAGAAGTTTTCTTGTGATGTCAAGACGGAAGAAGTTGTTATTGACTGATTCACATGAAGTCGTTTCTCAGCGAAACGTACTGAAGGGATTAATGCGAAAAACATCTCGTTAGAAAGTTTTTCAAAGCGCAAGACAGCTAAAATATTTGTTTACTGTTTGTGAGAACTTTCCCTCCGTAAATCTCGTTGCAAGCTTTTGCATCTTTAATTTTATAAGTGAAAATGTCGAGCACGTGTTAATGGTGCTAACTCGTGTCGCGGGCTTGACGTAAGCTTTTCGCATGCGTCAAAGTCGTACCGTGAGAATCGGCCTTTAGTGGTTCAAAAAAATATGACCATATTTCCCCTATTAACTTGTGGTCTTTTAGTATGTTTGGACCTTTACCTTAACGTTAATTACGGCCTCAAACACGGAGTGATCCTATAAAAGCAAGGACACGCCACCTTTGAATCAGATTTATGAGCGTTATGATGGTCAGGTGCAAACAAAAAGTAAATTGTCCTAGCCAAGAACACAACGCAATGTCACCGGCTATGGGTTTACATCAGCACCGCTTGATCCGGAGTCAAGTGCGCCAACTATGATCAAATGAGGTCACTACGCCTCCTAATAAAAATTCCAATAATTCTTCAATAAGACCCTGATTTTGAGGAACAATTAACAATCCATTCATGAAATCCGCTGCCTTATGTTAAAACTTACAAGCAAAATACATAATCTAGATCTTTCGCTTAAAAAAATAATGGCCAATGTTTTAAATAAACCTTAGAGCTCTGTTCATGTTGTGGGCAAAGATGAAATACTTGTATTTGAACAGCTTTATCGACTATTTGCTTGTTTTGGCGTTTTCATAATCGTACACTTTTTATTACAATTTATTTTAGTGCTAGCCATTTATTTTAATTTCAAGAAAATCACGTTTTGCTGGCGCTAACAGAGGGTAGACGAACATGAACTACGTGCGCAACTTTATTTTAAGCATGGGCTCCTATTTTAAGTCGTAAACGTGGCCAGGGACACGACTATTTACAATAACATTACTACTTTCAATAACTATATTCGCTAAGATGAAATAATTTAAGCATGAAATATTTCTAACAGCTACTAGTCCCAATATTAATAATGTGAGTTAGAAAATACAGTTCATACACTGACACCTTGTAAACTCAACACCATTCAAACCAAAAAGAAACTGTGCCAAACTGGTCGAGGATTTGGTGATAGCTGGTAATGGGCAATCTTATACAGAAAGGAGTTGTGCATGACAAGGCTGTTATATGACGGCTTGCAACTTAGTATAATGTTACAATAATATTGTAATAGTACTTGAACCTAACACGCAGGAGTCAAAGGAATAACTCAAATGAGTATAAAGAAAACTGTGACTTATTCGTAGAAAAAACCTGTGGACGCTCAAAATAAATGTCCTCCAGCTACCAGCTGCAGACCTAGAATTCGTGATAAACAACAAAATAATTTCTTTGTTTTTAAAAAACTCTTCCGATCACAAATTCCCCACTTTGAAGTTGTTTTGGGATTTTTTGTTACACTGTTCTTTAAGCTTTCATGTTGATTTGAAAACTCGGTATAGCTTATTCGCTTTTTTGTGCTGGATATGTTTAAAACGTTTTTACCATGAGCTTTTCCTACGTTCACTCAATGATTTTCAGACCGTATCCCTTCTAAATACAAGCCGACCATTTGTGAAAGACTGATTAGATTCCTCAAGCCCAAACGGGTATTTTTATTTGTTGAGCGATTGGTGAGGATAAATAATCTTCATTATGCAGGTCGAAAACTTTTATTATAACCCGGAAACATTTTACCTCGCACTATTTATTAAGTTTGACAGTTGCCCTATTCGTTTTCAAAATGAAGACATTTTCATTCTTGTATAACTGTATTTTTTAACTGCACAATTTCTAACCAAGATTTATTGAAAGCATGCCCACCTGCTTTGATATCTAAAAAAAAAAGCAGAAGGTTGCTATCTTTGCACAACGAAAACGTTTCGTATTGTGAAGACAAATGAGCACACAAATCTGTTTAAATATTTGTAATATGTTTCATTAGCTATCTATTGTTCAAAGTTGCTGCTATTAACTGAAATTCAAAGCACTATGTTCAACGGCGCAAAATAAAAACCTGTCGAAGGTATTGATCCTTGCATTAGTCTTAAGCAAATAATCACTAACAAGGCACCTGTTTAAAGAACCACGCTTGTGGCACGAAATTTTCCTGGTTCTAATTTTTGCGATTTTTGCGGTTTTTCCACATCAATCCGAAAGCTTCGTGCAAAATTTTGCTCTGAAAAATATTCTCCACTGGCGAAATTATACATACAAACCTCTCATGTAGAATCTTGCTGATTTTATTTCAAGTTGTTTAAAAAAAATTGTACTGTACTGTAAATCTTGGACGGTTATATTTTCGGATTCTTTTTCTTGTCCGACTAGTAATTTCTTTTATAGGACATCAACAAATAAAGAAACCTCCACTGTGCTCTGTTCTGTTGTGAAGCACGCAGGAAGCATCGAAAGATGAGCACGGAAGAAGTGTAGTGGAAAACACGAGAGGAGAGGAGTGTTTTTTTCTACTTCTTAAGTGCTCTACCGCTTCCTGAGTGCTTTACAACAGAACAGAGCACAGTCGTGGCTTCTTCATTTGTTTCATGATAAACAATCCGATAATTGCCCTGCCACGCATTCCGCTGAATTTTCAAACCAAACTTGGTCCAAAGGAGTAAACGTGGTGTCAGCAATGCACTGTTCTCTGATAAAGCACGCTAAAATGAGCCAATCACAATCCTTGTTAGAACTGTTCAAATAATTTGAAAGGCTGACGAAGCAAGAGCTGTCAATCACCAACAAGACTTCAGCTTAGCTCTCAGTTTCGAGTAGTTTGAGCGGCTTTCGGGAGAAGAACGATGCCTTCAAAATTCGTTTTTAGTTAATTTGTAAATACGGATCTAAAGGCAGGTAAAGGTCCAGAGGAATCCGGCCGTCTTGAAGCCCATGAAAACGTGCACTTTTCCAGCGGAAACTACGAAACGAGGATGATGATAATAATAATAATAATAATAATAATAATAATAATAATAATAATTACATACTTGATACAGCGCCTTTTAACATTAAAATGATCAAAAGCGCTTTACATGAATTCAAAAAATATATGTACATACTTTAGAAATATCTGCAAAACCTAATACGAAGCGACACACAACTGACTACAACCCAGTGCCACTGCAAAGAATTACTTGTTGTAGGCTAAATTAAAAAGATATGTCTTAAATTTTTCCTTAAAGATTCTAAGCGATGTTATTTCCCGAATGTTTGCTGGAAGTCTGTTCCGCAGTGTAGGGGCAGCAGTTGAAGTTTACTTATCTGATATTTGGGAAGGCCATAAAGTAGGCTACTACAATAATCGAACTGAATCTGGACGTAACAAAAGCATGAACTAATGATTTAAGGGATTCCTGTGAAAGGTATTTAGAAATTCTTTGAATATTATGAATACGGTAAAAAGCGGTCTTTCAAACTTGAGGAGCTCAAAGCTTGCGGATGAAAGTGGAAAATGCCGAGTTGAATTTGAAAGGAGCTACAGCTATTTACGGCTTGTAACCGCATGCAGCAAGATTTCACGAACTCGGTAGCATAAAAGTTAGCAAGACTAAGCTACTCCCACTGGTTCTACCCCGAGCACAGAAGATAATATCAGAGCAAGCTTTGCACTGACCACTCGTCAGGCTGCATGTAAGTGTTATTTGAGCAATTGACCATTTTACAAAAATAAAACTTCTCATCATAAACAGAGGCAATTCAATTGTTGTTTTCTGTCGTTGTTTTAGTCCTTAATTTCTACCTTTGATAATTGAAGCCCGCACTGTTTGGGTTGAGAATTTGTTTATTTCGCTACGTGTTTTGGCGACGAGAATCTACCAAAACTTGTTATTTTACTGCAGTTTTAATGCTACTGTTGCTAACAATCGTCTCTGTGATCTATTTGTTCATTGCGTTTGTCTGAGTCACAAGGGTGTTCAATTTGAGTCAAATTTGTCAAAATTGCGAAGCAAAAATTTATAAGCCGACTGACCATCATCAACCCGTGCTCTGTTCTCTTATAAAGCACCGTTTCACGCAATCAGAGCGCGCGTTATATGGAAACTTTATTCTAAAAACTCATAGAATGTATGAATATCAAGACAAGTGCCGAGACAAAAACCCTCAGGTATCATTAAGACAAATTGACTGTTTTTGTTTGTTTTTGGAAGTTCGCTGCCTTGATGGCAAAACTTGGCAACCAAAATTAATGAAAAAAATGTTTAATCACTAACAGGTCTAATTATTAGTCTACTTAAGGTCATTCCACTGAAAATAGAACCTACACTGAGATTTTTCTCAGACTTTGCCAATGGATTGTTTATATTATAGGTACTTAAGTTTGGAAATAAAAATGAGGGGTCCCCATATTCGTTAAGGAGCAACAGCACCTTGTTTACACCATATAAATCCTTATAATTGCACAATGATTATGCTAAATTCACGTTTCCGACGATTGTGTTTCGCTCAACACTGAGAATTGACCCATATTTATTTAACATAGAGAAATTTACTACTCAATTCAAACTACAGAAAAAAATGATAGGTCACCGTGATCGTTTTTAACGCCAGTTATTACCCTGTCGAGAAGTTATGTATTTGTTTGTCAATTCGTGTCAAATCCTACGATATGTAAACAACGCTTCACACTGAACGTATATGTTACTTGTTCAGGTTGGGCGAAGACAAATATAACTTAAGTGTTTTATTGTGAAACTCATCAGCAGCTCCATGTGCTTAAATATTTCAACATGTTTTAATTGTTTCAAGTTTGTTCTTTTGTTAAGGGTTAATGCAGCTATTGAAAAGCGCAAAAAGGTAGTATTTAAAGGACTAGCGTGTTCCATTAGCCCACAAATAATTTGGCCGATATTAGTAGCACATCAAGTTACAACAAAATCGATAAAAACCCAGATATTTCAGTGCATGTTCACCAAGAAGCTGGTCTCCAAGATGTTGCTGTTCACTGTACTACTTATGAACCTGGCTTTTGGAGCTGGTAAGTGACGTACTTCTCAGATTATTCTCTTTCGATATCTCAATGTGTATTTTCCTCAAAAACAGAACATGCTACGTACCACCGATATAAAAAAAATTGAGACAAAAATTAAAAGAATAAGTGACACACGAAGTACTCAAACGCGCTCTTTTCATCTTCTCTTTCTATTTTCAGGCAAAATTTCTTAAGTTTGCACTGAATAACACTTTTTTGAGAGCTAGTAAACTTCACTCATTGGTAATAAGTCTTGTTACCAAAACACGCACAATTCTGTCAGATATGAAGTAATATGAAAATGTCAAATAACCCTGCTAAATGTGCAGTACCGATTAAACAATACTTGTGTTCAATCCTGGACATAAGTGGAGTAGGGGGGGGGGGGGGGGGG
>Ga0126343_10001225_pt1 | contig 11700 bp, 6 predicted proteins | sample Cyp2metagenome_FD_92531 | JGI IMG/M metagenome (GOLD analysis project Ga0126343, IMG submission 92531) | Coral microbial communities from Lord Howe Island, Old Settlement Bay, Australia - Cyphastrea 2 metagenome | ecosystem: Host-associated > Invertebrates > Cnidaria > Coral ... | reverse complement strand
AGGTGAGGTGAGGTGAGGTGAGGTGAGGTGAGGTGAGGTGAGGTGAGGTGAGGTGAGGTGAGGTGAGGTGAGGTGAGGTGAGGTGAGGTGAGGTGATAATGAGAAGAGAGAGGTGAGGTGATGCGAATAGAGGATAGGTAAGGTATGGTAAGGTAAGGTAAGGTAAGGTAAGGTAAGGTAAGGTAAGGTAAGGTAAGGTAAGGTAAGGTAAGGTAAGGTAAGGTAAGATAAGGTAAGGTAAGGTTAGGTAAGGTAAGGTGTGTTGAGGTGAGGTGAGGTGATCAATGAGGAGAGAGAGGTGAGGTGAGGTGAGATGAGGTGAGGTGAAGGTAAGATAAGGTAATGTAAGGTGAGGTGGTCGACGTGGTTGGAGGAGAGGATAGGTGAAGTGAAGTGAGATAAGGCGAGGTGAGGTGAGGTGAGGATAGGTGAAGTAAGGTGAGATAAGGCGAGGTGAGGTGAAAATGTTATTTACCATGGGTAAAACTTGAACTGACAAATCTGCTATATCCCCTCCCTGTTACCTTATTTTTGTGTTGTTTCTTCCTGTTAAGTTATGACTACTTATGGTATATCCTCCTCCTGACAATTCATAATTTAGTCTCATTCTTGTTTATTCATGAGTATGCGTACCTACGTAATTCGTGGGTACGTCTGGCACAGCTCCCTCCTCTAGCATCATAAGGACAAGCCACTTAATCCCGTCCTTGTAGCTTAAGTTATTCGAGAGCTTAAGCAAGGGCGTTTCTGAGACACGGACGGCAACCAGAAGAGAATATTTCGCGTGCTAGGACCGTACTGTCTCACAGATTTTTATTCTTCTCATCTCTAATGAAGAAAAGACACTTACTAAAGTGAATATGGTTGTGTGAGGACAAGTTGAAAGTGAAAATAGCTCACGTCCGGCTACCGTCGCGTCATGAAAACGCACGTGCTTAAGTACAGCCCACCGTAGGCTTATCGTATGGTTAAACGTAGTAGGCTTATTGTATGTTTTATCTTTCTGAATAGATTGCAAACTCGCACCACATTCTAAACCTTGATATTGACTTGCTATAGCTGTACTTTTTAGACATCCCAAGGGGAAGAAGAATTGAGATTGAGCAGAAACGCACACCTACATGTAAATTTGCCAAGATAATCTTGAGCCGTGGATTTGTTTGCTGGGTAATATTCTTTATTGAATCGATTAAAACCTATGTTACAGTTTTATAAGGAATAAACCAACTGAATTAATTATCATTAATGAACTTCCAAGTTCTTTTTGCGTCTTTACAGTCTTTTACTGGCCCGTTAGATGCTTTTTCTAATGCGGATTCTCCTTAACTTGGTTAAAATGGATCTTTGATCTGTGTCCCGTATCTGCTGTCTGGCTGTAGCTTGCCTGGCATCCGTTGGTGAACTGTCATGTTTCTAATCAGTGAAATAGAAAAAAGTCGTTAAGTTGGAATATGTATGTATACTTGTATGTATACATAATTCGCCACTCCCCATTGGAGCTTTTCTTTACCAATATTTCAGGACCAAATACCAATATTCCGTAACATTTAAGGGATGTAGTGATTCTTTAAGTAGATAATTTGATTAACTCCATATCCTAATAACAACAAAAGTAAGCAATGACAAAGAAAGTGACTGGGAAATTATAGAATTTAAATCAGTGAAATCAAGTCTGAATTTTGCATTTGGAATAATATACAATTTAAAATCCTGAATTCTATTTTAAAACACCTAGAATGTTGTAACGGAGGTTCTATGGTTACTCGTTACTCTATTGGACTCCGCGGGGTTTAAAAGCTCTGTTGGTTCCTTTTTTGAAGACATACTAAATTTTCTTTGACATTCATTCCAAACAATATCGATTGAAAACATGATCAATCACACTGACAGTCAAACGTTTTCCCAATTGAACATGAATATAACACAACGAACCTAATTTATTGGTTATGAAAGTCATAAAGGTTTATCTAAGTTATGTTAGGTCACGAATTCCGTGTGAGGCTAACCTAAGCCCCTGCGCCATGTGGTGCTTTAAACTGTTGTTGTACCAACGGTACAATAATATGATCGTTCAGTCAATAAAGCTGGTTTTTATTGTTTTTACCACCACTCTCAGGTCGCAAACTCTGTACTTTGCTTCAGATATTAACTTGATGGTATTTATGATCATGAAATAAATATCTAAATAAATATGAGTCTAACATAGACCCTTTGCATAAATGGCGTCTAGATTTGAAAAACAATACTTCATACATCCTTAGCCTCATACTCAAGTTTCATGACCAAGGATTCTCATGAATGTGAGGCTAAGGATGTATTAGTATTGTTATTCAAATAAAGTCGCCAATTATGCCAATATGCGGACAGACACATGAATTTGAACATGATTCGTGCGACGCGTCAGCGAGCGAGAGTAGGAAATTCGACAATCTCTTATCGTAAAAAACAAATTGATGTCAGTTTTTTATGCGTCTCTTCTGTTATTGACATTGAATTTCGTCATAACATTGTCAAAGTAGTTTGCGGATCCACTCGGCTATCGCCTTGACAAATGATTTGTTAAGTCCAGAAACGAAGCTAATATCTACCAAGCAACGGTTTTTCTTAGTGCTGAAGGACATTTATTAACTTCATCTGGTTGCTTCCTCATTTTAATTTCTTCACTGGACGTTGTGCAGGTTAAATTTGCGTTTGTCGCGTTTTGTTTGTGAACTATCTAATCTCTAAGCTTTATTCTTTCGCAAACGTAGAATGGTTGCACCTTTCGTTTTCAAATTGCGACATGGCAGGTTCTTAGGACGTCTTGCTGGCGTTTTGCTTCATGGTACGGACGGAATTTTGAAACTGACTTTTTCAACTGGGATTTTGTCATGTCGTCGCGATCAGCTCCGGCATTTCAATTCAGTCAACTCAAGTTTGACTTATGTTTTTCACCTCGCGGATTTTGTGGATACTTTTTCAGTTATCTGACACGCTTTGCAATTAACTAGTTTGGTAACTAGTTTGCCGAGCTTTGTATTTTGCTTTCCTATGGAGTCTTTGTATTAGAATTTAGGTAAAGAGTTTAAATCTTCGTCTCAGTTTAGTCCTCATTTTGGTTGTCCCAGCTCAATTATGCATACAATTTCACTTTTTTTTTGCACTCAACTTCACTTTTTTGCACTGGTGAAATTGTACTGTTCACTGATTTGGGATTAATTGACTTGTTCTCAGCCAATCAGACTGCATAAATTCAGTGTTGCTTGTATGTTATTACTCGAATAATTATACTAAAACTACAAGCCGCCATTCTTGTTTAGAATACCCGTAACGAAATTGATGCCAAGGCTAGAATTTTATGATAACTTTGAAGATGAATGAGACCCCGTCCCCATTACGTCCGGAAACTAGAAAAGACAGCTTAATTATTTTTACAGTGGCCCATCGTTTACACCGGCAATCGGTCACGAAATGGGGCTTTTCGAAAACGCTTTTCAAACTGGAGGAATGGACCTTTCAGCTTGGGAGGTTTGTTGCCTAATTTCAGACCATGTGACGACACTTGAGAATTTTGCTTTCAAATTTGAAATAGTTGCGTGTATTTGGATGAATAATTTTTGGATGGATAGAGGAACAATTCTTTAGAGAATACCACGGGGTCTCCACCCAAGCTAAATGATCTATTTGAAAACGCCGGTTATGCAATTTAGTCAGTCAGTTGGCTTTTTGAAAACGACGGCACCACGATAATCATTTGATGTTCCTGCTCGAGTTCCTAAAACATAAATCCAAAATGAGCTGTGGTTATTGTGTTTCCAAATTTCTCCAGCGTAGATGTGGACGGAATATATTCGACGCGTTTCGAGAGTGAATATTCCGCTTACAAATTTATCCGGCTTAGTGTTGACCAGGACTAATTTAAGGATACGAGCAATTACATGTTTTAAAGCGAACGCACTGCACTCCAATGCAGTACACTATGAAAGAAATTTCTTTGAACAGGCACCGGCCGAATTAACTTTCGCTGTTGTCGGCTCTTCTGCAATGGAGTAGCTTCTTTATTGACATTTTACCGACATATTTCATATTTCGCTGATTCTTAGCCTTGAGATATGGAGATCAGTGAGGGCGTTTATAAAGTTTGTATGGCAACGTGCTTTTGTACATAAAGGTGAACAAAGTTTTTTTGCAAGTGCAGCGAGAACAAATTTCAATGATCTGGCAGTTTTAAAAGGTTTTTAAAGGTAAAATAAAATAAAATTATGCAATTTTTAATCATTCTACTCTTCTTATCGCCCCTGTAACTTGCCATGAGTCGACAACACCTATGGTTTCCGAGAAGTGGTTTCCGTTACTCGAATACCGAATACATATAGCTCGTTGTCTCTCAAAATCGTGCTAAGCCAAACTAAGTAATTTTGAACTGTAAATCAGATTCAAAAGGAAGTTTTCTTATTAGTTCAGAAAGATCTTTTCAAAGAACAAAATTTTGAATTGGCATATACTGGATTAACTTGTACAGATGTAAATCAAGTATGATGGGCCTAACATCAAGATTATGAACGACTTGGCTTCGTAAACAGCATGAAGGTTTTCCTCTTTACCTGTTTTGTAATAAAAGAACGTTTACGTCCACACATCATTGAACCTGGGCCACATCGTAATCGGCGTTGTCCTCGTGAAGGTCGCAATATCAGAATCGCACAAACCGTAACCAACACAGCCACCTTGGCTACTTTGTTCATACTTAATCCTCTTATAAAATAAATGTAAAAGAAGAGAGGAAAAACGCTCCACTTCTTTGTAAAAATTCTAGTGTAATAAAGAAACTTTCCCTTGTGAGGTCTCTTTATACAGAAGCGATTCGGTATTGCCTTACTGGTGTAAATTTTGAAAATCAATTAACTTTACTGTGCGAAATGTTAAAAAAAGATGAATGATTGTTAATGAGTGCTAATAGACGTTCTTTGGAACAGGAATGATTTACGATTAAACTTTTCATAGCACACCTTAACGGCAGCAGAGCCATGGTAGTTAGAAGCAATTAGCCGTTTTCTCCCGCATTGATAACACGAGAACTTATTTATTTGTTTAATTAACTTAATACAGGATAGTCTTCTCAATTTCCTGTTCTTCTTACTAAATGCGCTGTTACTATTGTAAGGCAAACAATCAAAAGGTATACGCAGAACCTGCCTGGTTTTGACGTGTGATTGGTGGCTGATATTAGCACAAATCGTCAATAACGTTAGCTCTTATCTTTTAAAAGTTTCGGAAAGTTTCATGATTAATCGTTGCGGACGTTGCGATTTCTTACGTAAAATTCAATTTAACGCCAAGAGGAGATAGTTGTTGTCCTTCAATTTCTGCATGAGGCTTTTGGTTCTTAAATTTCCATTCAAAAACTTCAGGACGTTGCCAAAATTCCAAACTTTTTCAGTTTTTATTTCATTTTTCTCTGTGGAGAAGACGATTGACGAGGTTAAGGGTTTATACAATAAAATAAATTCGTTTATTCCGACAAAGGGGCCTTAATGAATACAATTTTTCGTGAAACGTCTGTTCCTAGAGCCAAAAGGTGAACGTTATCTTATTAGAATATTAATACGACATTCAGACCAAACGATACTAAATGTGAATTCCCTTTCACAGAATACCGTACTGAGTTTTCTGCAAATACAATAATAACGGAAGAACGAAATACATTACCGTTGAGCTATTGAATTGTCATCGTTTCTAGAAGGCACGTTGTTTTCTTTGTAAACGAAGAAGATCAAAAAAGGTCCACAAAAAAGGTCCAGAAATTGTTCACTCATATTCATTTTGCTTCAAACATTGGAGGAAAAGGCTTTGCTAAAGTCATTCTATTAAGAAAAAAAGGAAAATGAACGATTAAAATTTTAAATTTATAAATATAAGACATTAAATTCAATAGATGATATATGTCGTCAAAGAATACGGATTTTATAGGTTGTAAACTGTCTTTTGCTGCGGATTCATTACATATTCCTGCCAAACGATAAACCGGCGAGCGAATACCAACCTATTGTTTAATTTACGTGGATAGAATAGTCGGTAAAATGGAAGCAATTAACAAACGTCTTTTTAATCTAAAATGAAGATGGAGTTGAGTTAATTTCCTGTTCTAAATGCCTTCCTGTCAATACATAGAGTTCATAAAGACCGAATTAAAAAGTAAAATGAAAGACTTGAAATGTTAATATTCTTTAACCAGCCGTGTTTCATTCAAAATGGCCCGGAGAAATTCTGGTGTCACAAGAAGTATTGAAATTGCTTCTGAGCGATTGATTGCTGGTTTATTTAGCAAGTATAGTTAAATGATTGGATTAAAGTTATATTTGTATGGATGAGTAGATATCGCAATCATTGTAATAGAAAGCATTTACGTTTATCAAAAGATAAATGTAAATATAACAAATTGTAGTTATTATTGGCGGCAACCATCTCTTGCAAAGGAAATTAAAGGTTTCATACAGTGTGCTTCACGAGCACATGTCTGAAAAACAGTTTACACAGTGAAAAAGAAAAGAAATAGATGTCCACCATCATGATATGTTTCATAAATGTTTAGCTAAGAACAGGTATTGTGAGGACTAAACGATTATTTCAATCGTGAGATAGATGTCTCATCATTCATCGGTCCTATTCTATCCTGACAGTCTGAAGATCTCAAAATTTATGACTTTTTAGGAGAACTATAGCTTTCGTTTAGCAACCATCAGTTTCATTTTCAGTTTACATAAAAGATATGGTTCTTGAGCCAGCTGATCTACTGAAAATTCATTTTATTAAACGGATTTTGATGTTATGTCGCAGGAATACTTAAAAATAGGTGTTGCCAGTAGTAGAAGCTAATATCACAGTGGTGCGCTCTGCTTCTTCAATGTTAACTTCCTGTACAGCGGCCACTATAGGTTTTGTCACGTGGCAGATCTGTAATTTGCCCGGCCAGTGCCCTAACTGTGCTTAGTCCAGTTTTCGATCAATGTGATTTCACACGCACTTAGCCTGCTCAGTTCTTTATTTAATATCTAGAATCGTCTTCGGCCATTTTCGACCGTTTTCGACCGTGGCATTGTCATTTGCGATAAATATAAAGTATGGAGGACGTCAGTAGTGTTTGCGTCGGTAAATTGGGTTTCTGAGGAATATGGCATTACCCATTATAAAGGTGATTGCCTACAGCTGAAACAGAACGAGGTAATCGACCAGCGACTGCCATCAAATAGTCATCAATGTGCCTACGACTCGACCACGTGTGGATCATGTAGTGCGACATTTTCGTTCCAACACAAACTCAAGCGATCGTTGGCGACTAAAAAAAACTATTTAGATTTGAGAAAAAATTGCTTACACGACAAAACTCTCCGGATTAAAAAGTTTTCAGATTCTAAGCCGGTTCCCATTTTAGATTCCGGATTCAAAATATTCGCAGACCCGACCAAGCCCGGGAGTTTTTATTTTGATTAGGGATTCGTCCACTTTGCAAAATTAGTCCGATACTAAAACGTTCCGGATTCATCATGAATCCGGACCAATTTCCTCTAGTGTAAACCTAGTCTCAGTTTAAAGAGAAATGTAGTAAGCTACACGAGACAATGACCAAACCCAACATAACAGTTACAAAGAAAATAAACGCATAAGCCTGTGATTAATATTCAGAAAACACGGAGATCAAAATTAAAATCGGCGTGAAATTGAAATATTGTGACACAAATATAGCTCTTACACAAAATTGTAAAAAAGTAAAACTCTAAACTAATAATAGTTAGTGAAAAAAGGAAACTACAAATATTATACTAAATTTCAAATTATCATGCGATGATCACTTGATCAAAGTGAATCCGGAACTACGAGTCAAAATGGACCGTTGATGGCGATGAATTATTATTATCCCTTCAAGTGAACTCAATGCATGTATGATTCATTGTGTAATCATTATCATATATTCATCCACTCAGAATATGAACAGAATGGAATATAGAAAAAAGTTCTAAAAATAACAGTTCAAGCTTCAAAGTTTTACACGTCCGTCGCGGAGAATAAAGTTTAGAGCTCTTCCTGCAATGCAACACTTTAGTGGCTGTAAATCAACCATTGGATCTCTCTTCTCTAGAAAATTTAAAAAAATAATTAAGAATCGTGGCGAAGATCAGGCTAAGATTAATTTGTAGTGCCTGCGACATAGATCTATCTTCTTATGAAGGGAGAATGTTAAAGAAGGAGACTTTTTCCTTATTGTCTAAAGCGCTAGAGACATCTACCACAGTTTAGTTTTACATAGCCATGAAAACCGCACGAGCTTGTCGGCGTTATCCAGTGACTGGATAGACAAAGACCCGTTACCTTCTCAAACTTTCGATCGGTGTGGATATTCTAAGTTGCAAAGACCGGCCATAAAAATAAAGCAGAAACAAGACATTTTTATCCTCGCTGCTATAATGTGTAATTTTACACGCCCGGCCAGAGATTCGGCCAAAACCAAGAGAACAGTTTCTAGCCTTTTCCCGATCTCTGCTCATGTTGCTATGTTCTCAAGGAATTGGTTCATTCTATTTCCTATGCCGTGGGGTACAGAAAACATTAAGAGAACTTGAGACGCTAGAATTGCACTCTCAAGCACTTTCCTAGCAGCTGTGCCTACCAGACGCCCGTGCGATTGTGAATCCTTCACTCGATAGACGCACGGTGCGTAGCCTGATCCAATTCACGTAATAAAATTAAAAAGCGACCAATATGATCTGATTAAATTCTCGTCAGTCGATCAATGGCGGTCGTTTATTAAACGAGGTGTACTAGATTTGTGAAGGATTTTTAGGATGTTTGAAGACACTTTCGCTATAAGAACAAAACAAACAAATAGAGCAATAACTTTAGATTTTCTTTCAGGTTAGCACAAAAAGAACCGTTAGGTCAATTTTGTACCCTTCTTGATATAAACGAACAATTTCTTTAGGATCGGATTCTCATTAAATGTTCCTGTGCCGACTTTAGGTGTAATAAAAAGGTACCTCGGATATTAAGATCCGATGTTTGTCGTCGGCTCTTTTGAAAAGCAAGTCTTCTGCTGCTTGTTTGAATATTGGGTAAATGGGTTGTTGATGTGTTACGCTTTTCGATCAAAATGAACTTAGCACTATTGTGTCAACAAAGTAATTACAGCTCTTAAGGCCTTAAAATTCGTATGAAGGGTAAGTCCAATTCAGTGCAAGATAAAGTTTGTAAACGGTATAATTTAATGATAAAAGTGAAATTGACATCCTCAAGTTCTTGTATTGATGTAACATCGTTGATAACTTGCTGAAAGCTTTAAATCTTATTAATGTAAACTGGTGAGGTGGTAGCTAAGGACGGAAATTGTCCTGTGTTTGAAAATCAATAATCAAAATTAACTCATCTTTTGTAAATCAAACAAATTTTGCCGTGTAAACAATTACGTTTCTTCCGCGCAGTTGAGACAATGTGGTTCATATTTTTTCAGTTGCTGGTGTGTTTCGTCTCATTTTTTTTTTTCGTTACCGGAATTTGCATTCGATTTTTTTTTAGTTTCCTGATTAGGTTTGCCTTTCTGTTTTGATTAAAACAGAATGTTGATCAAGTAACAAGCTCCAATCGATTTATAAAAAAAAAACCTTTCAGTCCCCACACTTATTGATTATCTGTCATTTCTTATATGCCGCCAAAGTAATTCGAAATTCTCCGCATTGTAGTGATGCTCGTTATTAAAGCTAAGCCGAAATAACCGTTTCACGTCATAAAACGAGAGGCAATCTGTACCTCAGCGTAACAAGTTTCATCCTATTGCAGGAAAATGAGCAGCAAAAGAGGCTTACTTCTCTCGACAATACTACTAGCTCAGTTGATATACATGTATGTTGATGTCGTAGAAGCCAAGTGTCGACCAGGTTTAATGATGTGTAATCGTAGAAAAGGAAAACGGGAAGGAAAGGTAAGGCCGCAGTAACGTGTTATTCTTGAAGCAGGATTTTTCAATCTAAGTTATTGACGTCGTTACGACGTGTTTTAAAATTTAAGGACAGGTTTTCATAATTATCTTTAGGTACCAGGGCTACGATGTCAAATATCAAACTTCGAAGCACAATCACCATGATTTGGATATTGTGATATATTGGTCTAAAAGTACCTGTCAGTAGAATCACATTAACAGTGCACGATAATCAGAAGCCAAGCCTCATCTTAACCAACATTACTGTCTGTGGATAACAATTTCTGTGTGATTCATTGAAATGGCACCTGAATCAAGCACGCCTCTTTCCGGCCTTCTTTTAATTCTCTACATTTGCCAACTTACAGTTGATGAAAGAAAATTAGCCGCAGTAGCAAGTTACTGAAGCTGACATGTCGACTACGCTCTGACAAAGCTTGGCTAACACTCAAAACTTCCGCTTTGCAAACTCGTCAAAGTAGTTAATTTACATTAATCAACTTCAATTTCATAAATAGCTAAGTGTTTTACTTGGCTTCGAAAACAGGCCAGTTAATACCTGTATCAAGAGACCAGCAAGGTATCGTGTTTTATTCGTTCTCAATGGTAGTGTTTGTTTCTCATTATGTTGAAAAAAGAAATGGATTACTGTTCTGAACTGATTGAACATGACCGTTCATGGCAGCATGGGATAGACGTTGCTCAAAATAAAATCAAATATTTGGTGCTAAGCCGGCTGTGATAAGTTGCAGGCTGTTACCCGTCTCTTTAAATTAGAAAGTGGCTAAACGATAGCTATGCGGTATTGCGCAAGTGGAATATAGAGGAATAATAGAAACCTGTACAGTTTATTTCGAGTGAATTGGAACTGACAACAATTCAAACAATATTGTTGCATATCAATAATAGTGAAGCGACAGATATGCCACATTTTGAAAGAACTGGTCAAAAATAACTCTAAATGGGTTCTTTGTTTCCTTTTTCGCGATCTCGAGAAAGAACGTTTTTTGTAAGATCGATCACCTCCTTCATGTATATAATTTTTAAGCACTTTTTCGCTTGGAGCCTTTTTTTTCCAAAAATCTTGATAATTAACAATTAGCCAGAGATAGCGAACCAATCAGATTGCTTAAAACACCAAGATCACTGAGTGTGTATATACTAATAGAAATTATTCACGGTATTTCAAAGTTTCATTTACACTGATTTACTGGAGCTTTTTCAATTTAACAACAATCTTCCTTAGCTTGGGCACTTTGTTGCCCCATTTCTGAAGATTATATAGTGAGGTTAAACAGTAATTTTTGAAAGCTATTTTTGCTATATTCGGGTTTAAGAAAATAAGACCTAACTTTAATCCATCCATCGTTTAAACGATCTTGGACGCTCAGTGACCTCTACCTTTCTCTTCCAGAAACAGATTTTATTTACAATTATCTTCATATTGTCCAAAAATTCAATGTGGGAAGTTCAAAAAAATTCAAGATTTCTGTCCACGAGACATCGAACCCTGCCATCTTGCCGCTGCAAGGCGCGTGAAACTATGGGCGCTAAATACGAACTTGTTCTTTAAGGAACCTCGCCAGCTGACTAAATTCATTAAACGGGTCTACTAAGACAACATTTGGCAGAGCCCGATTCAGTTCGAAGATCTAATTGCAATTTTTCTGGACATACAAACACTGTGGTCTTATTCTGATTTCTCAGATTTAGGGTGATCTTTCGGGTTTGTACTCTCCAAAACGAAGTCGATT
>Ga0126343_10001224_pt1 | contig 11700 bp, 14 predicted proteins | sample Cyp2metagenome_FD_92531 | JGI IMG/M metagenome (GOLD analysis project Ga0126343, IMG submission 92531) | Coral microbial communities from Lord Howe Island, Old Settlement Bay, Australia - Cyphastrea 2 metagenome | ecosystem: Host-associated > Invertebrates > Cnidaria > Coral ... | reverse complement strand
ATGTCAAAGGCATACCGCAGGATCGAAATGCACCAATCACCGCCAATTCATAGTAAGCCGCCGTTTCACATGACTGCTTCAAAGTGTCTGCTTTTGCTTCAGGCATTTCTCAGGGCATGGAAGCTCTTGTATAGTTCAATTTCACTTTCAGCTGTGTAACTTTAATTTCGCGCGCAAACAGCTGCGTAAATGTAATAATCATGTGACACAATCGACTCCCGAGCTCGCGCTGAAAAAAGCAGTTTTACCGGCTGACATCGAAGCAAGTAAATGCTGGTATGAAGATCAAGAGAAAGAAATGTAAACATTAAAGCAAACGCAAGAAGACAAAACAGCTACAAACTGCACATGCCGTAAAGTGAAGCGCGTGCCCTCGACCGTTCCCGCTCCCATAAAGAGGAGCGAAATGTACCGTACTTGACACTTTCGCTTATCTAGCTGATTTGTTCTTGAAAATGGATGACCCTGAGTCACCACAACCGCCGCCGCCGCTACAGCGACAGAATGCCCTTTGGGGTAAAAAGCTTCTTAAAGCTTTGAACACAAGGGGACCTGATGACTAACCATGTTTAGTCATTTAATGGGGGGCCCAAAAAGCCTCCCTCATAAACAAACAATGAGAACTAAACTTTGTATGGGGAGAAGTGAAACCACGAACGTAGTGTGGTCATGAGTAAACAATGTTCGGTATATGGCAATACAGTTGGACCCCGCTAACTCGAACTCGGTCATTTCAAACTCATCACCGTATCATTTTCGTTGGATTCGCCCTTCAGTCATTTGCTATCGGCTATTTCGAACTCCCGCTACCTCAAACTATTTTACTAAAATGCTCAATCCGTTCGAGCGAGCAAGATCCAATCCGCGCTGTGTTTATATTTTGCAAACATTAGCGCGCGCTTCTTGGCATTTTCAAAGAAACTTGATGGAACGCGATCCAAGAATAACATGATAGTTTGGAGCAGTTCCGTTTTGCACTATCAAAGAAACTCTTCCCTACGAATCAACCAAACCTTTTAAAACTAAGGAGTTTGACACAAGCGATTGTTTTGCTCGCGCGCGAAGAGGGCAAGCGATTTCCTTTTTTTAGACGGATCAACAACAAATTTTTCGCTCCTTTTCAGGCAGAAGCGGTATATTAACTTTGAGAGGTACGAACAATAGCGAAAACAATACCACGAAAACTTCATTGTTTCGAACTTCCGCTCTCTTCAAGTTAATGAGCAGGGCCTTAATCCCGACGGAGAATGGCAGGAGTTTAGCTTAACCAATCAGACTTGCCCCGTTGCGTTCAATTTGCGTTTATTTGAATATTAATGGCCGATATGACAGACCTAAGATATCTCATGAACTGCAAGTAAATGTCCCGAGAACAATAGCCATTCTGCGCGATGCCTTGAGGTTGGTGATGCACAAATGTGTAACTACTAATGTGTACCTGAAACCAGATTTAGGGCTTCAAAAAGGCTCTGTGGGCTTAATAATATCAACTTTACTTTCCTAAAAAGGCAAGTAACCTCAGTTGGGCAAGTCAACTGGTACAAATAATAATAATGTTTTCTTCAGCTCATATTGATTATGACATGTGATTTTAGTTTCTTAATACGGTTTCGGTAGATATTTTGTTTTAGTTAGTAAGTAGGTTGCAAGCTACATGTCACTGAAATTAAAAAAGAATGGAGTAAGACTTGCCCAGCGGATCGGAAGCCAAAATTTGAGAGCTGCTTGTCCAAAGGGCAAGCTGAAATCCGTTTTTTTTTTTGCCCCTGTAGATAATATCATTAGTTTTTGTGTGGTTAACATGTGGGTAGAAAGGGTGGAAACTCATTTTCTCACAAACACGTTTCAAAACTGGTCTGATTAATAAAGCAGACGTAAAGCACATGTATTGTGCCGAGTTTGTAAAGAATACAACATGTTGTTGAAATTCTAATGGCGCTTTTAAGCCTCTGGTTACTTACCCAGCAGCATGTGTTACGCCTCACTTGTCTCTATATCTTTACTCAGAGTAAGGTAGATATTGCAAGCATTGGTGTAAGAGAAACTCAAAAGCGAATCACCAGGTCTGGACGTCTGAGGACTGTTGATGTTCAAGTTAGTTATTTTCTTATTCTTATTTTCATAATGACCGTTGTATTTGGTAGAGTCCACCCGCTATTTGTTACAATTTGCTACTTCGAAATATTGGCTTATTCATTTTACGAGCTTTTTAAGGGTGGCTTCATAGGGGGAGGCTTATTTGAAGGGTTTGGCTTGTTTTTAATGTAACAAAATGTCGCACATTGTAGACTACCAGAATACTATGGGATATGGTCTCTTTATTCAAGCATTGATGCCAACGGTTTTGTAAGATGCTAAACAATTGACCATGTCAATGATAATATAATAATATTTTATAATTATCTTGATATTGTATGTGTTGCAAACTTAACTCCCAAGCCATAACTGTACTGGTATTGAGGGTGTTTTTCCTAAAGGGGGAGAGATGGAGATAAATTGATAAAGAATTTAGGGGAAGGACATATCTAATGTCTATGTGTGTTTAGCCTCTTCTCTCTTGGCCACTAGGGGAAAGTTTAGAATTCAAATGGACCTCACTGAACCTGCCTAAGAGCTAAATGTTTTCACCAACTAAGGTTATGTATTTTTCCACCCTGTTACATTTTAGATGCAAGATGCCTGTGATGTTCGAAAAGGCTTAAGAGAGAGTGTGCGTGGTGTTTGGGCTGGTAACGAAGATCTTGAAAAGTTATAAGGCAAGATGTATGTTTGTAAAAAGCATTGGTTTTACTAGGAGGTCTGGCTTGTTGCGGTCACATGCTCGGAAGTTATTTTCTGAGTTGGACTTTGACTTAGTGTTTTTAACAACAGGTGCTCAACTTGCTAAAGCAACCTATAACAAGGCCCTTCAAGGCGGTAAGGCATCATAGTCAAAACTGATGGAATTGGCGTGGAGTACTGTGGGATTTGAGGAACTTGTAAAGACAGCTCAGAGTTTTCAGCTTGAGCTGAAAGATGCTGGGCAGGAAGTTGGTGGTGGTGGGTTGAAATTGTTTGAGTTGAAATCGAGCTTCCTTAGGTACTTGAAAGATCTGTTCTCAAAGAAGCGCGTTTCGGTAACCCATCTATTGGTATTCATGATAGCAGATGAGCGGCGAAACTGCAAGCCATATAACATTCCTGTGCATTTTCTGTCATACAAATTACTCACTTGCGCAAAACTACAATGTACAGTACGGGAACTGGAGGTCCAGCTGGAAGAGGCCATTAGAAGGATTGGAATGACTGTTGTCGGTATGTGTCAGTAGTTTGTGAGGTTAAAATACATATATTGTCTGTTTGAAATATTGATAGCTGCAGTGAAAAACATAAAGTTAAATTTGACGATTTTTAAAGCTAAAAATTTGTCATCAGTGATTTAACCGATATTATTGTTTGCTGTCACCTGATAAATTTTTTTCATTAAGATGCTATTAAACAATTTTTACTTTAAGTTTGGCTTTCTTTTCGACTTTCAGTTGGCTTTCGATTCCGTTTTCAGTTCACCTTTTAAACTAAGGCTTGGTATCAACCACTTGTTGTTAGCTGGCCACTGAAGAATACTGAATGCTGTCTGGCGTACGCTAGGTGTTCCATTCGGGATGTCGACTTTTACTGGTACAGGAACACCTAAGTGCTTTCCAGACGCCAAATTTTTTGAGCATAGGAGCACATCCCACCCTACATCAATTTAGGTCTTGTGGATTAATGTAGATCCTGTGGATTAGTTTAGATCATAGCTTGATCTAACAATTTGATAATAATAATAAAACTAAACAAACCATATGGCTGTCAGTGTTGTATTCTTTGAAACAGACCACATCAGCAACAAATATATTTTCAGTCACTTTCAGTCAAGGCAGGGTTTGGCCCAATTTCGGTGGCAATCTTGTGCAGTATGCATTGTTTAAGCTTGATACACGTATGTCATACAAAGCGTTCCTCAGGTACATGTAAGTAATAACACCTTGAGAACAGCTAGACAGCAAATTCTATCACATGACTACCAGAGCGGGAGATCCCATGAGATAGCACAGCGCACGCGCAAGATCATCATTGCATAGCTTGCATTGCTAGCAAGATCACGTCTTGGAGATTGTTGTTGGAATTTCCATTGAAAATATTGCCTAGCCCAACGCAGTAAGGCATAAATAAACATAGAGAGTCAACGTAGTTGACCCTATCCTAACCTAACTGTTCACGAGTTCGGCTCGCACTTCAGCGTACTAGTTGACGTTAGACGATTTCCCGTCCAAACTTAAGCATGACGGCGGAGGCGGGCAGCGCAAGTGAAGACCAACTGTTGAGGGAAGAAAGTACACCGGGCCCTGCAGATGCAGGATCAATGTTCGCCGCTCTCCTCCAGGAGATGAAAAAGATGAAAGAGAACATCTTGGCCAAAAGTGAGCCCGCTAAATCTAGTGAAGGATCCCCTGAGAGGAACAACAATGCCTCGGAGTTACTTGATGAACGAGTAGCCGTGTTAACAGCTAGTGGGACATCGGAACCAAACGTTTTGGCCGATATTGCTCACGATCTAGATGCCAGTAAAAAAAAATGGTCCAGCAGCCGGCGAAGGCCTGGCAGATACTGTAAACTGTCTTTTGAAAGAGAACTTGCCGGACGAGAAGATACAATCGAAGATTGATCTTTATCCTCGACCACAAAACGTGACCGGCCTCAAAACGCCACGTGTAAATTAAATAAATCACCTAGTATTATGGAACCAGATATCCTCTACGTCGTGGACAAACGACTCCAGAACCCACAAATCGCAGAATGCGTCAGTGGCAGGCGTAGTCACCATGCTAAAAGCCACAGACCTGGTCCTTCAATCTGCATTAAAGGACACCAAAGATTTGGTGAAGTTCATGATTGACGCCATTGCGGTCACACTTCAAGGGCATCACGATTTGAACATCGCTTGCCACCGAGTGATGAAGAATGACCTTAATAAACACTACACTGCATTATGCAGTAGTTCACCGGTGGACCAGACATACGAGTATCTCTTCGGAGACCTCTCCAAGTTGGCAAAAGACATTACAGATGCCAATCAACTCACTAAAAAAAAGTGCGCCTCTCAGCTCCACAGGCTAGTCATAGCCGGGAAAGAAGTAATCGTTTTGGCGGCAGAAAAATCTACACCCCAACAACAACCGGTATGCTCCCTATTGGGGGATAAACGATTTTTTATCCAAAGGCTAGCCTCCTCGGGTTCGGAAAAAAGAGGGGACCACAAACAAACGATAAACAACGAGGTAAGCTCTAATGATGTTGTTGAGTTTTTACCCGACCTTACGACCTTTCACGCGGGCAACCTGAGAGCATTTTTGCCCAGTTGGCGTAGGATTACAAGTGACAAAAACATGTTAGACTATGTATCTGGTGTAAAAATTTTCTTTGAAGTAGGCCTTGTGCCTTGTCAAGCACACTACAGGCCGAGTGGCTTTGATGCTCAAGAAGAGCTTATAGTTCATTAAGAAATTAAAACCCTTTCAGAAAAAGGTGTAATTAAACACTCACATCATGAACCTGGTGAATTCATATCTACAATTTTCCTCAGACCCAAACCTGATGGGGCATTTCGAACCATTCTTAACCTTGAAGGGTTTAACAAATCAGTGGAGCACCATCATTTTAAAATGGACACCCCTGACACAGTAACAAAAATGATGAAGCCAGGCCGATATATGGCATCAGTAGACTTGAAGGATGCCTACAACACAGTGCCTATACACACAAAGACCACCAAAAGTTTTTGAAATTTGAATTCAAGAGTTGCCTCTACAAATATACTTGCCTCCCAAATGGCCTCTCGAGTGCTCCACGCATTTTTACAAAGATGTTCAAGCCAGCTTATTCAACACTGAACAATCAAGGCCATATAAGCATGGGTTATGTTGATGACTCCTATTTGCAAGGTGACACCAGCGATGAATTCAGGAGTAACATTGTTAGCACTGCAACCCTATTTACTGAACTAGGGTTTTACATTCACCCCAACAAATCGGTATCCATGCCTACTCAAACCCTGACATTCCTTGGTTTTATTCTCGACTCACTAAAAATGACAATCTCACCAACTCCAGAAAAGGTAGAAAAGATTGTCAAAGCTTGTTGCCAGATGGTAAAGAAGGCAAAACCCCTTAGGGTAATTGGCCTTATCATTTCAATTTTCCCAGGGGCAGAGTACGGGCCTCTACACTACGGGGTACTCGAACACGATAAAACAAATGCACTGGTAGCTAATGGGGGGAATTTCAGCATGCCAATAAAATTGTCCAAGGCATCAATTCAGGAGATGCTTTTGTGGATTACATATGCACCACAGGCTCAGAAGCTCATCTCCTACCCCACATCCTCAATGATTATACAGGCAGATGCATCAAAAAAGGGGTGGGGAGCAGTATTTGATGGACAGAAGATTGGGGGGAGGTGGACCCCATCTAAGGCTTTAAAGCACATTAACCTACTAGAACTGCAGGCAGCATTCTTGGGCCTTAAATCCTTTGCAGATCATATTAGAGGAATACATATTCACCTGCAAATAGACAACACTACGGCAGCTACCTATGTTAATAACATGGGGGGTTCTAAATCCCTTAAATTAGACCAACTAGCTAAAGACCTGTGAGAATGGTCCTTTTCTCGGGAAATATGGGTCTCTGCTGCTCATATACTTGGAATATCAAATGTAGATGAGGATGAACGGTCACGCCATTTCCATGACAAGCATGAGTGGGGTCTGAACACTGGAGCTTAGCAGAAGATCATATCGGAATACCCTGAGCTCACTATAGACCTATTTGCTACAAGGCTCAATCATAAGATTTGTACCTACTGTTCCTGGAAACCAGCCCCGGGGTGCTGCTTTGTAGATGCCTTTTCACTAAATTGAAATACTTTTAATTTTTATGCATTGCCACCCTTCAGCCTGATCCCACGATGCCTCCAGAAAATCAACAAGGACAAAGCAACTGGAATTCTCATTGTCCCAATGTCGCCCAGCAAACCATGGTTTCCCTTCCTTCTCCAGCATCTTTACAAACCCTCCATGGATCCTGAACCCAGACAAGAACCGCCTTCAACACCCGGGACATCAGGAACCACACTCTCTGTGGAGAAAACTGTAAGTGATGGTGTGTCCTGTCTCAGGAATTCCTTCACAAGCTACAACATGTCAGGAGACATTGTCCACACCCTCATGGCCTCCTGGTGTTCCAGCACCCAAAAACAGTACAAGACCTACATTGTACAGTGGCTCAAGTTTTGTAGTGAAAGGAAAATTAATTGTTATTCACCACAAACCGGTGAAGCTTTAGATTTCCTGGCAGGCTTATATGACAAACACCTTACCTACTCCACGGTGAACACTGCCCGATCAGCTCTCCCATCAATTTTACTCATGGATACCTGTAGAAAATTTGGTTCACATCCACTTACAGTACGATTTATGAAAGGGGTTTTTGAAAAAAGAACAGCCCACCCTAAGTACACAAAATATGGGATGTTTCATTGGTCCTAAATTATTTGAACACCTTGGACCCAATAGAAAAGTTGAAAATGAAAGATCTGACACTCAAGCTGGTAATGTTACTCCTACTGGGCACAGGAAAAAGAGGACAATCAATACATTTGCTTAATATTGTGACCATGCACCTTAGTGATACCTCTTGTGTCTTCAATCTGACCAGTCACACCAAAACAAGTAAGCCAGGACAATCAGCATTAGCTATCACTATCCAGGTGTTCAAACAGGACTGCCGCCTCTGTCCCATAAAAACACTGAAGGAATACTTGAAACGTACAGACACTATCCGAGGTGATGAACAACAGTTGTTCATAAGTTGTGTTAAACCGCATAAATGAATATCAAGAGATAGTCTCTAGATGGGCTAAGGTAGTGCTGCAAAGATCTGGAATTGAGACAGGGCTGTTTACAAGCCACAGCACAATAGCAGTTAGTGTTTCCAAAGCCAAGCAGAAGTATGTACCTCTGCATGAAATTTTATCCCAGGCTGGCTGGAGTACTGTTAATACATTGAGGAAATTCTATGACCAGCCCATTGTGTCAAGTAATGGAAGCATGGCATGTGCTATATTGAGAAATTAGATTTGAAAAGTTTCTTGTTACCCATTTATTACTCCTTATAGGTTAATGATACAATTTATGAAATTTTTTCTCTTGTTACTGTTGTCCCATTGTGAGACTACATATAGAAGCGCATTTATGACAGGAATCTTGGTGTAGTAAATGTTTACATTTGTACCTACACCTCCAGACTTTTCATTTGCATGTGGGTGTTCGAAGGCTTTTAAGTCCCATGGGATCTCCCGCTCTGGTAGTCATGTGATAGAATTGGAAGATTAAACGAGACTTACCTGTAAGTTGAAGTTTGATTGAGTTTCTATCACATGATGGACAGAGCGAGGAGATCACATGCACACCCTCTCTATTCTCCCTCCCTGTTGGAGTTACACGTGATATTGTACTTATTGGAACATACTTGCTGTTCCTCTGTGGGGTGACTTGGGGTGTCTTCCCTTCTCAAACCCACCCTTTAAAGAATGATCTTGCGCGTGCGCTGTGCTATCTCATGTGATCCAAATTTTCGTGGAGGTGAAAGAAGAATGGCCTTGGCCGGTTATGCGGGTCCCCGCTGAGAAAAATGGCTCGTAAGATTAGAACGAATGCTCACTGGGATGAACTGTACAGTTCCGAAACGGAAGCGAGCCCTGTTGCTTCATTATGCTGGTCCAGACGTAGATGAAATATTCGACACTTTATCAAACACCGGAGAAGACAACGATTATGACACAGCAGTCGCGAAACTACACGAATATTTCTCGCCACAGGTCAATACTACCTACGTAGTGTACAATTTTCGACAAGCAAAACAGAAAGAGGGTAAATTGATGAACAGTTATCACCCAAGACTTTACCAAATCACGAAAACCTGCGAATCCAGCGACATTGACAAAGAGATCAAAGAGCACATTATTTTGACATGCAGTTGAAGCTCTCTACGACGCCAAGCGCTTGGTGAAAACTCTATGCTAGAAGCCCTGCTAGAGCTAGGAAGAGCGTTAGAACTTAGTGCGAAACAAGCAAAAGCCGTGGAAGATACCGGAAACAATTCCCGTCAACAAAATCAACACAAAAGAGGATGAGCGACAAAGCCGCCGCCGCAACCAAACCGAAGATTCTTTTCAGTCACGGCGCAAACGCTCACAGTCATACAATCGTCATTATGGAAACAAACAAGGCAAATCTTCACGAAAATGTGGCAATTGTGGTGGATATGCTCCTGACAAAAATCCGTGTCCAGCGCGAGCAAAAATCTGCAACGCTTGCGGAAAAATTGGTCATTTTGCTCATGTTTTTAGATCAAAACCTCGTACCGTGGCCTCTGTGGACACTGAGGAAACCTCCGACGAAGAATACGAGTACGTTTACACGACCAACCCTCAAGAAAACAGGAATCCATCAATATGCCAGCTACAAGCCAATGGAAAATCCGTGGAGATGGTGATTGACTCGGATGCATCTGTTAACCTTCTGAATGAAATCACTTTTGCAAGAATCAAAAGTCACGGCAACGAAAGTTTAAGGCCTACTCAAACCAAGATTTACTCCTATGGATCTGAAACCCGTCTTCCCCTGTTAGGAACTTTCAATGCAACTGTGAAATCTAGTTATGCCAGTACTTCTGCTCAATTACTTGTTTTCAAAGGAGAAAATGAAAACCTTCTCAGTTACCATACTTCACAGAAGCTTGGTTTGACTGCAGTCTCTGTGAACACTGCCACCATCGCGGACAGCGATAAGAACTCACCAGCGTTGTCAAAAGAAGAATTTAAGTCTTTGTTTGGAGGCATAGGAAAAGTACAGAACAAAAAAGTTAAACCTCACATTGACTCTGATATGGCACCCAAACAACTGCCCCATCGATGAATTAAACGTCTGCCATTTGGAGTCAATGCATCATCAGAAATTTTCAAAGAAGCAATCAGAGAACTCCTCTTTGGTCTACCAGGATGCAAAAACATCTCAGATGACATCACTGTATTTGGAAAAGGACAAGAAGAGCATAATAATAACCTCCGTGGCGTTCCTCGGAGGCTTAAAGGAAACAACCTTCGCCTGAACGAAGACAAGTGTGAGTTCTCCAAGACCGAAATAAAGTTCTATGGTCAAATTTTCAGCTCAAGTGGTCTGAAACCCGATCCAAGGAAAGTTGAAGCCATCCACAAGGCAAGTCCTCATATGAACCATAGTGAAGTGAGGTCTCTGCTTGGTACGGAACAGTACGTTTTTCGATTCACACCAAATTATGCCACCATCGCAACACCACTGCGCTTGTTGACGCAACGAGACACACCTTGGAAATGAGACCAAGAAGAACAAAGAGCATTAAATGAGCTGAAAGAAGCCCTTGTTGGAGATCAAGTTATGTCTTACTTTGAACCAAGAAAGAAGACTGAACTCATCGTCGATGCCAGTCCATTTGGTCTTGATGGTTTTCTGATACAAGAAGGTAAAGTTCTTGGTTATGCAAGTCGTGCACTGAGTAATGTTGAACGCCGCTATTCCCAAACAGAGAGAAAAATGCTTGCTGTAGCTTGGAGAGTGGAACATTTTTATCTGTATGTTTATGGTACCCAGTTTTCTGTCATCACTGACCATAAGCCTCTCATTGGCCTCTTCAAGAACCACAAGCAGACTTCGCTGCGAATTGAAAGATAGAAACTTCGTCTGATGCCCTATGACTGTCAGATGATCTATCGACCAGGAAGGGATGCGGAAAATCCTGCTGATTTTATTAGCCGATATCCCAGTTCCACAGCACCCGAAAAACCAAATTTGGCTGAAGTTTATGTGAACTATGTATCCATCCATGTTATACCAAATTGAATGAAACTCGAAGAAATCAAACAAGAAACCAAACACGATGCAGAAATGCAAGCTGTTATCAAAGCGGTAGAAACTGATCAGTGGAGTGCCCCAGAAGTTCAAGACTGCAAGAAGCTCAAGGAAGCTCAAGGAAGAACTATCTGTGTTCAATGGGCTAGTGGTGAGAAGGAACAGAATTGTCATACCATCTAACTCAGAGGTAACGCAGTAGACCTGGCACACGGAGGTCACCAAGGAGTTGTAAAGACAAAGCAGCTAATCAGAGACAGAGGAGAAGGTCAAAAACGTCTCTCATGTCAAGCTGCCTCACCCAAATCACCATCACGAGAACCCTTCGAATGACCCCACTTCCTAGTGCACCTTGCACGAAAGTTGAGGTAGATTCTGCTCGGCCATTCCCATCTGGTGATTACATCGTGGTGGTAACAGATGAGTTTAGCCGTTTTCCAGAAGTAGAAATACTCACCTCGACATCAGCCAAAGTTGTGATCCCTAAACTGGATGCAATATTTGAAAGACGAGGGATTCCTGGTGTCCTGAAAAGTGACAATGGCCCACCATTTAACGGTCATGAATTCAAACACTTTTCCGAGTACCTGGGATTCAAGAATAGAAGAATCACAACGTATTGGCCTAGAGCAAATGAAGAAGCTGAACGCCTGGTACAGACCCTCCAAAACTCCATTAGGATTGCCCACCTAGAAGGCAAAAATTGGAAGCAAGAATTGTACGAATTCTTACGT
>Ga0126343_10001223_pt1 | contig 11701 bp, 10 predicted proteins | sample Cyp2metagenome_FD_92531 | JGI IMG/M metagenome (GOLD analysis project Ga0126343, IMG submission 92531) | Coral microbial communities from Lord Howe Island, Old Settlement Bay, Australia - Cyphastrea 2 metagenome | ecosystem: Host-associated > Invertebrates > Cnidaria > Coral ... | reverse complement strand
ATACATGCATCACAACCATCCTAATTGTACCTACGTGTAGACTCCGAACTACAAGTAATACTGAATTTATATTACATGATAATTAAAAGTTTTCACTAAAACGTATTTTCCTTTTTTTTTTTTTTAATAACAGCACTTGTCAAACTCAGTCAAATGTCTCTTCAGTGCTTTAGCCTGGTTCCTTTGCTGATGCCAGTATTACCCTGACCCTATGTATAACACCTCGTGTAGTTGTGAACATAGAAATTGCAAGTTCAAACAAGTTCAAAGTAGAAATGAAGGGATATTATCACTGACAAGATATTTTTTTTCTCGATTGAGGTAGTGTGGGGTCCCTTCTGAGCTATCAATTGGTCATGAATTTTGTGCTAACCATCCTATTTTGAAACACAGGCCTCCTAAGGGTAAACATAGGCAGATGTTTGTTTCTTATTATTTTACACTTCGTTATACATGTATTTTGTTAGGTTTGCCCGGTCAACCATCACCACCCACTGCAAACTCAGTTTCAGCGCATGTTATTGACATATCATGGGCCTCACCCAGTGATACAGGTGCTGGAATCACAGGGTACAGTGTGCAGTGGAAAGTTGTTGGGAAATCAGTGAAAAACCAAAAAGTGATTACAGGTGGCAGGACAGCAAAACTTGATGTAACACCATACACCGAGTATGATATCCAGGTCAGAGCTTTCAATGGGAAAGGAGATGGACCTTGGTCACAGCCACTACGATTGATATCTAAAGAATCAGGTTAGTGAAGTGTACTGATCACAGTTGTAGTACTGTACAGGTACAGTAGGGGATTTACAATGTAGGAGATAGGCCTGGGGGGCCCAGGCCCCCTCCATATTTTGGATAAAAAAGAAAAGATGATAGAAAGACGGAAAGCTGGCAGGTCAAGTAAAACAACCCACCCCCATTCCTCCTTAGCCCAAGATCTGGATTCCTCCACTGCTGTATTGTACCAAGTTTACTTTTGAGGGCTCAGAGTCTTTTTATTATTATTATTTTTTTTTTTTTTTGTATAATGAACATTCTTTTCCCTTTCATCATTGTTGACGTTTCTTAATGTTACAAAACAGTTATGAAGACAGTGTACCTGTACGTAAACCAATGAAGCGAGGAACTGTTGCTGGAGGAAAGGGTGAGGGGGAGATGAGCCTTTTTCATGGTTTAATCAAAGTGGCTATGAGCCACTCAACTTACAAAAAGGGATCGTTTGTAAACAGTGACTTACAATTTTGATGCCACCGACTTCAGGCTTTAATTCGAAGGTTAAGTTAAACTGAAAGCCCGCTGATATTGTCAAGAAATAGTACAAAAGGCAATGGCAAGAGGGTACAGGAGGAGATGTAACACTGTTGAAAACATTCACAAAGTTGTCGGTTCGTGAGACTGAGTGATCTTTGTCCGAGAGACCGAGGAAAGTGCCGCATGTCCGATCACCAGAGCAAGTAATACACTCATTTTCATATTTCTCTAATTTTCGTTCTCTAATTTTCGTTCTATACCTTCACAGCCTGTTTCAGAGATTTTTTCTCTTTTTGATGCCTTTACACAGCTTAGAAATTTAAGAAAACGCGTTCAGCGTAGAGTCACTATACCACAAGGAACATGTTTCGTCCGTTCAACGAAGTTAATTTAGCTCTGATCGGCGGGGATAGTACGTGGATGGATGACCAAATTCGAATTCCCCGTGTATTGATAATTTGATTTTTTTCTTCCTTTTTTTTTTCGTTCCTTTTTCCAAAGCGATATCATACACTGCAAAACTGCCATCCGTGTGTAATATTGTTTCTTCTCTTTTCTTTTGTTCCTCGTTTCGCCGTGGCCGTATTTATGTGTATTCATTCGCATTATCGTATATGTAAACAGGTCGTTCGAATTATCGTCAATTCTCTAGACTGTTGATCTTTCAAAACATTTAATCACGGCTTGAATCTTTCAAAAATTCATACAGCTCGACAATTTTGTGACTTTCAGTGTCTTCTTTTTCTTTTTCAGCAATCGAGTACGGCTAAACCTGTATGAGCGAGCACTTTCGTGCTTTCGGGAAATGAGACTATAATTACGGGGAACTTCTGTTTGTAAAAACGTTTGTGCGAGAATTTATTTAATGTAGAGCATTTCTGCGATAAGATATTGAGTACTTAGGTCAAAATTCAAATAACAACTAACTTGACACGGTGCAATTGACCGTGAAACGGCCTTATGCGGCAGAAGTTGAAAACTCCTGAGTAACTCCTACATATGCTAAGATTCATAAAATGCTCGTCGTCTCGGGTACAAATCAAGGATTCTGGTCTCACTTGGGGTGTTGACGACGAAACATCACCATTTTAGCTGTCAAAGTATAGTATAGGGTGCACTCGAAGAAATAATAATTAAAAGAAACCGCCGCTCAATTTCTGTTTTCAGGCTGATCTCTCGATTATGCGGATCCAGTCTAGAAGTGCCCTCGGGATCTTCTCTTGAACAATAGAAAGTAATCGAACCTTTCCGTTTTAAGTGGCATCTTTTAGGGGTATAATGAAGCTTAGGCAACGTTCACATAAGTCTCTCATAGGAATGAAATTTAAATTATCCCACGAGCATTCCATGCCTTTCATTCATTATTTTTCTCTTGCACATGAATAGTGGTGCCTTAAATGGGTTGTTTCACTTCTTTTGTTCTTGATAATATCTTTTTGAAATCCTGAATTATCCATTTTCTTCACGTTCTCGGTTTTTCGTTTATTTCAATTTTTCTACGGGCTTAAGTAACGCCGATTTTTCGTCAATTAAGAATTCAAACAAGGGGGCGAGGCTGCTAAGTAATGGGATACTAAGTATACGATTAAGATGTCGGAAGTAATTGTCCAGACATACAAACTTTCACATCCTGCCTAAGGAACAAATCTAAGAGTTGCGAAAGTCAAGGACGAAAGGTTCTACGGCGTGACATTCTCGAGTTGTTCGTGACGCAATTCATTCTGGTAAAAATTGGCGCAAAATACTCTTGTTAAATGCAATGCATTCTGCTAAAAAGTGATGAATTTGAGAATTCGTACTCCCATTCCTTTTCCAGACTGCTCGTGAAACTCTGAAGGTGTCGCATCGTACGCAGAAGGTTTATTATCACCGCTGGGCGAGATCCAACCTTTAACAAGTTGGAGACCAAGTTCTCTGGTTAGACAAGAAATCCCGGAGGGGTAGATGTATGAAACTGAATAGACCTTGGACTGGTCCTTAGGAAGTCATCAAGCGTCTAAGTGAAGTGGTTTACAGGATCAAGTACTGTGGACCAGCTGGGTGTTACTACAGGGTTAAAAGGAGGGTGGTGCATTTCAATCAGCTAAAGCCCTTCAACGGAGCCAGCGACAATGGTCAGGACTGGGTTGCAGTTGAGTCAGGACCTACTGAGGTTTTGCGTCCTTCTTCTATTGTAGTGGAAGATGACATTTTCCTGGAAGCTGTCATATAAGCACCTTCTGAGGATCCAGTGCGTGTGCAACGCCTTTCCTAAGCAGAGGAACTGGTTAGAAGATCTCAGCGAGAGAAGCATCCACCTTTCTGGGCGCGAGACTATCAAATGGACACTTAACGGGCTATTTGAAATTCTCATGATGAACTGTACTTGACATTTTTGTCTTTTTTTTTAGTTGTAGATTTTTTTACATGTCCTCTCCAAGAAGGTGTAATTAATGGTGTATAAATGACCCAAACACAGACTGGTTTAATTCAAACTCTTACATCTGGAGCAAAACTTTCTCTAGCCCACACGTGTTTTAACATCTGGAGTCCTACCTAAGTATTACCATATTAGGTAACAACACTACATCTCTCCCCTCTTTTCGAGCAAAACACACTTATCAAGGCAGAACTCAACTATTCGAGACAAAAAGAAACTGAAATAACATTCTCGCAAAGCCCATTTTTTTAACCTAAAGATTCAAAAAGGTTCAAAGTCTCTAGACCTAAAAGAAGTCCCAAAAATACAACTATAACAAAGTCTTTCAACTGTTCGTATGCGGTTCACTATCAGCCACGAATATAGTCGTCCAACCTGACTGGACGCGTGCGCATACGCTGCGGATAGCGTCTCAACGGATCTAACGGACTGCATTGGAACATCTGTGGTATCAGGTGTGCCTGTGACACCACTGGGACACCATCGTCATCTTGTGCAGTCACCATGGATCCCTTTTTCTTCATGACGATGAGAGGCCTTGGGTCGTATGGTGTGTCACTTTTTTTCTTAGAGTCGCCTATTTTGATCCACGCCGCGTGGCCTTCTTTGATAGTCGACGGCTTTACGTAACGCTTGTTGTCTGCCTACGTCTTCATCTTGGCTTTCGCTGTCCGATCACGCTCTTGGATCTCCGGATCAGAACAGGGTGTTGCCATTTCGGGTAACTTTGTCTTCATCGGCCTTCCAAACAGTGCTGTTGCTGGAGCAATTCTCGTTGTACTGAGTGGTGTGGCGTGGTAATTTCTTAAAATCCTGTTCAGCTCCTGCTTGGGGTTCTTGCGTTCCACTTTGGCTGTCTTGATGACCGTCTTTCTTTACGGTGCGCACCAACCTTTCAACTTCTCCATTCGCTCTAGCCCACTTTGGAGTAACCTTTCGATGCTTAAAATCAAGGTCGTCTGCAAACGACGCGAATTCCTTGCTGCTAAAAGGGGGACCGTTGTCTGACTTGACTATGTCTTGAACTCCGAATTCTGAGAATACCTTGTCTAGCTTAGGTATCACCGTCGCTGCTGAGGTGGACTTTACTATTTCCACCACAGGGTATCTAGAGTGGTCATCAGTAATCAGAAGCATGTGCTCTTGGTCTGGAAGGTTACCAAAGTCCACACTTATTTCCTTCCACGGCGCTGCTGGAAGTGGTGACATCTGTAGGGGTTCTCTCTTGCACTCAGGGGTACTGATCAAACATGCGCTGCACGAAATTATCTTGTTTTCCACCAGCTTTTCGATGTTCGGAAACCAGACTTTCTCGCGCATCAGAGACTTCGTTCTCTCGATCCCTTGATGGCCTTCATGTTCTAAGTTGATTACGTGTTCCTGTAGACTCTGCGGATAACTATGTGGCTTCCACGCAGAATAAGGTTGCCTGATGCGCTCACGGCTAGCTCTTCCCTTACTCGTTCTAGAAGTCAAGACTCTGCAATGTCAATACCGGGACGTTTGACCACAAGGTGCCAGTTGCCTTTCGCGACAGCCTTGGCTTCGCCTTGAAGGGTCGCATCGACTTGTGTAGCTGCTCCGACGTCCTGAGTTCTCAGGGCTTTGGGAGTTGTGGTGGTTGCTAGGTAGTTGATATACTCCTCTGCTACCTTCTGCTGACGTGTCGTTTGGGCTGCATTCAATTTCCGGTCCCGTGACAGGTAGTCTGCTGGGTTTGTTTCACCTCTCCGATATTTGACTGTGATCTGGTATGGCGGAATCCTCAATGTCCATCTTTCAATTCTTGCGGGAGGTTTGGAACTTGGATTGCTGAAGATAGCCACCAGGGGTTTGTGATCCGTGTAGACTGTGATAGGTTTCCCAAAAATGTACAAGTGCGAGTGTTCACAAGCCCAAACTACAGCGGGGGCTTCCCGTTCCGTTTGGCTGTACCACTGTTCGGTTGTTGTAAGGGAACAGCTTGCATAAGTGATCACATGCCTCTCCTCAGTCTGCGGGTCCTTTTCTGGATCAAAGTAGGCAGTGACGGGTGCGCTGGCTAACGCTTCTTTCAGCTTACTAACTGCAAGGTCATGCTCTGTTGTCCAACACCATGGTTGATCCTTATGTGTAAGCTTCCGTAGGGGCTCAGTCTTGGTGGCATAGTCTGGGATGAATCTTGAACAGTAATTTGTAAGTGCCAAGACATCATGCTATAATCATGCTATAATCTTAGGGGTTCTAATACTTTACTCCTAGCTATGCCATCAGTGAAATCTAAGGCCACGCTGGGAGATCGGGCATTCGCCATCGCAGCACCGTCATTGTGGAATTCTCTGCCTAGTGAGCTTCGCTCAATAACATGTGTAAATAGTTTTAAAGCGCATCTTAAGACCTTTCTTTTTAAACATGCTTATACTTGATAGTGCTAACTATTTATCAATTAGTGTTACCATATTTTATATATATTTTGTTTAACTTAGTAGTCCTTCCCATATTTTTAGTTTGACATTTATTTATTACTTCTTTTACTTACATCTTAAGAATGCGCTTCTGATCATTGTTATGTTAAGATGCGCCCTTGAAATGCATAAATTATTATTATCATATTATCCCCAAGAGGCTACGAACCTCTGACGCTGTTGATGGTGTCGAAAGATTGACCACTTCTTTACCTTTCTTCGGATCTGGTGATATGCCTTCCTTTGAGAAAACGTACCCAAAGAATTCCAACGTGTCTTTGCTGTACTCGTACTTGCTCTTGTTGAGGGTCAGTCCTTTCTCTCTCAAGCGCTGGAAAACTGCCCGCAGGTGCTGGTCATGTTCTTCCTGTGATTTACCAAAAACCCAGGATGTCGGCACTGATGTTTTTCGCACCATCAATGCCTTCCAGAGTCTCTCGAATCACATTTTGGAAGATTTCAGGTGCACTTGATATTCCAAAATTGAGACGCTTGTAGCGCAATAAGCCCATGTGGGTACCGAATGTGGTAATGTGACGGGATTCTGGCGCCAGTTCAAGCTGGTTGTAACCCTTGTTGAGATCTAGTTTGACTTTTGCTCCGTTTAAGTCTCCGATCACTTCTTTGATGGTTGGCGTGACGTGACGCTCGCGTTTTATTAACTTATTCGCCTGGCGCATATCCAGGCACACGCGCACCTTGCCTGGAGACTTTGGTTTTGGTGCAACCACAATAGGGGGCACACAGGGTGTAGGACCTTCAATACGTTCTATTACACCAGGCTCTTCATCGCATCGTAGCTGGTCCTCTAACTGCTTACGCACATGGAAAGGGACTCTTCTGTGCGGCTGCGTGACAGGTGGCACATCTTCGTCGATGTAAAGCTTTATCTGATAGTCTTTGAGTTTGCCTAGTCCGTGAAACAGGTCATCGTATTCCTCTATCAGATCTCAGTGATAGCGTATTTGTTTCAGGCTTTGGCGGTAGCGTTCCAACGTGCTTAACCGTTTGAAGTAGGCTGAGTCCTTGTGATGTTTTCTAGCTTAGCAGAGAGCCAGCAGATCCCTCTACAACTCTCTACAACGTAGAGCTTGTCGCTAAGCCCCTTTGCTTCCGACTCGAGCGTGATGGTGAACTTTCCAAGGACACGAAGGGTTACCTTTGATTGGTAGCCGTAAATCTTTACATTGCTGGGCTCAAGGTTGGGGCGGTTGGGCAACTTGTGATATTCCTTATCATCCAGAATGTTAATGCTCGCTCCAGAGTCTGCCATAATCGTCACAGGTGTACCATGCACTTTAATCTTGAGAGGGGCTGATTTTTCAAGGCTTTCGTACTTAGAGAGAAGGTTTACGCTTCATCTTCATCACTTGATTCTTCGTCACCAGCTCTGTGTACTGTGGAAGAGCGTGTGTTACTCGATTCGCTCTTGTCTTTGGATCTGCATACGGCCTCAAAGTGGTTCAATTTTCCACAGCCTCGGCAGGTGGCTTGATAGGCAGGGCAGGATGTTTTTCCTCCTTAATGAGGGTAATCTCCACCACAATTTCGACATTTAGGTCTTATCCAGTCTCCGTCGTTACCGTTGCGTGGCTTATATATGGTGATGTGGTTTCTTGTCGGATTTGCGTCCGCCATCTTTGTTTGATTTCCGATTTCTTCGGCTTCGGTTTCCACGACGTGGGGACAGCTTATTTACAGACTGGTTATCCTCAATGCTAGCGGCCTGCGTTTTGGAGAGTTCCATGGCTTTGCCCGCGTCCAATAGTTGTGTAAGGGTGTACGATGGGTTCAGAGGACTTTCGTAGGCAGCTTGTGAGAACTGCAGCTTTCGACGATTTCGGTCTTGATTTCACGATCTAAATCGCCAAATTCACAGGTAAGTGCCAACTGTCTTACACTTGTGTGAAATGCTGAGAGACTTTCATTGTTTTCTTTCTTCGCTTGACGGGAAACATAGCTTTCCTACTCACGGGTTTGTTTTGGAGTGCAGTAATTCGTCAAAGCTTCCACGGCTTTTTCGAACGGATCGTCATCTTTTCCGGCTGTAGTGTTTGGAAGTGTGTCAAAAATCTCGTTCGTCGTTTCGACGGCATAGTGAAGTAGCAGAGCGCGTTGTCTTGTGTTGTCTGTCACGTTCATTGCGACAAGAACGTTTTGAGATCTCGAGAGCCATTTCTTCTGTCGAGTAGCTTGTGTTCTTGTCTCGGAGACATCAAATTCGCGGGTAGCGCTGTGGCTATGTCTCGCGCGTTTGCAGTATGAAAATCGTATAGAATCAACAGCTGTTGAAGTCTTGATAATCCTCGTCGCAAATGTAATGGTGTATAAATGACTCAAACACAAACGCTCGAAAACAATAAAACCACTCCGCCTACGACCTCTTCGTTTCAAATGTTTTCACGCGTTTGGAAACCAGATGAATCAGTAAACATGCCTACGCACAGGGACCTATTATGAAAACGTCAGTAAACTACCAGAAATGACTTAAAGTGATTTAAAAATTACTAAATGATGCTATTTAGTCAAGAAAGGATAAAAAAATAATAATTCCTTAAGTGTGCAACGCCTGGCGACGTGTTTATAAGGTACTGGGAACAAAAAAAAATATTGTAGCCGAATTATAGTCATTTAATTATTTGCATTTCTGATTCCATCCAATTAGGTAAGGGAAGGCAGCACTTTATATATGGTAATTCGAGTTACACATTTCATGGAAATTCTGACAAGAAATATATTTCTTGGGTACAAAGCGGACGAAACTGCAAAAAGACTGGAAGCAAACTAGTTTCTATTGAAAGAAGAACGGAATGGGAATTCTTGAAAAACAAGATCCAAAATATGACAAGTGAAGAATATTTCATCGGTCTCAGGAAAGATAGAAAGTCTGGAGAGTGGAGATGGATAAGCGATGGCAGCACAGTAAATGCTACCAGAGGACAGTTTCCTTGGGCTACACACGAACCCAGTGGTAATGGAAATTGTGCGGTTATGTATAAGAACTACCTTAAACACTTTGGAAAGTATAGCGACTTGCTTTGTACACAAACATATGCAAATCCCGGATATATTTGCGAGAGGCCCGCTGTGAGCAGTGGTCAGGAAGGTATGCCTCAGAAATCATGCTTTTCAGTTCAACTTACTCTTCCGGTCCTTTTCTTCTGTCAGGTCATGCTCTCCCCCGATTTTCTGCTGCCTGTTTTAACTGAAATCCTTTTGACGTTGAATTATTATCCTCTATGCTTCTGTTATTAAAAAGAAAATTGAGACATTTTTTTATATCAAATTCGGATGTACTATGAGGCCCTGACTGAGAAAGCGTGTCGGACCTTGGAAATGAGGGTTGGCCAAATTCAATGAAACTTGGTTAGGACATTGACCTTGATGAGTTATTGCTAAATCCAGTTTTATTTGTCGTCGTTCTATCTTCCTTTCAATTTCTCAGGGGGAGTCTCATTTTGGGGTCTCAGAGTACAAAAAAACACCCGTATGAGAGTTAACTTTCAAGTACCATTACAATACGTGTAGAAAGATCACAGAATATATAATAGCATAGGATGTTTCTACTAAGAACCTTCTTTAAAATGGCCCATGGCTTTGGGGGACATAGCGATTGGGATGAGATTGGCATGGCAACAAAATGTATGCAAATTTCGCCCCCTTGAAAATAGGAAAAATAGCCCAACTTCAAGAAACCATCGTTTTTACCTGTAATCCTATTACGAATGATAACGCAAAACATGAGTTACCTAAGGGCATCCATAATCCAAAACAGGATAGAAAAATTTGGGTCATTTAGGATTTGCTGCTTTCCTGGCATCATTATTTTGTAACACTTTTGCTAAATGATCTCATTTGCATAAACCTAGTTTTGACCTAAAAATCACTGTTAAATGAATTTTCTGCTGGCACAGAAATTTTTCTAGGGAAACAAAATATTTTCAGTTGTTAATGAGAAATATTGATTTCGTGCAACCAAAATTAAAAGGAAAATAAAATAACTCTGCTTCGAGTCATGAAAACGCTGCTGGCAATGCCTGATGTGGGACTTACAACACTGGCTATATACATGTAGTTATTTACAGAAATAAAAAAAATTAATCATTTTATTCTTATATAAAATTATATACTTACTTATATCTTAAGTTTTCTTAATTAAGCAAAATAATGGACATAGTTTCCAAGGCGTCTACACTGATCGAGTTCTCATTTTGTCCGTGTTTGTACTGAAGACTGGTTGCAGTTTGTTACCATTCTCCATGGGCCGAACAATACAGAACTTGCTGCTAAATCGTTGAAGATGACTTACTGTTCATTTGACAATAATTCAAATCCTTGTGGCGCTGTAAAATGGGCGCAAAATTATGGCCTTATTTCTCTCTCTTAGGTAAGGTAAGGTAAGGTAAGATAAAGACTTTATTTAAAGACGGTTAAACACCTAATAGCCAAAGGCTGACACACTTGTGGCGCTCAGAAAATAACACTATGAATACAAATATAAAATATACTAAAAGCTAAAAACTTAGAATTATGAGAGACAGGAGCATATTAATTACAATAAGACTAAGTTCAAAACGTTAAATCCTAAAATGGTCCAAACGTTGTTGCGCTGCGAAGATCGTTTTATGTAAATCGTTTTATGTAAGTTAAATTTTCTTGCATTAAGAGGCACATTATTCCAACGTCTTGCTGCTGACACAGCAAAAAAACGGCCACCTTCAGTCACACGCTTATAGGATAGAACTATATCTGGCATACCGCGTGCTTCTGTTATGTTGAGTGTTGAGCCTATTGTCCTCAACTGTGACAATAGGTCTTATGTCCTGCATGCCGGACATGGGGCCGCGGCTCAAGAATCAGCAAAAAGGTTCCCCCTCTCCCTACTGCCCGGAATTTCCATATTTTGATCACTAAAATAACAGCACCACTCCCCCCCCTCCCTCACCCCTCCGGAATTTCTACTTTTTTTTGCACCTCGATACCCTCTGGAAAAAATAATTTTGGCAAGAAAGTTTGTTAAAGTAAACGTTAACACTTCAAACACTTAGCTCTCTGGATTGCACGTAACTGCTAATATTCTTGATCGATCGTAACATCTAAAGATACTCACAAAGAAATTAGAGCATTCAGCAGTTTAGTGAAACATGCTTTTAAACAATGTATAAAATACTAACTTGTCAAATTACCTTCCTTCACGACCCTTTGTAAATGTGATATGAAGGACTGTGACGAAGGCTGATGCCAAAACAACCAAGGCTAGTCTCCTGTGCTTTTCGGGAAAAAAAATTAGTTTAGTCATACAAAGAGTTATTTTGTGCAGGAAGATCTGAAAAGATCAATATTTTTCTGCTTCACATACCGGTAATGAAACAAACCAATAAGAAAAGAAAAAGTATTCCCAGTCCCTAGCAACAAAACAGGTTGCCATGGAAACAGCTTAGCTGTTAAAAACAACTTCAAACTTAGCTTCAAGGGCTTGTAACTAAAAATCCAACTCAGTGACCCCCATTTTCTATCATCGAATTGTGATCACCAACTTTCTTCAAAGTTTGAAGATATTATTTTAAAGAGGTTCAGTGCGAATT
>Ga0126343_10001222_pt1 | contig 11701 bp, 6 predicted proteins | sample Cyp2metagenome_FD_92531 | JGI IMG/M metagenome (GOLD analysis project Ga0126343, IMG submission 92531) | Coral microbial communities from Lord Howe Island, Old Settlement Bay, Australia - Cyphastrea 2 metagenome | ecosystem: Host-associated > Invertebrates > Cnidaria > Coral ... | reverse complement strand
TATCCATCTTACTTCTATTTGTATAAATTTACAAAGGTCTATTGTGAATCCATGAATTTGATTGGCCCTTTCACTGTTTTCTATCTGCTGATAGACAACAGTTGTTTTTAGCCAATGAAAATCGCTCTTTTTGAACACGTACGTGATGCTTCTTTCACACCTCAGTGCACATCGCGCGCAGTGTTTCAATCCTTTGAATTGGTGATGTAAACACACTAAAAAACTTTTTTTAGGCGCTACTTTATATTTTTATACAATTATACAATGAGACCATAGTAAATTTATACTAAAACAATTAGACTACTCGTCGTCGTTTTCTATAAGCGGTAGCCAACTCGACTGCGCCTCATTGACTATCTGCTCGTAGAAAACTCGGGCTTATAGATCATAGGTAATAACCAATCAAGATGCAGCAATAATTTGTCTTATTAATTATACAAAAGAGCATTGATGTGCAAATGTTGTTTCTTTTCTCAGAACCAGACTTTAATGCAGACTTTAATGCAGACTTGGATAACAAATCTAGTACGTTTTCGTATGATTTTTTGCTAGACCTTCGATGCTGTGGAATATTTGCAATCTTTGCAACGTCATTATGATTATGATTATGATAATTACAATGCTAATGCTGATGCTGATTTTGACGATGGCGGCGACGACGCCGACGATGATGATTTATATATTTATTTATTTTGGGGTTTTGAGACTTCCTTGACAATTACCTGAAAACTTTTAAAGTCAAGATGGGAGATCTAAGAAGGTAGTCGTTGAAGTGTGTGATGTCATTTTCAAGTAGGCTTTCCTCATAACTGAGTTTTGATTGCATGCATCCAAAATGAATATTTCGGTTGCTTTTCCCACTAGAAAAGTTTACTTCTATTGACCAGGGGCAGTTGGCGCGAAGACGAAAAACAAATTTGACGTGGACCCAGCGAAGAGTGATTTCCGTAGCTATTATTTCCACGATATTTTCTTTATAGTTATATTTACTTAATTAGTCTTGTGGCTAAGATTTGAGACAACCTATTGCAGTAGAATGATCTTCCTCAAAATTACTTCAATTACGCACTTATAGTGTGTCTCACTGTATACTTTTTTATCAGTTGTAAGTGACCAGTGTTCAAATAATCCATGTGACTATGGAATTGCTCTTGTGTTCATACATCTGATGGCTATGATTGTGTGTGTCCCGGAGGAAAAATCGGCGACTTCTGTCGATTAAGCAAGACTACCCCAGGTAAAATGGGAACCATTTGGCAAGGTCAAATAATTATTTTGACACAAGACCGTTGACCGTAAAAAAGGGCTCTTTGGGATAGGATATCGGTATTGGACGGGAACTAGCTTGCAAAAGAGGCTAATGCCGGGAGTCTTTTCAAGAGTAAATGACATAAATCTCTTTTTAATGCGATTCCCCGCATGAGCCTCCATTGCTAGCTAGTTCCAAAACCGAGAATACGAATATGGTCTATTGTTCATCTAGGGAACTAGCGCTCAATATAAAGGTGTCTAATGTTTATTTGGCTTATTTGATTTACACCTAGAGAGACCGCATGTTTACATTGAAACACCCAACGTGACATTTTTCGCTGACGATAGAGTGAATTTAGAATGCAAGATTGAAGACACAGGAGTTTTCATTGATGCGAAGTGGATTCGAGAAGAGACCAAGGAAATCCTGGTTACCGCTAATTTCTCCTCGAGCTATAGTGCTAATTCAAAGTACCATAAATTCCTCTACGAAAACCAAAAAGTATCTACCAAAGACGAAGGAGTTTACAAATGCGTTGCCAATTTCTCTGGTTATGGTTCAGTAGATGCCTGGTACAGCTTGCTAGTAAGAGGTAAATGTTGTAATGATATTCGTATTACAAGACTAGGCCACCCAAAGCTTTCTCTATTACGTAGCTCTCGATCACCTTCCTTTTGTCAGATACTTAACCTCTGTAGCTGCTGTTGGCGAAGATAGTGCTACGGAAAATCTGCGACAGTAAATCTAGCCGATTGAACTGAAGCACCCTTCGCCTCCAATTTCTGTTTAACAACCCATTTTAGCTCCCCTTCTTAGCGACAGAAAGTTGAAAAGACCCTCTGATAGCGCCTTTCCGAGTCTATGAGATTCTCGTATTTATGTATTTCTGTCTTGAGGAATCTGCAAGCTTCGCTTTAAAATATAGTTATTATTACGGCCTGTATTTCTTCTCTGATTAACGGGTACATTTATTTGCTTGTTGGAAAGACTTGTAGCAAAGCAGCTCGTACCAGATAGTTATAAAGAGCTGAGTCAAACTTTCATTTTAACCTAGGTCATGGTGAAAGTGGAAACGAGAATAAAAACACCGCCGCATTGATGAGTTTGGGCATCATTTCTGGTATCCTCTTCCTGAGTATCATGGCTTACTTTGTTTACCACAGGAGGCGTGTTTCAGGTACGAGCGAAGAACCATTGACTTTAGAGACCTCAAAATCGACGTTTGGCGATCTCATCACAAACGGCAAGCCACGGTTTGTAGTTAGCGGTTTCACGTTAACCGTCTGCCCACATTTGGAACTTAGGAATTCACGAGTTAATTCATGCACCGGCTGCAATGTTTTTTTCATTCGTTCGTTCACTTCTGTTTCATCGGAGAAATCGTTCTCAAAGTTTCGTTCCAATGAAAAATAATTCAATAGTTAATAATTGAAATGATTTTTAAAAGTAGTTTTTCCTTCAAAAGTTGGATTAATTGTTATATTTTAGGGTCCAAAAAAGCTAGCCGTATAAAACGTGAACCTTAACTTGCAAACCAGACGCAACGACACTGGTCACGTGACTTCTTGACGTTCGCAGTTCCCGAGAAATGCTAAAAAAACTTAGATCTTAAGGTGGCCACGCTTTAAACGTTTTCTCGCGTTTTCTCCAAACCATTTCAAAGTATACATTTTTTAGAAAGACCGAAGATTATGTAAAAGTACTTGTGTACTGGGGGGCATGCCAGGGTTCACTTGAGAAAAGATAACTCCTACAAGAACTGATCAAAAGGAATAATTTTTGCATTCTGTAAAAGAGACCAAATAGCTTGCTAGTTTAAGTGAAAAACGCATGAAATGATGACCAGTTAAATCTGTTTCAGAAAATCTAGCATACGTTTTAATACATAACTTCGACAGAATGCACATCATAGCAACTTTCTATTTTAAAGCGCGTACTCAGATCAACAAATCCTGAAAATTTTATCTCAATTTAAAAAATCCTTTCATAAAATAATTGAGCTGCAACGAGCGCTCTCATTGGTCGATAGCTGTGTCTGGATGAGAGTATGTAAAAACGTTGTGATGTTTTGGATTCGCGCGTACTTTTGAGAGTTATTTTACAGAGCACTTTTTTCAGCGTTTACATAGCCTCATCTAAACACTAGGGGGCTGGAAGAATTCTCGAAAGTTATGCAAACCCTCGAATACGCCTTGGGTCTGCATAACTGTCTCGAATTCTCCCAACCCTCCTCGTGTTTAGATGACGCTATGTAAACACGGAAGAAATTCTGTATATAATTCCTTAAGTTTAAACTGTGTAAAATTGAAAGGCGAAACTAATTCGTTTTGAGAAAATGAGCTTTAAAGTTGCAGTAACATTTTTTTTCAAAATAAGACTTCAATGCCTTAAGATTCGAAGTTCTGTGAAACACAAAACTTTTCGGTGAAGTTCCGCCTTAAAGGGCATTTGTCACCCTTCTGCGCATGTGCATGCGCAGCAGTTTGATTTCTTATCGGACGGAACATTTTCAAAGTTGATATATGTGAGAGAAATCCTTTTCCATTGATCTTATGAGGCGTGTGAAAATGGTAATACCGATATTGAAGAGCTGTTTAAACGGCATATTTTGTGCCTTGAGTTGAAAACCGTCGAGAAAATACGATGCCCTCGAAAGAGGATTTTGGAAAGGTACGTGAAACTCTAGGCGAGTTCGTGGCACTCGTGATAGATTTCTATTGGTTGACAAAAACTGGAGTTAATCAAGAATGCACATGCGCTTTATCGTGACAATGGCCCTTTAAGGTCTCTAATCTGGCTGTACAACCTGTCTTGAAACTCCAGACCCACTGAGATACTCGCTATTAACTCTGCTCAGACAGGACTCTGAACTTTAACGACGAGTTGGGGAAAAAGGTTATAAGAGCTGCTGTATATAGTTTGGTTTGAATTCTGACTTGAATAACTCACTTAACGTAATTCAGACCATTAAATCATGTTTTTAGTCCGCATTAAAATATAGATAGGACCCTGCGCGCGCTCTGATCAGAGTATAAAACATAGAAAAAGCGTGTTTTATTGTTTTGCGCGTGTAAAATCTATATATTAAGGCACATGAAGAAGCCTAAGACGTGTATTACACTGTGATAAAACACTCCGGTCATTTGAGAACACTCGAGGAATGTTAAACACTCGCCTGCGGCTCGTGTTTTCTACATTTCCCTCGTGTTCTCAAATGCCCATCGTGTTTTATCACAGTGTAATACACGGCTTAGGCTTCTTTATTTGTTAAAGAAGTAACAAAAAGGACTTCCATATACGCCCATATTCTTTTGGGTGTAATACCAGGGCATACGCCTAACAATGGCGAGTTTCTTTCAAAAACATGAAGTCGGGAATCTTAGCTTGGGGGCACGGAAACAGGCCCATATAGTTTAAGGGCTATTTTATTTCGAAGAGAATTCGAAATAATCAAGGCCTTCGGTATTAAATAGGCACGCAGGGGCACAAAATGTCTCTCTAAAAGAAAGGGGCTTCATAAAAGTGATTAAGGTTAATTTGATACAGTATGATGGTTAAAGATGTAACCATGACAGAACTGATAGGGAAATGAATTGCTCAGACGGTTAGATATTTTTTATCCTAGCATTACAAAACGCCCACACTGGTGAAAATAAAGACAATTTGGGTCTTGAAAGGTAAGCTTTCGACTTAATCGGGAAGCAACCACTAAAACATTTTAAGTATTGTAATCGTGTTGGATTAATTGAATGGGTTTCAGACCCCGTCCACATTATGCTGGGGAAGTTTGACAACGCAACAATCTCCGGTCAATCTGGATTTGTGTTTGCGTAAAGCTCGGGCAGAGGCCTACCATAATGATCGTAAGGTCATCGGTTTTGAAGAGCTTTATTTTCAACAGTTTTTAAGTCCAGACTCAAATTACCAGGCCGGCGAGGGCAACCCTAAAACCTGGAATCCGGAATCCGGGTTCCGGGTTCCGGATTCCGGGTTCCGGGTTCCGGGTTTCGGGTTCCGGGTTCCGGGTTCCGGATTCCGCATTTCGGTTGCCTGGTTTTAGGATTGCCCGGCCGGCGACTTTAGATTCCTCTGGTTTGAAGAGCATTTTGGAAAAGCTCGGTTTTTGCGACGGAACAATCACGGTAAACGGAAGGCCTAACCGTAGAAATAACACTCCGCTTTCAAATTCCTTCGGCGTATTGTGGATGCTAAACCTCATTTTCCTGCCGCCGGGAATTCAGTTAAAGCAAATCATAGCGCAGACCAAGTAAAGTAACTCATTTTGCCCAAGTTATTACAAGAGAAGATGAAAGATAAGATATATCGTTAGTCTCCTTCGAGGCCTTATTCACTTAATTTATTTTTTAAATGACATCAAGTTTTCCCGCGGACAATGTTGCAATGCCCGATACGAAAACGCTTTCGCAGAGCATCTTCTTCCCCACAAAGATGCTCGGGTTGTCCACGTGCGTAACATTAAAAGTATCGGCTATCACGTTCTAGACCCTAGTGTATGGAATTTTATATTCAGGCCGTAGGGATATAAAAATAAAGTGGGTGCGCTTAGCTTCTAAACAAGTGTTATGTTGTGGGCGGGGAAACTCTCTTTTTACAACCTAGCTCCCTGGTTTGTTAGTATAGCTAAGTTAATAGGGCATGGTCGTATCTCTGGTGTTTGACTTGAACTACTGTAGCTTGCTATGGAGGGGGATTTGGGAAAAAATTCTGAAATTTAAAATGAATCGTCCCTTAGGGGAAATCCGGTCGTACGTTGGGTAAGTGAATCGTACCTTTAGGGAAATGAATCGTATCTCTAGGAAAATGGATCGTACCTCAAGGGAAATCGAACGTACATCGGAAATGGATCGTACATCAGGGTAATGGATCGTACATCATAGCTTGCAATTGAGACCAATGAGGGGAGTCTTTTCAGATGCAAATCACGTTTCTCTCTTTTTGATGATACCCCTCCCCCCGCATGAGCCTCCATTGCAAGCTAGTTCCAGTCTAATGCCGAGAATACGAATACGGTTTAATTTATTAACGTTAAAGGGGCTAGGTCACGCTATTTTAGGTAATTTTGTTTAACATTGCTAATTATGAGCTCTATACGTCAAATTGGCAGACCAAGAGTCTTTCATTTGCAAAATCACGGTCACGTAACAACTGAGAGTGATTTTCTAACCGTGTATATGGCATTTTGATACATGTATAAACTGGAATACCGCAATTTTAAAAGAAAGGTGGGTCGACGTTTTTCAAATTTACCCAAATGCAATTCTTTTTAATCCTCTTCAGTTTTGTCCATCCATGTCCTTTCTTGGCATTCCTGAGTTCTTCTATAGTTTTCAGCCGTTATTTTGATATTTTACTTAATTATATGACTATTAGATCAGTGCTGAAATTGCCTAAAATTGCGTGACCTAGCCCCTTTAACGGATCAAAAAATCAAGCTAACTCCATGAAAAAGTTACTATGGTTAGAAGTTGAGAATCGCTGCCCGCACTTCAAAGTTATCAGGCATTACAACACGGCAAACACGGAAGACTTAATGAGGCAAATGTTGCAAACAAGATCATTACCATGCATTTCTTTCCTTTGATTGTTTCTCTCTACAAGCGAATCTGACACGCGTTACCTTTCGTTAACGCCTTCACGATGGGAAATTTCACCAAAACAAATTGATCTCCGCACCATCCTGGGAAATGGCGCATTTGGTGAAGTGTGGAAAGCTGTGGCTTACGGACTGAGAGGGCGCCCTGGGGAAACAACAGTTGCTGTAAAAAGGCTCAAACGTAAGCAGTCATTGCTAATTACGATTTTGTTTACTGTAGGGAAGATCCACGAATTTTTTTTTCAAAAACAACACGCATAGCTTACGCCCATGCATTTAGTTTTCTTGATTTTGTTTGTTTTTTGATGTATTTTTGTTGTTTTTTGTGGACATCAAACCTCAAAAGGGCAAAAATTGTGCAAGTCTGGCTATAACTGGAGAAAACCAATTAGTTTCGTTGCAGCTCATACGAGTCTGCGTGCAAGTTCATTTAAACGTGAACTGTGATAATCTTGCAACTCTCTACTCTTCGCCTAGATCAATTACATTTCTTTCATACCGCATCAAGGGAATTCATACCAATCTAGTACAATAAAATGTCAAGGGAGGCTATGGAGTGAAGTTATAAAATTTGACAAGACGTCAGCTTAGTCGGGTAACTTTAACTTAACTAGTTATAGAAATAAAAATCTCCAAGATTGTGATTGGTTTTAAAAAATTCTGTTTTCCATTAATTCACTTGCCGAGTTGTTACCGGACAGTTTGTTATTGGATAGTTCGTTATCGGACGGTTCAATAAGCCAATCACATACAAAGTTGTAGTCTAAATCACCCAATCGCGCAGGATCGCTTTTGTGTTTTTGACGCCTAATTATTTGCCGGTAGGAGGTGCGATAGTTTTAAAAATTTAATGTTTACATCTCCTTTGAAGGTATTTTAATGCGAATTTTCCCTTTCTTTCATACATTGGCTATTCTAGCTTTTCTCAGAAATCGTAATTTTTATGATTAATTGGTAATAAAACTTCGCGTCGTCCAATTCGGTCTGTAATCATACTCGTGATTAACAAATCGCATGATTAAAGACCGAATTGGACTCCAGTCAGTCCTATTACCATTACATACTGTGAATAAGCCATGAATGGAATGAGTACACTTCCCCATGATCCTGAGAAAATTGTTTGTCAAAGTTCTTGCTAACGCAGATATCTTTTGTACAAAGAAATACATGTATCTCTTGGCTTTTTGAACTAAATCATCATACTTTCTTGTTCCAAAGTTGCTAACATCAGATTCCTAGCTGCTATTTTTGCACCTATAATTACAATGTTTGCATATCGTTTCGTGAACAGATAACAGCAGCGACCCGGAAAAAGAGTCTTTAGCCCAAGAGATTGAGCTGGGAAAGTCATTGGATGGAGACAGACATCCAAATATCGTCAACTTTCTGGCCTGTGTGTCTACATCCAGTGACATGACTTACACCACTATACTTGCGCAGCTAACATTACAATACATCTACTTACGCAACTGACAATATAACACAGTTACGTTATATTACGTTCAATATTTATAAAGATACGCTTCATTGTTTTCGTTTTACACTTTATACTTTTTTCGATACTATTAACATTCTTTACAGTGACTAATACAGCCGCATTTTGCTATTTGCAAAACAGAATACAGAGCATGTTTTTACCTCTTGATACTTTGGTTGTACATTACAACGAGACAGTTATGAATAGGAGAGAAAGAAATTAAAACTAACAAAACGTAACTAAAAATAGAAGTGGAAAATTGAAAAATTGAAGTGGCAGAACCTCCGAGACAAAGATATTTGTGGCAGCACATGTACTTAATGTGCAAAAACCGACATTAACCCTAGAAGGCCAGATATAATGAGAAAACCTAATTCTCACAGACCTTTTGCAACCGACTGCCATTAACTCTAGAAGACCAGATGTAATAATGAAAATTAAATAACGGAATTAACCGGAAATTTAGCCATTTAATGTCGGTGGCCAGTTTAGCAAAATTCTCGTGGTTGAGAAAGTAGATTAAAGAAAACTCGCGCAACAGAAAAAGGAAAAGAAAATGGAAAAGAAAATCAACCCACCTAAAAGCTGTTTATTGAATTAGAATACAGTACCATGTTAGACATTTTTTCTCACTTGAGTCTCAGCGGATATGCCTTTTTTACCTAATTTGTTTGATTTATCCCTAGCTCCTATGATGCTGATTTTGGAATATGCACCATACGGGGATTTGCTTGGTTACCTAAGGAAAAGCCGAGGAGTGGAAGACAAGTATTACTCTTCCCCCGAGTTTTGTCAACAGGAAGTGACGTCATACGACCTTCTTTCTTTTGCACAACAAATTTCGGCTGGCATGAGTTTTCTCGCATCCAAAAAGGTAGATTATTCATGTTTATCTTTTATACAAGGATTTTAAGCTGATAAATTTACATAGCGTACGAGAAACAAAGGTGCAAATTGTAAAAATGGCAGTGTATTATATAAAATTTGAGGATGGAGCCTTTTCGGGAAGAAAATAGGCCACGTTCGATACATCAATATTCTAACATGGCTCCGAGGCTTTCCGGACAAACTTCTATATTTGATGTTGTTTTCTTTGTATCCAAGTCTTTTTTGGAATTGAGAGAAAAAAAGAAACTTTGACAATTTGCAAGTTATACCCGAAAACCTCGGTTCCGTGTTAGAATATTGATATATCGATCGTGGCCTATTATATTCCAAAAACGACGGGCAGCGGAGAATTTTGGTTCATTAATATTGTGAATTGTGAATAAACAAAATGCGAAAGACCGTGTTTGAGCATATTTCCAAATACCGAGAAAAGGGTTGAAAATACTTGGTACTTTTGACGGACCTAACGTGTCTCGAAAGGTGGTCAATCATTATCTTGAGCGTTTGATATATCTTCCCAAACAAAGCTAAAACTAAGGAGAAAACGCAGTCCTAAAATCGAGATTTCCTCCGTTTAAACTTTGTCAGTTATTAATGATCGAGTTTGGTGGAGGACGCGAAGACGGTGTACTTTGAGAATTTACAGAAACGTGGCTAACGTTAACAGCTAGCCTGATCCATGTGTTGCACTTCCTTCATATTCTTATGACTTAGGCATTTGTGGTACGTCAAATGAGCAGTAAGTTTATCCAGTACAGTCCTTGTAATGCCGTGGTTCATTTAACTTTACTTTAATGTGATCCCATTTTTTAGATCCTTCATCGTGATTTGGCGGCCCGAAATATACTTGTGGGTGTGGACAAGACTTGTAAAATTACAGACTTTGGATTGGCACTGATAAGAGATAAATTTCAGTATCTTTACTGCGTTTCTATCAGAAAGGTGAGTTTTAAAATTATCAAAAAATGCCTGTGTATTTCAACTAACCAAAATTAATGGGATTTAATTCACCCTTGAGGACATACGGTTAACTTGGCAAACGAAAGAAAATCACTGACGGAAGGGAATGACAACAAGGTATCAAAAGCATCTTGTTCTGACTCCAAAGATAGACATCTAGCCCCTGCTGAAAATATTACGGGCAAGTCGATTTGAGTGGAATCAGAGAAAAGATAAAGATGTTGCAATTAAATGTAGCAAATACACCCAGGCTTGACAGTAAAAGGCAAGGTTTAAGACTGAGCGTGATTTCGCCGAAATTTCGAAAGGTGATAGTTCTCAACTTTTTGCTCTGCTCGGCGAAACTGTTTGAACGAATCGAAAGTTTGCGTGAATTAGATTCACGGGCGTTCAATATATGGTTGAGCAAAAATCCACTCGTTCGATATTCTTCTACCTATATGAAGCCTCCGAGCGGGACCATCACTGGCTCCTCGCCAACTAGTACAGACCTTTCTTTTCTATCTTGGGTGGTTTGTCGCCCCATTTCATACCATGTGATGATACTCTCGAGATTTCTCGCTTTAAAATTTTCAAATAGTCGCGTCAATATGGGTGATTCATATTTTGATGGCTCAAGCAAATACAGCGTGGTCTGTAATGGGAAAACAAGCTGTCCAAGCTGAAAAGGTCTAATTTGTCAAGATCTTTTAGGAAAATCGTCAGTACTAGCTGCAGGGAATACAGGTAACTTCTGTCTTGCCTATCTATGACAATACTATCCGGGAAGAGTGGAAGTCGAGAGTTTTCCATCCGTGATCAGATGGCCATTACCATGATGCACCTTTGTTCACGTTTCAGGGCCGCCTGCCAATCAAATGAACGGCTCCTGAACATTTGTTTACTGAATCAGAGCAGAAAGACGTAAGAGTGTCAGAGAAAAGCGATGTGTAAGTCAAGCTAATACGTTAAGGGAACATTGGATATCTTTAGGATTAATTCGAGGGAGCAAGACATTTCTCTACTATTAACAGGACTTTTTGCTAGCTATGTTATGAAAAACAAGAGAAATGCCCAGCATCCAGGAATAAACGAAACTTGTATTCCCCTCCCCTACACCACAGCCCCCTCTAAACCCGGCCCTCTCTGATATTCCCCAGCAGCAGGCTATCATTTTAAGCGTAGATTGTTTCGTATAGTGGTTAAATGCGCGCCCATTTTTGGCCTCAAGCAGGGGCGGATCGAGAAAATTCAGAAAGAGGGGCTGAGTCAAAGCAAAGTAACTTAAGCGTTTCGGAATATACAGTTCCATATATCATAGGAAAAGCTCCGAAACTGAATAAAATTGACACCTGAGTGTTATAACAATACTCAAAGGACGGTTACAAGGGTTGGGATCGTACTAAAAGGTTTGAAATAGAAGAAAAAAGGGGGCGCCCTCCCCCCCCCCCCCCCCCCCCCCCAATCGACAAAAAAAAAAACAATTTTTCTCCCCGCTCCGCCCCCCCCCCCCCGTCGTCCGTTTTCAAGC
>Ga0126343_10001221_pt1 | contig 11704 bp, 6 predicted proteins | sample Cyp2metagenome_FD_92531 | JGI IMG/M metagenome (GOLD analysis project Ga0126343, IMG submission 92531) | Coral microbial communities from Lord Howe Island, Old Settlement Bay, Australia - Cyphastrea 2 metagenome | ecosystem: Host-associated > Invertebrates > Cnidaria > Coral ... | reverse complement strand
AATTGTTACTAATAAATTTTATTGTAGTTAGGTAGATAGATACATTACTATAGATAATTAACTTAATTTACTGATGGAAATACCGTGTATAAATAAAGTTATCGTATCGTATCGTATCGTATCCTTTGGGGCCGCACATACTTATATAGCCCATACAAGGGAGTACCCCCTCCCCCTTTGGGAAAGTTGCGTTTAAAATTTCCATGGTCATTCTGCTTTCATTTGGTGCAAAATGGAACGTTGGAAATGTGTCGGTATCACGACAGACGAAGTCTAGATATGAAGCATCACACTGATAGAACTACAATTTTGTGTCGTAGCCTTGCACAATCCTATACAAATTTAGCACAATATGTGTTTGATGATTTTAAATGCAGAATTTTAAATACAAGGCAAAATGAATGAGTTAATGAATTTAAGTTTCGTGTTCCGCTAGAATATCAGAAATGAATATCTCCCTTTCTAAAATTCTCCTCAAAACAGAGCACTAAATAGCGAGTACTTGTAGAATCGATCAGCGGCCCCACACTGAGACTGATAATGTTGACATGTGCGTATTGAATGAGCGGAAGGGCTGGACGAGAAGATATTTGTCCTGACGACTTAATGTACAGATGATGAGCAGGGATCATCTATCGAAATAAACTGGGAATAAACACTCTGAAAATAAATCAGTTGAACTGGTTAAGCACAGTTTAGTCATTGCCCATTAATAAGGTAGGAAAGGATATTAAACGAAAGGAAAACATGTGTTATTACCATCCTTCCGATCATGACCACGTAAGGTCCCATATATTTACTGACAGAAAAAATGTCCAAAAGTCGCATGATCCACAACGTGATATCAAAGCAGTACACCACGTGTCCTACACCACGTGTGGCCGAGTGAAGTCTGAGGCCGAGACCAGCAAAAAACAGCGCGACCGCGATGCCGTCGAGGATGTTCCACTTGTTGGAGGCCCATTCTTTGCATTTGTTTCCCAGCCTCGGTAACTTAGAGTGGATTATCTGCAATGAGAGGAAGTTGTGTTTATGGTTTGTCTCTATTTCCATAAAGGTAGTGCTATTTGGTTGAAAATCAATAAAATCTTACCACTCCATAATAAAAGAAATTCAGTCATGTTTCCCAGGTGAGACTGGCAGTAAAAAGGAGTTATTCAAGCAGGCACTTAACCTTATAGTCGGTACACTAAATCTCACTGAGTATAAAAGATATTACATTTTACCTGTCTAATCTCTTCTGTGAATAAAGTACAAACATAGATAATGAGCACGATCTCACTGATGGAGGGAATTTTGTCCTGACGGACAAGAATAACGTAGCTGAAGAGGACCAAAAACGCCATGTAATTAAACTGCAACAAAACACCAAAACAGAAGTCACCTCAGCATTGCTGCATTTAAATATCATTAGACAGTTACGCAAATAAGTTAACACGAATTTTTAAATGTAAAACATTGTCTTTATGATTCGAAAATAGGCTGAAAGATACGCATTTAATTATCATATCTGAAACGAGAATTTCAATTAGGAGCGCCGGATCAAAACGATTTTCTTTTCATATCTAAAGAAGAGCTTGTTCAAATGCGCATTGGACGAAATTGTAAATCAAATTGGGATACAAAATACATGACACGCAAAATGCATGACACACAAAAACTCTTTGGCTTTGAACTACATTTTGAAACCATACAATAATCGTAGGTCCGAGCAACATTGCAAATGGCCAGCGTTGTATACTAGGTTTAAAAGCGCATGTTATAGATGTCAAAGCTTGTAACTTCTAAATGAACTTTTTAAAGTGTGTCGAAAGTGTTTTGGTTTTGCATTGTTGCTCTCTGTGGTTGAATAGAAAACTCGCTCCCGCACTTTCCCAACCAATGACAACCAAAACCAAATCCAATCCTGTCTTGCTCAGATGTATTTTTCCCCTCGCTTGACGCCGGCTACAAGCGATGGCTTCCAATTCTGATTGGCTCACTGTGTTGTTTGCGTCTGTTGTGATTGCCAGAATATTTGCTTTGGTTTTGGATCTGCAAAAGTCGATTGAAAATCGCATTTGGGTAACTGGTGATTGCGTATCATAGACAGAGTTCAGTTTTATCGTGTTACATCTACATTTAATTAGCGGCTCACCGCGTTTGCCCAAAATTTGGCCGCCGGAGACTTATAGAACTCCAAAATTTTCTTCCACCACGGCATTTGATATTTATGACTACGCTTTTTCCCGTATTTTCCATGCGGTTCAGAGTTGCATCGCCTCGTGGAACTGAAAATAAGATCAAAGAAAATATTGGAATTTTTTTTTTTTTTTTATAACCCACAATGTCTTTATTCATCACGCGGCTGTTATCAGCATAACCTTCCCATGCGCACGTAATCATTTTAGGAGTGTTGCATCTCAACATTTCAGTAACTATTTACTTGTTTAGCAAAAGTTATGCGGATGTTGGGTAAATGTTGAAAGGTAAAAAAATGCCGAGTGAAGACTATTGAAACGAACTCAATATCTGTTCAAAATCTTCACATCATTCAGCGTGGCACAGGCAAAAGACTTAAAACAAACTGTTAGTTCCATTCGTGTTGTTGCCTGTGCTCAACAAAACGTTGTGCGAAGTGGTTAAACCGTGAACGGCTACAAGTCTCTCTGTAACGATTTCGGGCATAAAAGTTCGCGGTTACTTATGGAACCTATGTACGTGTAACGAATTTTTCACAATACATAAGTTGTAAAGCTGAAAGACACATTCAAAGCAAAGGGAACCTAAACATGAAGTATTCTTGATTTTCACTCATTTGACTCTTTGTATACAGTGTATACAAATAGTCAAATACAGTTAAAAATGGTTTTCACCTCTCGAGAAAATAGTTTGGTCTTTCCCCTGGTGTTTTTGGTGAATTTTGGTTTTAGGGAAATGTACTTGAGGATACTTGTTTTAAAATTGACTCATAAACTGGAACTGAAACTTTCTGGTCGTAATTTATTTTGTGCAAATATTGATTGATCAATCTTGCCCAAATTTCCTCCCTCGAATGTAAATCCTTGCGGGTAGCGATACCTATGTGAATCAAAGTCATAAAAGGAATGCCGTGCGTAAGGGCAATCAGTTATTTGTTGAAGCCACTCTTTACGTGCCTGACAATAGCACCTCTTCAGTAGGAAAAAGTCTGAATAGGTATGCGTGAGCTAAAAGGCAAACTACCTATTAAAGGGCCGTGCTTTTGTGCGCTTCTTAAGGCCCGCAATGTGAAAGTACGAGTGAACACTACATATCTACGGTCAGGTTAACTTCTCGTCTTCGCCCAGCGATCATGCTTTCATGTGTAATCAAGCTTTGCTAGTTATCTTTTCCAATACCTACATTTTATCCTTAGCGCTTTTGGCATCTTTTATAAGAGCACAACGTTTACCTTAACTCAACTGTTTCCACTTTTGTGTCTTTCTCTGTTGGGTTCGAACTGAAAGCAGGGTTTTGTTTTCCGAGGTCCCTGCCTTCTTCCTTTGGCACGTCTGATGTCGGTTGTGGATGGAATACGAACAGCAATATCGCAGGAGGAAATAGGAGACCTGCTATGGTCTAATGACATAAGAAAGTTCAGTTGATTTAAACGGTCTGCAAAGGCATACAAATATCATCTGTTTTTTTGTTTTTTTTTTTAATTATTATTATAACCTGTCCTTTCATAGTTGTTGGAACATGGGATTTCATTTTTTTTTTTTCACAGCTGGTAGGCAACATGTAACCAAAGCAAAGCGCCTTGAAATACGTGTGGACCCAAAAAGGGATATATTTGATCTAGTCGAAGTGTTAGCTCGGAGAATTCACCTCGCCGGTTTATCATATGGTTTTAATCTAATAGAGCCGATCGATGTTCACAATGGGAGTTTAACAAAATCGCCGTCTGAGTCAATTTCGCTGTATAACTAAAGAAAGTAGCAAGAGCGAATATTACAAAGAGTTAGCGCGGAACATTTAGGTATGGGAAACGGTACACTTAAGAGCAGATGTAAATGGCTAATGCACAATTCTTTTAAATAATTGACCCACAGTTTTATAAACTTTAACTAGTTCAGGAATAATGAAATCGCATGAAAACCTAAATATGTAAGTGTACATGCACTTAACTTGACTCAAATCAACTCAAACGGCATTCCTAATCCAGTGGTATGGGGGTGAAGCGTTGTAGTGTATACCAAATAATCTAACCTTCAAAGAGGATTTCTGGGAAGTTTTCATCTTTCCCGTCCATATTTCAGTGAGAAGAGTCTGGCAACTAACATGAGCCAGGAATTCCTCATGTTCAATGGAGTACGCGAGAGACAGACAGGTCTGTCCGCCCCAATTCTTAGGGTTGTAGATTAGAAGCTGCTGGGTCAGCTCTTCACTTGTTTGAAAGCACTGTTCTAAGTAACCAAGTGAGAGTCTCTTGAACTCACTAAGGAGAGAAAAACACTCTGTTAAAGGCCAAGTTATTAAGCCTCTTTGGGTAATACGGTTTACAGAATAAGATAATTAAAATATGGCCTTAAACGGATCAGAGAACCCTTGAGACGATTAAGACGTACACTGGCGAAGAGAAGCCATTTCTCATCAAAAATGAAGAGAAACCATTTCTCATCACAAATGGTTTATAATTTTACGGCAGTCAAAAACGGTCATTATTTTTGAACTCAAGTTAGTCTTTCTTATATTATAATTTTACGGCAGTCAAAAACGGTCATTATCATTGAACTCAAGTTAGTCTTTCCTATATTCTTAATTCGGAATCTAACGGCAACGATTTTGTTATTTTGAAAGAAACCTTGCGCTTCATGGATGGATTCCTTCGCATGAACGTTCACAAATAATGCACAATCGATGAAAGTACTGACTGCGGCAATCTAAGTTCAAAGTCACGAGAGAAACAGTATTGGATAATGTTCACACTTCTCAGCGTTTGTTCCTTAGCCACTGAAGAATGTATTGAACATGATGGCGCTAACTATTGGCAACAATTCCCAACTCACTCAGCGTGTGCTTTCAGCTCTTCAGTGACGTCAGCCTTGGCATCGTCTTGCTTCATTAGCTTCCCAATGTCTTTGTACAGCTTTCCTGCAACTAGCGCCATTGCCAGATTCTCGGACCCACGTTCCCACATGAATAGCGCCATTTGATGCATGTTGCATAGCACTGACCACAACAACAACTCGTAGAACGGATTGGGAATCAATTTTTTTTCGGTCGGTTGGCCAGGGTGTCCGTCCACGGACACGGTGTTGTTGTCCGGTCTTACCGCCTTGGAAAGAAAAGTATAAAAACTTTTGTTTGCAAAGTTGCATGCAGTGCGGGAGTGCTGGACGGAATCTGCCTCGACTTCTAAATAGTTTACGACTGGTCATGACGATCCCCGTTATTGGCAGCTTCAAAACCGAAGAGGGGCCTCGGAAAGAATTAATGATGACTATTTAAAAACAATTTTGGCTTAACTCATCAAGTCAGAAAAGTCACGGTCGTTTTTATGGTTTTGAAAACAACAGCAGAAACCGCGAACAATCACGTTTGCTCAACGTTGGATGACAGTCGAACTACTAACTATTTTTAAAAACATGGAAGTGCGTTCTCGAGCTTTATGATTTTCAGCAGATAATTTGGGCTGAAAGGTGTTGGGGAATCGAAGGGGAGGAGAGACAAATCTTTACAGTAGAAAAGCCTCACCATATTATTTTTTCGTATTTTCAAAAATTTGTCACATATTGAACGGAAATTTGAAAGCCGTAAACACCGGCGTATAGTCGCACCTTTTTGCTCAAAATTATCGTATTATGAGTTTTCAAGAGTTACTATAAAGTTAATCGAGGTTTCATGTTCAAAGCGTGGCTTCGCATGGCAGTGTGATCAACTCAGCGTAAATAGGGGTTTCGTACTCAAAGCGTGGCTTTTATAAGATCACAAGAGTGAATACATAGTTAGTCCAGGTTTCATGTTCAAAGCGTGGCTTTATAAAATTAAAAGTGTGAATAAAAAGCCTGGAATTTAAAGTTAAGCAGAGAATTTAAAAGATCACAAGTGTTAATATAAAGTTAATCGAGGTTTCATGTTCAAAGCGTGGCTTTATAAGTTACAAAGTGAATCGAGGTTTCATGTTCAAAGCGTGGCTTTATAAGTTTACAAGTGTGAATATAAAGTTAATCGAGGCTTTATGTTCAAAGCGGGGCTTTATAAGTTGGCAAGTATGAATATAACGTAATCGAGATTTCAAGTTAGTATATCGTATATCGGTTCTGCCGGACAAGAGTAGAATCTCAACAACTCGCAAGTGATCGAAGTTTCATCTTTAAAGCAAACAGAGTGTGAGAGCAAGAGAGTTTTATCTTAACATCGCAGGTAGGTAGGTAGGTAGGTAGGTAGGTAGGTAGGTAGGTAGGTAGGTAGGTAGGTAGGTAAGTAGGTAGGTAGGTAGTTTTGTTTGGTTCTGTTTTATTAGCTTTTATCCTCTCGTCCTCACGCCGAGCATAGTTCGTAAAGGTTTTAAACAGCGAATCATCCTTATCGTGTTCAAAAAATTTTAATCACTGGTTCGCTGATGCCCAAAACGTATTAAGAAACCAAGCATGCCGAAGCGCATTTTCTCCCCTGGGTACCTGTGTGTTTACAGCACCATGTGCAACTTTACAAACTCCTCTCCCCTGGTACCGCTATTTTTACAAGCCGACAATTTTGCGACGAATTGAAATCCATCTTCGCCAAGACTTGGAACAATTCCCTCAGCACAGTAAACAACAAAAGGGTGAAGACGAATTTGACTCACTACAATAGGCCATTTCTTAATACGGGGTATGCGGCTTATAACCGAGAAAATCTGGCCACCACACCGTACACTTGCATAGATGAACACATTTCAGCGAAAGAAACAACACTCTGTATAGCCCTGTGTGGCAAAATAATTAGAACTTTATAAAACTATACCACAATGCGCACTGATCATTGCTCCTGCCAGTCTGGCGGTTCCTAAAAGAACTGTTTTTAAGATGATGTGTAGTATATATGAAATAATTCATATTTTGTACTGCGGGTGTAGATGAAATTAAGGAATGATCATCGCAGTAAATTTCCAACTTAAGCAGCTGGAAAGAAGAAGCCTGAAAAAAATCAGGGCTTCAACGGGATTCGAACCCGTGACCTCAGCGATACCGGTGCGATGCTCTACCAACTGAGCTATGAAGCCACACATTGGGAGCGAGGTCAATTAGTAGAGTTCTAACTAATTGACCTCGCTCCCAATGTGTGGCTTCATAGCTCAGTTGGTAGAGCATCGCACCTGTATCGCTGAGGTCACGGGTTCGAATCCCGTTGAAGCCCTGATTTTTTTTTTCAGGCTTCTTCTTTCCAGCTGCTTAAGTTGGAAATTCACTGCGATGATCATTCCTTAATTTCAGAGCTGTTTTTGTTCATATTAAGCGTCCATTAAGCCGCCTTCGTTGCAAAAGCTTTTAACCGGCCTAAGGTTACTTTTTCTGAGTAGCTGAACGGTAGGGAATATCCATTCCCCCAAAACATTGTCTGCAGTGTCATCGATAGCTGCTGACCGTACGTTTCTTCATTACTAAGCCTGCCTGGTTACTAAGCTACGAACTAACTAATCGAATGATTAATGTTGTTGTATGTAAATTCTACTGAGAAACGGACAGGAATTAAAAATACTGGAATAAAATACCATAAAAGATTAGAATTGTCGAAATTGGGTTTTCATACTATCGCAGTGCTAAAACTATGGGTAAGAGTCTCAGCATTCTCTGTTTTAGTGAGCAAATACACGGGTTGACACGTTCAAGAAACTTGAAGTAACAATGCATGTGCATGCAAGACTTCTTTGTCAAGAGTTCGCCTTTGCTTTATTCTAATTCCTTTCCAGATTTCTTTTTCCAAAACTTAAGCTGTCAAACTAGTGGTGTGGCCTACCTGCGAGTGCGGTTTATACGTCGGTGTTTACGGGTGCTCTGATATGTTTGTTCCCCTCGGAAAAGACGCATTACTATAAACGGAGCTTATCCTGGTGTAGACCTTTTTCTAATTGATCAAGCTGACATTGCGACAAGATTCGTCGATGTGACAAGGCTGAGTTGCACTAAGATTGCGAAATCATGAAAGTATCCTATTTGATAGAGATCACTAAAGGAGAAGTAAATTGTGAAAGGAGCCTCAAGGAAAATAACGGGAAATCTTTGGGATACGCAACTGCTGCCTTGAATTCGAACGCACGGTTTCCTGGTACACCTTTACCGTGACTATAAACTAAAGTTGCATCCTGTTATTGCTAAATTGAACTCCTTCTCCTTGCTTTTAAAATAGCGTTTTTTAAGGAAACTTGGCAATAGTTTCAGGGTGTCGGGGTTTGCCGCTAATTTAACTCCAACAACAACACAACACTCAGTAAAGACAACAATAACGCTTTCAGGCGCACCTTTCTTTTCGTGCGGTAAACAGTGCCATGTTCTATGTAGGTTCCTCGCACCAGTCTTCGTAGAGAATCTTTAACATCATCAAGGCTAAAAGATCCGTTGAGCTATAACAAAAGAAAGATGTGAGGGAGTAACAAGTGACACTCCGCAGTTGCTGGGGTGAGGTAAGGTAAATTCGAGACGTACAATTTGGTGAAAAAAAAAAGGGGGGGGGAACTGCAACACGCAACCCGGCCGAAAGCAGACATGCATCAGCAGTGGCTATCCGGACAGCCCCATTCCTCCAACCAACAGTGCTATACAATCTAGGGAGGACTTCAACACCAGTTACTCTATTCCCTACTTCTTCCGATAGGTGCGTGGGACCGGTTCTTTCACGTCCCTATCAAAGTAGAAGGACAAGGCCATTAACGGTCGAACGACACTGCCCCAACAATGGCGAAATCATCTGAGTTGTGGCACAGATGTCGAGCAAACAGCAAGAATGATCCAGTTTCCACAAATTTATCAGTGACTCGTTTTTGTGGTCTAGTCTTGAGTTTGAACCCATTACCCCCTGCTCGGCTCAGTCCAGTGTTCTTAGTTACTAACTGGGCAAACCGTGCCGCTGTTAAAGTGTACATTCAAAGTTACCTGTATTAGGATCCCGCACTGATACGTATTTCAAATCGATTGATTATTTTATGTAAAACCTAAAGAAGAAAAGATCTTTTGGTTCATCGACGTTGTTAGCTTTAACTTAATAAATATACAATTTTACAGTATCTTGCCTTATCTCTTCCAATGAGTACTTTAAAGACGGCTCTTGATGACGAGCCCTTTTCTCTCTAAGAAAAATTACAAGAACTTAAATTAACATGATTATTCAACCCAAAAAGTGCATTCAGTATTATGTTCTTTGTGAGCTTTACAGGAAACTGCACAATTCATACTCTTGTTCAAGGTAAAATGAATGAGAAGTATGGACAAGAACATTGACTGAAAGAAAACCGATTGCCAACGTTTTTGATCACCAAACATTCTGCCTGCAAGTATCTGGTACGGTTTTGAAGGCATTTTTTTCTCGTGCACATTAGTTGCTTTTCTTTTTTTTTAAAATTTTCCATGGTGATTGCAGGCAAAACTCTGAAAAGTTAAGGCCCGCGTACGCATCAGCAGAGAAGAGTGTCCTTAGAACTTTGAGTAAAGAAGGTGGAGTTTTGATTATTTTGGCGAATCGGAAGTATTAGGGCCTGTTTACAGGGAGGGAGGGTTACCCTAGCAAGCGGGTTAACTCTAGCTGGAGTTTTAGTTTCCAAGCAAAGTTTCACAGGTATGGTAACCGTACAACCCGGGACAACTTAATACTCGGTTACTCTCAAAGGGTGTGGAAGCAAGTGCTAAATTAACCCGGGTAGGCGGGCTACTCCTACTTGGAGTGTTTACGAGGAAAAATTTAACCCTCCTGCCAGGATAGCCCATCTACCCAGGTAACCCTAGCTGCCATGAAAAAAAGGGGGGAAATGTGTGAGTGCTAGGGTAACACGCTTGTTAGGCTAACTCTCCCTCCTTATGAACAGGCCCTTATAACTTCATTCTAAACCATGCATTTAAAACAAAAAGTTGCGTAAATAATCGAAATGGTCTTACGGTCCAGTGACCTACCATAGGTGGCTTCAAAATCGTGAAAAAATAATTGCAAACACTATATGCAAACTGCCTCTTGGTCACGCTAGCTTAACGATATACTGAGTGTTCGCAAAATTTCCATAGCAACCGTATGGTAGCCAGGTTAGTCCAAACCTTGATTGTCATATTTTTTCGTGAGCGAAAGAAAGTAACAACTAACAACAATTTTAATTCATTGAATCCAGCAGGTCTTCTTCCTTGAAATGTTTATCTTCACTGACAAGATGAAGTTCCTTTTCCAAATATACTTCGCTAGATTTTGAAAGCGAGTAAACGTTGCTCGTGTGTAGCTGTCTTCAAGATAACAGGTCGTGTAAGTTCCTTGCTTTTATACTTTTATACTGGCATGTTAACTGCATATTTATGAATATCAGTTGAAACAAAATGCACTTAGGTTTTGCGTTTTACTCACGGTCACAGCCTTGTAAAGCTCCTCAAGCCGAGATCTTGTTAGAAACTCGCTCATACTGACGCCATTCTCCAATAGCAGATTTACAAACTCTACGCGATTAGTAATGAGGGCATCCATCATTGCATCTTCCAAGGCATCCATCTGTTTCAAATACACACAAAAAAAACAAACATAAAAAAATTACGTCGTCCTAATTTGACAAAGCTTACAACAAGGATTACCGTATAACAAAAACCCATTGAAACAGTTGAAAGCCTGAAGAAATTTCAGGCTTGTGCCGAATTCGAAACCGTGAAGTCTGCGATACCGATGCAGCGCATGTTCTTCCAGTTGTAATAACAAGCCATCTGGGTGGTCATTTACTTGCTTTAACAAACCCACGAATGATCGATAACTGATAAAAACAAATATATGAAAATTGTACATGTGAGCCTTGGGTGAAAGATAAGATGCTGATTTTTACATCTGCCCCGGCCCTGAAATATTTAACAAGTTTTTTAATGATTCATGGACCGAATTGCATCATGATTGTCGTTTTACCAGCAGATCGCTCTTTAAGGACTTTGGCGCCCAAAAGTTCCCACGCACAGATTTTTTTCAAACTTGCCTCGCAGAAAGGTAACGATCTACCTTTGCCAAAACGGCAAAAAAATTGAGGGTCACACTAAATCTGAAAAATCGGACTTCGTTAGCTAAGAAGGCCACAGTGTCTGTAAGCCCCAAAGTATTGCAATTAGATCTTTGAATTGAAATGTTTTCTGCCAAATATTGTTTATCTGGGCCTATTAAGTGAATTTAGTCAACTGGTGAGGTTCCTTAAGGAACAAGTTCGAATATAGCGACCATAGTTTCACGCACCTTGCAGTCGCAAGATGGCAATATTCGATCTACCATGGACAAAAATCTTAATTTTTTTTTTACTTCCCACGCTCAGTTTTTGTTCATTTTTTGGAAGATGTGTAGATCATTGTAAATTAAATCTGTTTCTGGAAAGAAATGTAGGGGTCACCGAATGTCTCAGATCGTAAAATCCAGGCAAAGCTGTAGCAGCAGCCATCTTCCCTATCATTCTTCATTGTTTAAAAATCGATGAATAACCAGGGGGCATAATTGAAAAGTTAAAAGACGTTCTCTGGTTAAAAAGTTTTAAAAACTAAGCTTTCGACTGCCAGTCTGCAATCTT
>Ga0126343_10001220_pt1 | contig 11708 bp, 7 predicted proteins | sample Cyp2metagenome_FD_92531 | JGI IMG/M metagenome (GOLD analysis project Ga0126343, IMG submission 92531) | Coral microbial communities from Lord Howe Island, Old Settlement Bay, Australia - Cyphastrea 2 metagenome | ecosystem: Host-associated > Invertebrates > Cnidaria > Coral ... | reverse complement strand
GACTAAACAAACTAGTCAGACATCCAGTGGGTAGTGATTTCTCCTGTTGGTGGCATTATCCTTTGACCACAAAGGCCTGACCGAGTACATGCAGTCATCAACTTGTACAAATCTTTAAACCGAGTTTATTTATTCTATTAAGTTACGGAAAAAAATATGCAGGTCAGAATTGTAAATTTTCGTTCAGGAGGAACACGCAAAACCAGTGTGACAAAAGAAATAACGACTGAAAAGAGATCGGAATCCTGACTAGTCTAATGTTGTTCAGATCCCCAACACAACTAACCCCAACCGGCTACTACGAGGCTTAAATGTGGCAATTACAATTTGCCGTTGTTTTGAACCCAATGCTTCATTACAGGTAATAACAGTCTCTAACCTCTTCGTCTTCGTCTTCCTCTTTCCAGCTGGGACTTCTTATTTTCCGTAAAGATGTCGGCGATAATCCTTCAGCGACGACACCTCCCCGAGTATCAACTGCACTCAATGACGTCACATTTCCCGCTCCAACGCTTGTCTGACCAACTGACGTCACACTCGCATCTACACGAGGCTGTTCAGCAATTGACTCTGATTTACATTCCTGTGAGGGAGATGAACACTCGGAACCCAAATGCGCGAAATATTGTTTCAAGCAAGCTTCCGCACAAAATATGTCCCCTGTACAGTCCCCTGCCTCGACGTTCACTCCATAGATTTTATAGTCGGCGGCATCAGACTCTGCACGATTGGAATCAACTGTCACTGCAGTCTGAACTGTGTCTTCTTCCTCTTGCTTTCGTTTTACCCCGATTCCTATTATTAAAACGTCACAGTGCCTGCAGTACGGACCCTCGGGTTTTTTCCGGGATGACGTTTCCTCGCTTGTTGACAGATCTAATTTTGAAGAAGGGAATGGGTTTTTCTGATAAATATCCGACGAAGTGTGGGGCCTTGGAGCCACTGAGCTACTCAGACTGTCTCCAGTTGGAGTCGCCAGCGAGTGGGTCATCATGAAACCCTTCGTAGAAAAACCCTTCCCAGCAGGCTCGATAACTATGTCCGCTCGCCTGGGAGGAGAACAGCCTATCAAATCTGCTACGGATGCTACAGTGTCTGTAACTCTTTGTTCAGATGTAGGAGACAGAGTTAGTGTAACGTTAATGCTATCCAAATCATCCGAATCGTTCTCAATTCTAGTTGTTTGAAGCGCCTCCAATTTGCACGTAGTCTGTACGTAACTAGTATCTGAAATATCGCTACATGACTGGCTACAAGATCGAGGAACTCCGTTGTCCAGGAAATGTTCCACCTGCTCGCGTTTGATTGTCACTGCTGGAAATGTTGGCGAGTCTGTGCTATCACGATGTAACAACGCTGAAAATTTTGGAGTTTGCACTCTGTTGACAGCGTCCGATTCTGGAGATGAAGATGCTATATACTGAACTGTCTCGGGTGATGTCGACGCAGAGCTACTGTTCGACTCCTTACCATTTCTTTCCATGTGCGCGTTTGGGAGTGTTTTTGCAGAAGATATTATTTCAACCAATCGATCGTTAACAGTCGCTGCCGAATCCGATAATGGTGGTGTGGGCATCGATGGCGGAACACTAATACCACTTCTACTAGACTCCAGAGTGCTTATGTACCGAGCTCGTTTTGGTGGATGTTCACAGTCCTGACCACGTGAATGTGGTTTGGTCAGGGTAAGTAGTTCATCATGCTGCCGCTCTTCAGGTGAAACGTCGCCATTGACGAGAGGTTTTCCAGAGGAATCATTCTGCTGTTGGTGAGCCCTTGGCGAGGGTGGGAGAGACGAGGGTGGGGTGGGTGGATGGCCTACCACGATATCCATGTCCGGTGATGGGAACTGTGAATAGTAATCCACCATGCCATCAACTTTAGCTGAACCAAAGTTCCCTTTCAGAAGACATTGACCATTGAAAGGCCTGCTTCCATACGGATGTGTCAACGCGAGAGTCAACAACAGCTTGGGCTCACAGAGAGAAAGAGGAGTGGCCGGCTTGAGGTCCCTGTGTGTGTTATTAGGAGTAGAAAGCTTCAAAGAAGCTGTAACAATCTCGGAATTCGTTTTCTGCTTGCGGTTGTTCGCATTCATGTAGATCTTTTGCCGTTTCGTCTGCTCCTTGATCATCTGTTTTTGGATGCGAAGTTCTTTCTGAAGCTCACGTTTTTTCTTCTGCTGCTCTTCGTATTCTCGTTTCTTTCGCTCATATTCTTGCCTGCGGAGCTCCTGAAGCCGTTTCTTCAGTGGGTCTTCCTCCTTAGGAGATGGCCTCTTCTTTACCGATCCTTCTCCAGAACTGTGCTGGTTTTTCGGTCGATTTGGTGCCTTTTGCGTTTTAGCAGGTTTCTCACGTTGAGCAGGACGAGTGGGGTTTGATGAAATAGGTTCATGTACGTGGCCACTATGGAACTGATTTAATGGTTTGGGAATCTGACCGACAGTCTCATGCACTGCTTCTGGTGCGATCGAGCTTGCTATATTTGCTGTATCACACTGGGGGATGCCTTCATAGACACTTTGATGCGCACTATCCGTTTCAGGTGTTTGGTGAGCTTCTGGAGCTAAAGGAATGTCACTTTTACCAGTAGAAACAATTCTCTCCTCCTCCACTTCAGCTACAACATTCGCAGTTGTGGCAGGAAGGATAAAATTTTCCGTTGACTCGCATTTAGACCGAGTTAATGCACTGACGGCAAGTGAATCGTGACATTGGTCTTTTTCTTGGGGAGCATTTTGAGCACTAGCTTCCACCCGAGTTGCCTGATTAAGATCTTTTGTATCGGATTGACTTTCCAGTCCTTGATCTTCCGTGCATTCTGCTAATGGGTCCTTTATGGCTTCTTCAACAGACGTAGTTTGATCAGATGCAAGTTCGGCATTGCTCATAATCTGCCCAATCCTCTGATCGCCACTTGGGTTCGTTAGATCACACGGTTTAACATCACTTCGGTCAGACAGATTACATGACATCGCTCCTTCGCCCTGTTTTTTACCCCCCGACTCATTCCTTGTCACATCTGGAGCGTTCTTTTCCATTGAAACTGAATCATTGGACGGAGCTTCAGCAAAGAACTTCTGTCGTTCTTTTCGCCGTTCTGTTTCGTCAAGCAGGGGAGAAATTAAACTCTCTTCGTGGCATTCAAGAGAGGCCACAGAGTTAGCTTGAGAGCCATTGCCCACAACCTTGGCAGGTGAGAGTAAGCTCCGCTCAAACGGCGTCTCTTCTATAAAATCTCCTTCATACATCTTTTCCATCTCAGGGTCGTATTCATCGTCATCAAGAGGCCACCTTTCCAATTCACTTTGCTTCTCGAGTTCTTTGCAGGCCTCTTCCTCATTTGCCATGTCTGCGACCATAGACTCCAGCTTCTGTAGCGCTTCGAGTCCCGTGCCATTACATGACCTTGCACTTTTGTTAACAGACTCTTTAGCACCCTCTTCTGCAGGAGCTGGAGTAGTACTTGACGTTGTGCTCTCTTTATTGGTCAAGTTTGTGTCATTTAATGCATCATCGACAGTGGCTGACACATGGCTAGAACTGTTCTCGTTGATGACTACAATGGAACAGGCTTCAGTGTATTGTTCTGATGGTATTCCTTCCGCTGCTTTGACCTCCTGTACAAGAGCACTATCTTTTTCCTGGCTTTCTTCTTTTGAAAGAGAATCGTGCGGATCAGCATGCACTGCACTTGGTTGAACTTTTGGTATGTCAAGAGCACCTTCTTCGAATTCGGGGTTCTCCTGCTTTATAGCTTGTGTTAGCTGCGATGGAGTGGGGACAAGCCACTGTTGACTTTGTTCTGGCACAGTAGGATTAGTTTGGCGTTCCTGTTTTAACGAATCGCCCTGAGAAGCTGCTTGTTCAGCTGCCTTCTTCCCGCGCGGTTTTCCCGGCTTCTTGGGGCCAGGCTTTTTCTTTGCCCCTCCCCTTCCTCTGCCTTTGCTCTGAAGCTCTTGGAACTGATCACTGAAAGGGTTGTTTGCTTCAGCGACATAATGAACCTGTGGTTTCCTCTGATGCGTCTGCTGCTGGCTGAATTGTTGAAGATAATGCTCAGGTGTAGGAAACCTCTGGGAAAACGACCCTTGCTCTGAAGTTTGGAGATATCCTGGAGGCATTTGATTAGCAGGAGGAAGGGCCATCTGCGAGCCTTGTGTGCATGGGGGCAACGCCATTTGTGGAAGGTCTGGAGTATGAGACAAAGGTCGCACTGCATGAGGACCATCAATGGCTGGTTGTGCCAACAATGCAGGATTCTCAACCATATGCTGTTGTAATGACACTGGAGGTTGTTGACCCGGTTGCTGTAGTGGCATTGGTGGCTGTGGAGCCGGCTGTTGGCCATGTTCCACAAACAGGCCCTGCTTCTTCTGCATCAAACGATGCCTCTGCTCCATCTGCTGATACAGTTGTTGTTGAAGCATCTGTTGTTGAAGTTCAAGCTCTGAATCCTTGGCTTTCGATTCTGCCTTCTTGGGTTTTCTCTGGCGTGCTTTTGTCTGCTTTCCTTTAGGTGGTTGCCAGTCAATACCGGGGCTTTGCTGTGCAATAGGGGATGGTTGGGATGTGTCTCTGCTCTTGGACCTTGATCTGCCTTTTTTTGGCTCAATAACCTGTTTAGAGAGAAAACTCACTATATCAGGCAAAAAAACTAAAAACGTAATTACTACCAAGAGATAAGTTATCGTACATTAACATTTAAGGTACAAAGGTGAAATAGGAGCGAGCCAAGTGAGGGGATAACCTTAATATTTCTGGGGGGAAACGTAAAATACACTTACATTGGTAGAATGCCCTGAAATCCCACATTAACGCCTGGGGCTTATATCAGAGGGATATAATCGGAAAAAAATTGTTTCAGAACAACGAGATAAAATGTATCTGAGTAACGAATCAACGCTAACATAACATACGCTATCACCGGAGGGCTTAAACGTAGGATTTTAAGGTACTTAAAACTGGATACATCTTACCTTGTCCGTCGCTGGCAAGCCAGGCTGCAGAGGACGCTGCAACCCCACAACCCCAGGTCTCATGGGGAGCACACTTGGTTGTGCCCCTATTGGATGTCCTGCGGTAGACCACTGAGGACCTGGTTGTGGCTGTTGTTGAAGTTGTGGTGGTTGCTGCTGGATAGCAACTTGCTGTTGGAGCGGCACTCCTCCGAGCTGTAACTGTTGCTGAATAAGTTGCATTTGCTGCCAAGCTTGTAACATTTGCTGCTGGAGAACCTGTCCTTGAGACTGGACAGCCATGACTTGACCCGCTAGTACTGGGTCCTGCCCTCCAGCCTGGTGCAGTTGCTGTTGCAGCTGTTGGTACTGTTGGACGAGAACTTGTCTTTGCTGCTGCATTTGCAGGAACTGCTGCTGTAACCCCATAAACTGCTGTTGCATGAGGAACTGTTGGGCCTGAGGCGGAGGTACGGGAGGTGCTTGGCTAGGTATGTGGTGTGGCTGAACAGGGGCCTCTTTCACTTCAGCAAAGGCGTCAGGTTTACAAGAAAGTTCACCTTCTTGCACAAGCATTTCTTTCTTATTTTCACTTTCCTCAAATTTGTTATTATCGTGAATTTGTGTGGTTTCCGCTTTTGCTTTCTGTAGTTCCGGGAACATCTGCTTTCCCTCGACAGAATATCCTTCTTCACTTTTGCACTCAAGGTCCTTTACAGAGTCAGAGGACATTCTACTTAGAATACCTTCCCCACCAGTTGTAAAATGCTCCCTTCCAATGCCCTCTAATGCTTTAACGGTTTTCTCATTAGTAGTCTCGGTCTGTTCCACTTGCCCTTCTACAATATTTCTGTCATTATCCGAGACATACGTGCAGTTTTCCTTCTTGTCTTCAGAATCACTGGTTTTGCATTGTCCTTGGTTAGCTTGTACACACGGAGTAAGGTCTTCACCGCTTGCAGAGGCTTTCCCTTGTTCACCCGCAACAGACTTAGGCTCAACGGCAACTTCAGCATTCTCTGGTTCGTGATTAACTCCAGAACGTATGTGGTCCTTCCTGTGATGGGTCTCTTGAAGGTTCTGATCGTCCTGAGGGACTGAAGGAATCCTATCAGTCGTTATAAACTCGTTGCCCAACTCATTCGCACTTTTGCTCTTTGCGCCGTCTTGCTGGTTTTCACCTCCACTTCCAGGAACTCGAGACTCTTCAGGCATTTCTTCTGGAAGAACATTTGTGTTGCCTACGGAACCCTGCATGCCATCATTGTGAGCTGGAGTACCAGATCTCTTTTTCTTATCACCATCGGCATCACCACTGTATTCACCGTTGCCTTTTCCTATATCAAGCTTTCCTGTTGCAGTACTCGCCCGAGGGGTGTTCTTTTGGGTTGGTTCCTTTTTCTGTTGCTGCATGATCATCTGTTGTTGTAACTGCATCTTGTATAGTTGTTGCTGTTGACCTACAAACTGTCCATCTAGTCCATAAGGAATTATAGGCTTCAAACCAGGTTGAACCATCGGAGTTGCCTGCCTCAGAGCAAACCTCTGCTGAGGAATTTCCAGGAATGGACCGGCAGTGTGAGGACTACCACCAACTGGAATTCCTTGCTGTTGTTGCAATTCCTGCAGAACTTTGTCGTACTGAACTGTTTGCTGACCTAAATCCTGGCGCTGCTGAATACGTCTTTGGTATTCAGCAAACAACTGCTGCTGTGCCAAGTCAGGCATTTGGGGACGCATCTGAGCAAACTGTTGTAACATTTGAGGGTTGGAAGAATCCATTGGAAGTATACCTGGCGGAACCACGCCTTGGCTACCCCCATTAGCAAGTTGCTGTTGGATCCAAGCTTGTTGGAACATTTGAGCTTGCACCTGCATCTGCTGCTGTTTTTGTGCCTGACGTTGGCGATAAAGGTACCGGAGCCTTTCTTGGTGCTCTTCTTCTGTATCTATTTCAGGCAAATCTTTTGTGTTCATCACCTGATTTAATCGTACCCTAGCAAAGCCTGGTTGAATGGCAGCACTCTGTTGCTGTTGTGGTGGTTGCTGCTGCTGCTGCTGCTGTTGCAAAACTTGTTGATGCTGAAGCAACTGGAAAAGCTGCTGCTGATGTTGAGCTCTAATGAGTTGTTCCCTTTGCTGCCGCTGAACTATATCTTGTTGCTGTTGTTGTGGCTGCTGTAGAGAGCTATCTTGTGGCTGACTCGACAAAGGTGGATTAGGATGTTGATTTGGAGCCATCTGAACTGGCACTTGCTGCAGAGGCTGAAATGTTGCCTGGGGTATACCACTCTGTGAATTTGATGGACCGTGTGGCTGGTGGGGCTGAGGAGCCTGTGGGTATGAGGCTACTGGTTGTGGCTGTCCTTGTGGTGGTAGCTGGTTTTGCTGTGGCCATCCTGAAGTCAATTCATATGGCTGCAGTGGACCAGTATGCTGTTGCTGTGTAGATGATAAGGACGGTAGTGGAGGTGGTGGTGGTGGTGGTGGCGGTGCTGAATTAGGAGGAACAGACTGAGGTGGATGAAGGTCATGAGCAGCTGCCACTTGTGCTCGAACTTGAGACAGCTCCTCTTGCCAATGCATTACTGGTATTTGTGGAGGATGTTGCAATTCCACAGCTTGCTGTTGGTGTTGTTCGGAGGTACTGATTGACACTTCATGCTGGGCTGAAAAAGGCAGACCTTGAACAGAATCAGGTACAGAGGGTTGGCGTACCACCTGCCCACTTTCCCTACCGAGCTGTTGGCTTTGTATTGTTGACTGCGATGAAGGCATAGCGGAAGGGTGTCGTTGAGTACTTGGAACCCATGACTGCTGTCTCTCATCATGGAAAATCATTTGTTCGTGAGAACCTAAGTTACCATGAGACTTCTGGTCGTCGTGAAGGGCTTCTTGCAAAGGCCTCATATGTTGCTCAGGTAAAGGGCCCCTACTGTGCACATTATCACTTGCTAAATGATCTTGAAGGGTTTCATGTTGCAGCTCTTCACTGGTCCACAAACTATGCCTGTCGACTGTACATGTCTGTGAGCCGTTAGGTTGCTTTTGTTGTTCAAGTTGACTGCTAGCCTGTGATTGTTCCCAGAGAGGTTCATCTGTTGTATGGTGAAGTTCTTCTTTCACAGTTTCCTTTTGCCAAACTGATGGCGGCTGAAATTGATGGTTTGCATCCGTCTGCACCGAATGATATTCATCTTGGTTTGCATTGGTAATTTCATGGCTGGAATTAACTACACTAGGATCGCTTTGTCTTTCTTCTAACAATCCATTTCCATTACCATTGTAGCTTACCAAAAATTCCAGCGAGGAATCATTTTGATATTGACTGCTAGATGCTAGAGCATTTGCATTTGCTCTGGGTGCCGCAGAGAATGAACTTACTACAGGGAGCAATGGCTCGTCCACGCTATTTTCAGCATCTTCAAGAGGTTTCATGCTATTTTGAAATGGAGGTGAACCAAGTGCTTCATCCCTTAGGGAGCCAGCTGCCGCTTTCTCAGTAGTACGGCCTTGCTCTTTTGGTCCCTGTAAAGGGGCTCGCCTACTACCTTTAGATAAGCGTTTCTTTTTCTGCTCTTCTGGGACCTTAGTTCCTTTAGCTTGTTGTTGTTTTTTGAGCTCTTGTCTAAGTAATACATTTTCCTGTTGCTGCTGTTGCTGTTGACGTTGTTGTTCCAAGGCCCTTCTTTGCTGGAGAATTTTCCATTGGCGTTCTTGTTCCTGCTGAATTCGTAGCTTCTGCTTTCTCATTTCCTTCTCTCGTTCCTTCTCTTCTTTACTTTTCTTACCTTTGGAGCTAACAGTTTTACCCGAAGAGGGAAGGGTTCCCACAGTTCCTGGAATAACAGGTCCAATTGGTGGGTGACTTAACACTTGAGAAAACGTTGGCGTGGTAGGAGTCGTTGGAGTCAATGGTCCAGGGGTACCGGGTGTTACTGGAGTGATCGATCTTGCAGGTGTACTAGGTGTTAGAGGTGCTGGCATGACAGTAGTCACAGGAAGTACAGTGCTGTCAATAGGCGGACGAACAGATGCTGATGGTGGTAACTGTTCGAGTTGATGCCCTTGTGAAGAGGTTTGTAGCGGTTGTGATTGAAGCGGCAGTGGATGCTGTTGCAGTGGCTGTGGCTGTTGGATGTGTTGCTGCTGTAGTTGCTGCTGCTGTTGTTCCTGCTCCTGCTGTTGCTGCTGCGGTTGTTGCTGTGGCTGCTGCTTCAAGTGAAGTGACTTCTGAGACTCTGCCTTAGATTTTTCATCATTTTTTGCAATCAACTAACAAAGGAAAAAAGGTTCAAAAAACAATTTGTAGAATTTTACTTACGGAAGTAGAGCGTACAAGGACTAAAAAGACTATGACAAACAGTTGTGATTCTCCAAATATGGACCAGGTGACAAGTTACTCAAGGAGGCAACAAGACTTGGTGGTTAGTGCTTTATAATCTTCAGTTCCAATTGCCATGCTTATCAAATTGTGAGCAATTTGCCAGTTGAGATTCTAAATGTGTTAAGCTTAACTTGCAGTATTTGTCTCTGATTTATTGCTCGAGAATGGGGTGAGTTTTTGTTGCTAACTGTAATTGTCAAATGTGAGAAAATATATTAACCAAGGATTCTTGATTTCCGAGCTTAACGATAAAACAAAAACAAGTAAAGCCACGAAGTCAACATAGTTAACACCTCGCAATCATAAAGATAATTGAAACATTAAACAGAAGCATTTTTCGTTTTACGTTGGACATCGACTTACTTTTTTGCCTTGGTCTTTTAATCTAACACGGTTGTCCCTTGCTTTCAACTGAAAAGAAACATCTCTGTAAATTTCTTTGACTTTTACAGACAAGTCCTAACACCAATCTTCTTTTACCAACAACTCCACAAATTTGCAATTGAGGCAATTATAGTATTACAAAATGTACTGATATACTTCCAATTACACTAACAAAGATCGACAAAGATTTTCGAAGTTTTAGTATGACTGTACTGTAAAGGTAAGTTAACCCAAACTGATGCTTCTTAGACTAAGTTAAGGTTCAAAGACTGTAATGAATTCATTTAGCACTCTCCTATTCTAGAAAATACCCTCTTCGAATACGTAACCCAATTCCAAAATGGCATTTAAAACAGTGACATGAAACACATGGCCCAACTCCCCTTTAAAAAAATTAATGGTCTGTCTCTTAGAGACTGCTTTCCTTGACAAAGATGGAAATTTCAACTTATTAGAACTACACTTACCCTATAAGGATCCCTTTGCTCAACTGACAGTTTCCGCCACAATCTTGCTATTGCTCTGTATCTGTTGGGCCAGTCTGAAATAAGTTCAGGAAAGTTAATTTACTAAAGTGCTAAAAAAATGCCAATACTACACTGTTCTTTGGGAAGCAAGCAACATATGCAAAATGCACAACATAGGGTTCTAATGCTGCAACCGAAACAATTTAGGAGTGCAACAATTTTAGGAATTATTCCTGAAGTGAAAAGGTTGGGGATATGCAACTGCGATAACTGGAGGGTTTCATTACTTTAATCAAATCTTCTCTACACCTTAAATGGAGTCTGGGTACCCAAAAGCATAACATGATCAGTTCACGTTTTATTTCTATTGCTCACATTCCATTACCTGGATACTCCTGCTTCAAATTAACATGCTCCAAGTTGGCATAAAGAACTGGCGATATTGTTGCCATGGCACCAAGCTTCTCATCCTCTTCCCACTTCTGCTGCTGTTTCAGTGGGTCTACTCGAGGACTTGGAGGTCTGCGTCGCCCCTTTGGCAGGTCATCCAGATCAAACTCACTTCCTCTTGGGAAGACACTGTTCTGATTAAAACCAAGCTGACCTGGTACAACAGAATTGGAGAACCCATCCCCGTGGTTTTGTGGTCCTTGCTGAAATCCAGATCCTCCAGAAACACTATGAAAATGTGCAGCACCAGAGTTGTAGGGCTGGCTAACAGCAGCTTGGCCATATACACTAACAGGGTGACCAGATGGAAAACCTACACCATGACTTGATGCAGGGTTGGCACTCTGCTGATTAAATTGCTCTTGAGAATTGGCCACATTGTTTTCCATTTCAGAATCCAAAAAATTTAACGTTCTGTTGCTCATTTCTCTCTCAATATCAAGAAATATTTCCTCCACTTCTTGGCCATCAACGTGAGGCAAGACATCTCCTGTACTGCATAGAATATCCAGGTCATTTCCCTGAGGGCGGGCCTGAGTTTGGTTCCATATGGAAGCTGCTGAAGGGACCTGTGCTTGGGAGGTTGGTGTAGCTGGAGGAGGATGTTGGGAGGGTGGTTGTGAAAAGGCTATAAAATACAAAAGAACTCAAGGTGTTCACACAAGTCAAAGCAACAGTTAAAAGAAGATTGATGGCAACTATCCCTGGCGGCTACTAAGAATCACTCGCCCAGAGGTTAAAAACAAATGCTTGCAGTATAGATTAGCATGCTCTTGTTCGAAAAGCAAAACCACAGGCAATAGCTCTTACGGATGACCCTTACTTTGCACCTTGCTATTGTAGTCAATTTTGTGGTTGAATCACAGTGCTAACACAAGATGCTGGTACAAGGAATGACTGAGGGGCAGAATGGAAAACATTCTTACCTCTGTTTGTTGAGTGAGGATCGGCCTGAGTCACTGGTAGGTCATCAGTAAGCATATCCAGTGACCTATACAAGGCATCTGGATTGGGAACATCTTCTGCCAAGCTGAGGGCATGTGGTGGAAATGGATCTGTC
>Ga0126343_10001219_pt1 | contig 11709 bp, 8 predicted proteins | sample Cyp2metagenome_FD_92531 | JGI IMG/M metagenome (GOLD analysis project Ga0126343, IMG submission 92531) | Coral microbial communities from Lord Howe Island, Old Settlement Bay, Australia - Cyphastrea 2 metagenome | ecosystem: Host-associated > Invertebrates > Cnidaria > Coral ... | reverse complement strand
TAGTGTATCAGGTATTCATCGAGAGCGTACGGCCATGGTGCCACGAGATCCACTCGTCCAATCAAGCACGAAAAGAACAGCTATATGCAAGAGCCAATAAGAACCTATTATAGAAAACCCTGGTAACACGCGGGGGGCGGAACAAGCTTTTGGTCGCTGATTCGCAGACGGACTATACCGGGGTTTAGTTTCGTCTGCATCGCAGGCTAGGCTATGGGCTTAGGAGCCCGAGTACAAAGTTTTGAGAGGGCTTACAAATAAATTGAAGGTAAATTTTAAAGGGGCTACGCCACGAAATTCGACCTCTTCCACTATCAAACCCAGAATAGTCAAACATTGTTGAGGCCAAGAAATGCCCGATTATGGAAGAAGGACTTGGAAGTATTAGACTTCTTTTTTCAAGATGCAAAGTCTTTGGTAAGGATGTCTGATGCAACTGTAAAGCGCGAGGTCCACGCAAGGGATTCTTTGGGATTCCAGTTAGAGCAACAGTACACACTGAATTAACATAACCTTCAATCGCTTTCTTTTGTCGCTTACTCTCTTGGGGGTAAGAGGATGGTTCTGGCCGCTGAAACGGTGGGTGTGCTTTGAATTCACTTTTGGTTAGTCCATATTTAGGCTAACACCGAGTGAATGCCTTAAATACTATGAGAGTTCACTTAGCAACGTGGAATAAATACTGCAATTTTACTTGCAACGGTAGTCATTCAGTTTTCCGAGACCGTGTGATTTTTTACCCCAACAACGTACACAACAACACTTAGGTCAAGTCTGCATTCGAGCCAAGTGGCCCACCAAGCCGGAGCTTATCCCAGTTTTTGTTGCATGAAGCGGTTAAGGTCATTCCACTAAAATAGAACCTACGCTGAAATTTTTGTCAAACTTCGCCTATTAATTGTTTGTATTATAGGAACTTAAATTTGGAAATAAAAATGGGGGGTCCCCACGTTCGTTTAGGAGCGACAGCACCTTGTTTATATCACATAAATCCTTATGAATAGCACATGATTGCTTGCTAAATTCACGTTTCCGACGATTGCTTCTTGCTCAACACTAAGAATTGGCCCATATTTATTTTACATAGAGAAATTAGTACTCAATTCAGTACAACAGAAAAAAATGATAGGTCACCACGCTCGTTTTCGAGAAAATGACGATATACCTCTTTGGCGAGGTCCAGCCGCAAAGAAAGAGCCGCCATTTTTTAATGCGCGCGCGCTAATCACGCGTAAAATTATGCGCAATAGGGATGCGCAATGCATTACTGGGGAATAACCTTAAGACTATTTCTACTCCCCCCCCCCTCCCCTGGATGGGATACTAGTCCATCCTTGGGTGGAGTGAGGAACTACGACAACTTGAACCCGGACCGCTCGATCTGGATGCAAGCCCTCTAACCATTAGGCCACTGCACCGCACCTCCAAAATTACACGTTGGTAAATAAAGACTCCTTTTTCATTGAAAATTCTATAGTAAATAGTACCAATGACAATCTCTTGGGAGATCTATATATTTATTACAATGACACTTCTACAGATTGCCAAGCCGAGAAGAGATTCCACCAACAGCTCTTGTTGGAAGAACTATCCCTTCAAAGCCAGCTGAGAATAATGTAGACTTAACGTAGCCTGTTTTTTTTTTATCAGCATGGATTAGTAATGGTAATTAACTGAGTGGAGTGCAATTTGGTCTGAAATCATACGCGTGATTTCAAAATCGAACGAGCACGCAGCGCGAGTTTGATTTGAATTCACAAGTATGATTTTCGACCAAAATTGCACGACCCGAAATTCAATTGCCACTTTATTAGATCGATTTTGACATTTGCCAAACGATGACTTTTTTTTGTCTTTCATTTCCTGCAATGTGTTTGTTTAAATTAACAAAGCCTTGAAATCTGATTGCTTGTTTTGTTTTACTGGGCTATTCTCATTGACTGAGATAAAGATGCGATTTGGAGTAAAAGATAGCACGATTCGTAAATAAATCGCACCGCTGAGAGCCAATCGCATTGCAAGGATAACCAGTGATTTCAAAATGGATTTAATAAAGCTGGGAAAAGGTTTGTCAATTAACATCTGTGGCCAAAGGTTGTTTCCATTAGTTCATTCCCTCAATCTCGATCTAGGAAATCTAACACTTCTTCTGCAGAGTTGGCAAACTAGCTTCTACTTCATTCTCCTGCTCCAAGACACAGCTTATTATTTAGCTCTTAGGAGATTTACAGTGGAACCTCATCGATCTTGGTTACCTGAATGGGTAGAGGTTTACACAAAATATTGATAATGCTTAACCAGGCGTTTCATTGACGTTTTCAGCTGGGTGGCAAGTGGTTTTAACAGGTGGGCAAAACTTTTTGAACTGAAGTTCTTTATAAGAAAACTTCTACTCTACATGATCAAACCAGGCAGACAAAACAGTCCTTGCTGCCAGTCAACTTGCCTGATACATGGCCTGTAATGAAACTCCTGACTTCGCATTTAGTATTTTTATGCCGTGGCTGTAATCACTGAGGTTGTTGTTGTAACGACAGTTTCACTGTACTGAACACTGTATTTTCATGAGCTGTAGATTGTTCATACATTTTGTACAGGACACTAGATAACAGTCTTCTCTCACCAGGGATTTTCTTCCAAAGCCAAAATGCTTCCTTCAGTTTTCAGCAGAGACAATAGTATCAATGAATTTATAATATTTCTGTTAGCAAGGAAGCGTAATGCATAAATGACTGAAAAATCATTTTGACTGAATTGGTTGAAGAATTCACAGGTGATGAGCTGAGCAATAGTGTCAGTAGGAGCAGCATGGGTCCATGGCGCAGTGCCTCATGTTCCATTCCAATTCCTTCCCATGGTAACAATCCAGCAGATGTTTTGTCTCACACTTGCTGAGTGGTTTACACCATGGAGTTGCTTCCATCTCCCGCTAATCTACCCACTACCTGAAAACAAAAGGTAGAGGTATAAAATAAACAAACAGGAAGTAGTTTTACCCTTTCTGGCACATCCCTTCCTAGTAGACTGCAATGAGAGTGCAAGTGCTATCTTTCATCCTTGTAAAATTACATGCACAGTGTTGGAGGGAATGTTAACAAGGCAGAGCTCTCTATGTTACTTCAAAATTAAAGTTGAATCTCAACAACTTCCTCCCTGGATATTTTTATAGTGGTAATGAATTGCCAATAAAAGTTTTCTCAAGCCCCCCTGCCTTTAATTCCCATCTAGAACTTCATATGCATTGAACAGGACTTTACACCCTCCTGGATTTCCTTTACGTAATTCCAACTTATCTTTTCACTTACTTTCTTGGTGGACTTGATGGGGGGTGGGGGGACAGGGGGTGGGGTTGGGGGCTTCCTTATATGGTCTAAATGGGGATACACCACCCAACATAGTGAGGTTTTCAGAGTTTTCTGTCTCCAGCGGGTACCAACTCCACTGCTTATAGTTTTGAATGAAGTGTCTTTTTAAATTTTGCTTCAGAAACAAGGCTGATGCCTTAAATGGATAACCTTAATACTTACTTTATTTAACATAAGCAATCATAAACTTGACAGCGTTCAGATGTTGATCTTAATTAACAATTACATTTTATGAATTTAATGGCATTAATGGTAATTGTAGTCATTAAAACAAAGTTCAGTCCACAATGACAAATACAACCACCATGACTCCCCACAGGTGGGTGCACCATATACATATAGATGGAATCTAGGATTCTCCATTTGTCTCCTTACTTTTAGTTTAGATTGAGAAGGCATACAAAACAGTATCAAACACTTAACAACCTGTTTAACCACATTTCAAAACCATTTGAAGTTCATCAAAAATGCCTCACTGCATGCATTTTCACCACTCTTCTCAGTGTGTGCAAATGTGGTAAAACAGTCGTGGTTAGTATCTAAGTTTGACACATTAGATAGACATGTAAAAGTTTTTAAACTGATCCGGTGTTGCATCCTACAAACCTGGCTAATTCCTGGAAAGTTAAGTATATTTCCAATTACTGGTACTCTTCTTAAAAAGTTAATTACAACTGGAAAGAATCCGCTGAAAACAAAGAAAAAAACAACTTCATTAAAATAGAAATGCATTGATAACTTAATGGACAAAAGTCTGTGCACAGTAACCTTATGCATACCATGGCTACACTAATCTAAGTTCAATCAAAATATGGATGCAATTTAAGCATACACTATACAACAGCGATTCAATTAAGTTTTGAGGCTGTTAATTTACCATTGGTAGCTCAAGAGAGGGTGCTTTTATTGGAGATGGGCTGTCGAATACTGACTGCGTAACATTGAGTGACATCTGGTCAGGCTATTCTAAGTTATAACTTTATATCTTAACTTTGTATATAACAAATCATTGTATTGCAATCACTTTGATGTGTGCTTTACTTAGACTTTTCGACCTGGATTTAGCCTTGGATCCTATCTGAAGTAGCATGGGTGCTATTTAGCTTATTTAAACAAAACATCTGTTTGCAATATTGATCTTCTAATCTTGTTGTAAATAGTGCTGTTTAAGAAACTAGTATTTATTATTATTATATTGTGATACAATACAAACTAAAAAACTGTAACAGTTACAATAGGAACTCTGATGATCATAATGTACAATTTATTGCATTCATATGAGAAAGAAGGGGTGATTATTGGAGTACGGATGCTTACATGTATTTTAAAAATAGCAGTCAAGAGGGGAGGGAGGCTCTAAATAGAATCATTATGATATTATAAAAATGGCTCGTCAGAACATTTGTTTAGCCTGTCTGTTTTTGGAACAACTTACCTAAATAAAAGTACAAATCCATAAATTTCTATGATCATTCCTACAAGGGGCCAACCAAAAAGAACAACTAAAACTCCACCAAGAAAACATGAGCTTCCTTTTAGCTTGTGTTTTTGAAAGAAAAATCTAAAAGTTCTTTCTAATCCAATGACCAGTGCTAATCCAGCAATAAACAATATCTGCAAAAAGAAAAATAAGTATAAAAATTACATTATTCTATCACAACTCAACATTGTATGCACCGGTATGCCAAAATTGACAAAAAAGTGCACCAAAAGGAGATTGCAGTAATGAGAAATCGTGCCATTAAACTGCAATTACAGGGTTGGAAAGACAACATCTAAGGTAATTGCACAATGTCTGGAGTTATCAGGGATTTGACATGTCAAGCTTTTGTCGCACTGACCAAGTAGACCGGTCATATTGATTGCTATTGAAATACATGTACACTTAAGTTTTTTCAGTGTTGTTCTGTTAATATTATTGTTTTAAAAGTGCTTTTTCACCACCATATATGCTGGTCAGCTTGACTAGCAACCATGTCTCCATTATTTTAAAACCTAAGCCTCCTGATGTTGTGTGATGATGCAATTGTACATTATCACCCTCAACTGTATCTGATCACACAACTCAAGAGAAACTGCATAATTCATAACTTCTATATTTTTCTTATCCAGGGCCTCACACTAGTCTCACTATCAACGAAATTGGCCATTGGTACAATGAAAACAATCCCTTTGAGACTGCTGGTCAGAATTGTTAATAAATATCCTTATAATTCAGGTATTTTCGCTCACATATGATCTAACCACGCCATATAACTGAATATTCCCCAGCTAAAACTGAGTGATTTCAACACTCCTGGTGTTGCAAAAGATATATGAAGGATAAAAACAAAATAGCAAAATAGATGCTTGGATATTTCTCCTTGGATCCTCAAAGCTCACTTTTCACTTGTTCACAACTGTTCGCTTCTTGGAACATAACGTCCGCGGAAATATCCTAGCATCTTTTTGCATGAAATGGAGGCCTTTGTTTATACAGAATACATAGGGTTTTTTACATCTTTTTACAGACTGAACACGAGTCAACTGAAGTTGATTCTACCTAAGCTGTCAGAATGTCAGTAACCTAGGCCATACCTGTTCTGAAATGCAGACAAAAAATGAAAGGAAACGCTTGTACAGAAAATTTCTTAGCAAATGATTTGTAGGAAAACTGACCCCATAAATATCATAAACATAATATATCCAAAAAATAACTTTGGTTTGCGTTTCGCACTAGTCAGCCGAATATTTGAAAACATCAAGTGTGTTAAAAAACAAATTGTGTGGGGTTAGATAACAGAAACTGTCACTGCCTTATTAACTGGTGCCAACCATCTCCTTCTGAAATAAATAAACCTGTATAAGAATATGATATGTATATCTTGTAATTTTTCAATGTGAAGGACTTTACCTGCTGTGTTTTACACAAACATTAGACTGTTACCGCCCTCACATGCACCCTTGTACATTTACTACTCTTTTGTATTTAATACAACAAGTGCACATAAAAGGGGTTGCAGTGTAAAAATACGTTTTCATACTTTGAATAAATTTTACAGCTGGGGTCCATTCAATAGTTGATTAAGTTATTTAATTAAATTCACAGATGAGTAGTTTACCAAATTCTTGTACTTGCCAGACAAAGGCATATTTTTATGGAAACGCAAGTAAACTTAGGACAAAACTTACATTTCCAATAGCTAATAGTCCTTTATCGAAAAAGAAAAGAACACCCAAGAACAGAAAAAATACTCCAAAGCCAGAGACGCCAATACCGATTTCTGTACATTTAAAAACATATCAAAGCATTAGAAAAACAGGTAAAACGACAGGTAGAGATGGAAAGCAAGGTTCTTACTTTGGTAATCTGTTATCGGCAACATTTTATCACGATTTTTTGTTTGAAATTTTTCCACGTAATCAAGTGAATCGTCCCTTGCAAAACAAACTCTGTCGCCGGGAAAGCCACGTCAATTTGTTAAACAACGCATGCGTGTGGAACACCGCTGGCCAAAAACCGCGCGGAACGATAGAAGCAAAGAGCGTCAGTAGTATGTTGCAGTCAGCGTTTATTTTCATGAAAATATAAATAGGATATTGGCACGCGATATCACGTTTAGTTTTCTCTTTTTGACGGCAAGCAGTCTAGTTAGTGGTGGTGGGAAGCCTCATTTGTTCAAGAAACGAAATAAGCTGTAAACTACTTTGATCTCGACTTACATCGACGCGAAGAGGGATACAGAATGTAGCGATGCTTGAAGAACCTTCACCGCGGCGCGAAGAATTGTTCCTAGTGCACATTTCTCACATACCGGCATTTATTTTGCCAAGTCCATTCGAGCACTTGCGTTTTTACGTGGGAGGTAAAGTGCGGCTTTGTGTTTATTTTCGACGAAATTTTTCTGTCGGTACTTTACAGTCGAATTTGAGCGAAAGTTCATTCATCTTCTTCTAAATTGATCACAGGTAGAACGGACAAGACTCAAGTGGGTTTTTCGCCAGACATCAACCTCGGTCTGCGCAGGAAGTTGCGACGATGCGAAGCAGAAGATGTAACGTGCTCAACGCCTTGATCAGGCGAGAAACGAATTATCGAAGAACAAACGATCACGATTTGTTGCTATCCTACGCAGAAGATGCTTCTGTGATGTCTTGTAATCGAACCGAGGTAGGTTTTTTCGCTTTGTCATGTCATTTCCCCAATCGCTGTGTGTATTAACATATGGTGTTACTGTTGTTGTTTAGTTGTCGATCTTCTTCAAGTTTTTGTTTAAGATTGTGTGACGCTTTCGAACTAAAATTAATCGTTAAGACGAAATCGTAATATCAGTTTATTTCGACGGCGACTTTCTTTGATGACACACCGTAGTTTTGTGGCAATATTTCTTGCCTTTTTGACAATTTCTTGTTTCATGACGACATTCACGTCTAAGATCAACCGCGAAATTGCGCAAACGCGGCGGCAAAGCTTTGTGTATTTTTGTGTCCCCGGTGGAAATGACGTTTGAAGTAAGCGTATGTTTCCCAGTGATATGCTTTGCACTCGATAAAATGTCGACTTTTTATTGTAATGTGAAATTTTGGACAAATATTGCTATGTTGTTGTTTGTCTAACTCAATACATGTGTCCCACCAAGTTCGTGCACAAAATATCCCTTCCCCAAGTTCAGGGTCGCGGTTTGTTTATATTTTATATTCTCTGCTTAAAGTCACTTATTTCAGAGCCTCATTTCATGCTGAGTTTCATGGGTTTGCCAGGCTGACATCCAATCACACAACTAAATATATGAGTGTCAGTGGAAGCAGGAAAAAAAAGTCATTCAATTAAGACACCAGAGTTTCTCACCTTCTTTGGTGACCTTGACAAACGTTAAGGCGACAGGTAGACAATAGTGCTGGGTCATTGTTATGTCGCGTGAATGGAATAAGCTCTTATAGTAGACAGGTAGTTAACGTATTTGTCAGTTCTGAAGTTGGTTGGCGTAATAGTCGGATGTAACACTCCACAATACAAGTAGTTTAAGCTTGACCTTGACTTGGAAAATACCCAAGCAACCACTTCCGGTTATTGAACAATTTTGTTTTTGAAAGTGCTCAAAAGAATTTGAATCAATAAAATCAACACTGAACTATTAATAGTATTCCATTAAACCATGTTTGGGTCAAGTATTAAAACATTTTCCAGATGTATACAGGTGTACATGGTTCATTGAAAAAATATAGATATATATCGTGATCATAAAAGATGCACTTTAAAAATGACAGTACTTAAGGTAAGTCATATTAGGTTTAACACACATTGTACATATACAATCTGAAATCTTTCATTATAACGACATGAAAGTGAGTCTTAACAAGGGCACTGCCAAAATTGTTTCTAGTTCTGGTACTCTTTAATAGAAAAATACAAAACAAAAATGCATAAACTAAACTTTTCTACCCTAGCTGTTTTAAAGTGCAGTCAGCTCTCTGACCTAACAAGGTCATAAATGTTTAACCTAGAGATTTTTTCTTGTCATACTAAGAGGTGTAAATAGGGATTCGAAACTCAAAGCTATCAGCTTAATGATAATTTTCAATTTTCATGAATTAAATTTCAATTATCTTTTAGTTTCCCACATCATTTATTTTTTCTGCATTAAGTATCCTTGGCAATAGTATTGGCATTGGCATTGGCCTTGAACTTGAGTGTGGACTGTTATTGATGCTCTTCCAAGATATTTGCCCATTTGTATTCAAACACTAGTCATCACTGACAAGGCTTTCAATATCTTTTGACTACTCCTAACCAAAGTATCTGGTTTTGCTTATCTAATCAGTTCCTCTTTCAAGACAGTATTGACTTAGGTCCAGACATTAATTTTGCTGCATTGCCAGTTTTTCATATTCTGGAAGGATCATGTTTTAGTTGCACATGATATATTTCAGAAAAGTAAACACCAAAAGTTAATGTTAGAAGAAATTACTTGTAAAAGGCTAGTCTTACAATACCTGTATGACTTTTTACCTGATGTACTTTGTACTTTTGTAAATAGTTATTCCTACTTTAAATTTCAATTAGCCAAAGTAGAGTGTTTTACACACATCTTACACCTCATTTACAATCTTGTAGAATTAGTTCAATTTTGATGATCCCAGTTGCTAGTTTCTAATCAGTATGTAAATCTCTCTCCATGTGAAGGGTAACAGATGGTTCCTCAAAATATGCATTGCAAAATTTTAGTAGAATTTCAGAGATTTTGCTGTGTTGAGTTTTTATTGAAATCACGACGCCTCCTTTAAGTCTAGTTAAATATATCTTTTGTAAGGCTAAAAAGTTTTGGACTCATTCACAAAAAGGCACAAGTCTTTGTTTTTTTGCATTTAATTACTAGTGGGCATTTGCATTTTGGCTGATTTTGGAGGAAAAGAGAGATTTCAGGACATTCACGTGAAAAATTTCCAGTTGATAGGTTTCTTTTTAAAATATTTACTGTGATCAAATAATGAGTTATTTTTGTCAGAAATGCAGAAAACAATTGGGGGTCATTGACTTTGTTTCAGAGGTGAAGAGTATGGAAAACTTTCCTGATTTTGAAAAAAATAATGTACTTAATTCAGCATGATCTACATTTATAGGGCTTTATAGCTTAAAATATCCACGACGAGTCAACAGAGGCAAGTGATCTCTGTCACATTTTGTACAAGTGCATAAATAATGTCAACTGATACTTACATTTTCACAATACTTGCCCCTTCAAGAGGCATTTGAAACGGTCGCAGGGGCATAAAATTGCGCCTAATACAGGCGCCAATGCGACTAAATTTTTCACGTTGGCGACCAAATCCTGAAAATTAGTTGCCAAATTGGCGACTAGAATTTCTAATCACACCTTACCTAGAAACTAGTGATTGTTGAAGAAGATATATTTTTAGCAAAGTTCCTCGTTAAGCTTGTCTCCAAAACGCAGCACATGCACGATTTCGAACGTAAATCTATCGTCACTAGACGCGATCTTGGATTTAGGTAACCTCTCATGTTGTATATGATCCATTCTAGTGTCCTCTTTGTAGCTCAAGCTAATTAGGCGCCACGCACCTCTCGTAACAAGTTTCATGATTGGTAGAAAAGACAATAGAAGAAACAACTGAAACAAAGGACAAGACCCTGAGACAAGATGCGAGTTATTAAGAACGAATGAAATTAGAGTTTACGAAGAAGTGCGTGGCATCTGGCGAATTTTGGCTTATTTTTCATCCCATTTTACAACATGATATGTCAGTCGTGTGAGCTCGTGGATAAATATGTTTAAGGCAGGTGTAAACGTGAATTTAAGTGCAATTTTGGTAAGTTTAATGAGAGGTTGAAAGGGGAAAAAAAGGGTTATGGAACACCACCAGACAGTTGCCCAACCCCACAATGGCACCCCAGATTGTTGGGCAACTGTTTGGTGTGTATCTACCAATTTTTAAATTCAAACTCTAATTTTAAAACAACACCAAATCTTCAAAATTTCCTATTCCATAAATTTTACTTCACCAAAGAATTTACCAAACGGCCCAAAACCTTGATTGCTTGAAACGTAAACGAGATATTTGCATTAACAACATAATACCCAGCCAAAATACCGCTTTCATGTGGATCCCCGCCTTAAGTTAGTGAGTTTGTTGTATGACCTGGAACCCAGGTAATTTTTGATGTTTTTATGAATGTATCACTATGATTGATGAACAATTTAATCTATCTAGTACAGTGACAGAGTAAAAATTGTCTTTTTGTGTGTGTGTCATAATGGCCACCAACGTTTTGGGGTTAGCTACCACTTTAAAATATTTAGGAGCCAAGTGGCTACCGGGAAAAAAAGTTAATTTTACGCCCTGGGACTTGCATAGATGAATAAAGAGTTAAAAAGAACAGAATTCGATGGTACATTTGCAAATAATTCAAACTTCTAGTCGATAGATTTTCATTTTTTGTTAAAAAGTGTAGAATTTTGGTAGAGAAAATGATTCTTCAAAAGAAAAATAGGGGTCACAGAATGTCCAAGATCGTTAAATCGAGGCATAGCTCTAGATACATGTATGGCCATCTGCCCTATCATTGTTCATTTTATTACTTAAAGCGATATTCATGCATAACATGGTGTTTTGTGTGCACTGTAAAGACGCACAGAAACAATTAGCGTGAATGTTCTTAAGCATCTTCATGCCAAATTGACAATCCCCTTGATTTGGATATTTACAGGTTGGCATATAGAACTCTGATTTGAGATGTGCCTTTTCTATGTTGTAAATTTTGTTACTCATAAACTCATCTAAGCCAGCCCTGGGAAGCATCATCATTGTGCTGCCACATTTCATGTCAGTGAATGTTTTTCATAAT
>Ga0126343_10001218_pt1 | contig 11710 bp, 8 predicted proteins | sample Cyp2metagenome_FD_92531 | JGI IMG/M metagenome (GOLD analysis project Ga0126343, IMG submission 92531) | Coral microbial communities from Lord Howe Island, Old Settlement Bay, Australia - Cyphastrea 2 metagenome | ecosystem: Host-associated > Invertebrates > Cnidaria > Coral ... | reverse complement strand
GCAAAACCCGGTTTGAGAATTTACTAAAACAATTATTCCATTCGCCCTTGTTGGATATGAAATGATTATAACCAACTCGCGCTACGCGCTCGTTGGTTATTTTATCACTTCATATCCAACTCGAACTCATGGAATAATTGTTATTTATTAAAACCTGACTCGTTGGATAATGCAATTCGAGAGTTTTGACTGGCTTAGCCATTATGGGTTATGAGGCAATATGGTAAACCTACGCTTGAATTTTTGGGGGCGTTTTTATTTCCATTTCAGTCTAGTTTTCTACAATTTGGAGGCGTTTTCAATAAAACAATTATTCCACTCGCGCTTGTTCGATACGAGATGATTATAGCGAACTCGGCGCCGTTGCCTTTCTATCATCTCCTATCCAACGCGCGCTCGTGGAATAATTGCTAATTATTACACGACTCAGGCAGTCAGGGGGCCAATAACTAAAATCAACCAATCAAAATGCTCTATTGCCGGTCCAATATTCTCTAAGTATTGAACCGGGCATTGTCCCGAATGATCCCGCACTTGTGTCTTTGCTTTCTTCAGTCGTGTATTAAATCTCTTATTAACCAAGCTTGCTCGGGACCGTACTGGGAGAATATCGGCCCTCGGCCTTTTTTGTACGGACCTCGCTGCGCTCGGTCCGTACTGTCAAGACCCCGGGCCGATATTCTCCCAGTACGGCCCTCGCGCTTGGTTAATAAGATATATGTATACCACTCAGAAACGCAGCTCAACTAGTATGTTATACACTACTGCAATCACAGTTAACACTGATCATCTCACCGAGAACACCGCATGTTGTATCGGTCCTGTTTGCATCATCACCTCTCGTATGACAGCTTCATCTAAATTATCATACTAAAAAATGATTTTAAAAAATTAACTTGCTTTAAGTGTCGAGTGTACTTAGCACAGTTGTATACTAATTGGGGACACTGTAAATGAATAACCAAATATTTCAAATAGAACATAAACTGTTACGAATCCCAACTGATGGGAGGCTGACCAGTTGGCTATTTACACAGCGCAGTCAAGGAGTTGAACTCGGGACTACCGAGAACAAATCCAGATAGCAATAGGGTGGAGGATTTGAACCAGGGACCTCCAGATTTCAAATCCAGCGCCCTAAACCAGTCGGCCGCCACTACCTAAAGAGAAATAAAACCACGACGAAAGTAACAAACCACGACAGTAAATAGATATCGAGTCAACTCTATCGTTAGCAACCGTGCAATGACATGTTATGTAATTCACTTACATCCTCGCTGTCAATTGGCACTCCATTGAGGATTACTTGAGGCAATTCATGAAATCCTGTTTTGTCAAAGAAACGCTGTGAGGACTAAAAGTGAAATAAGGGAGTTATTGGTTAGAAATAAGCACTACGATAAGCATTAAAATGTTTTTGTCGGAATATCATTTTCGGTTACTGTTTGCTAATATTAATCTGCTAACGGGCCGGGGGTGAAGTGGTTACATAATTAACAGAAATATCACAATAATGGCTAAAACTGTACAAAAAATATCAAAAGCAACACATAAAAGCCAAAAGGGGCAATGATGGTCAAAATTGGAGAAAATTAAAACGTAACATAGTAATGATTTGAACGGATTAAATGCGGGTAAACAATGGAATGCACTTCTGGTTTAACTCAATTTGTAAGAAAGTACCATTATTTTAGAGTGCTAAGCACCATTCTTCGGTCGCTGTGCAGCCGTGATTTAACCCATAAAAGTCTGCTGTTCTGCCTCTTTGAGAGCTCATCAGTAATGGAAGTAAACTGAATTTTCAAAACTTGCGTTTTACCCTCTTTAGATTATTACCTTAGTTTCGGGTGAAAAGTCGCCTTATTTCGTGCAAGACATATTACTGAGCTGGAGTGAGGCTTTTGAAGACGTATATTGTAAGAGAAAACATTCTTTTTGATTGAACAAAAAAACCTCTCTGACGTTGAAAAACAACACAGAACCAAATATCAGGAGTACATCATACACATGTGGGAAAAAGCCATAGCCAAAGAACAAGATGAAAGGAAAAAAAAAAGACAAATAAAACCGAAGGCACTTTCTTTCTTCTACATACTTTACGCCGGACAAGGAGCAAGGCATAAACCATCTCAAAGATCCCAGTTAATATCAAAGTACCTTTCGATCTTCGTCGTATTCAGAATCTTCTCCAAACACTTCTTCTAGATCACCTTTGCCAAAGGTGGCTGTAAATGACTCTATGACCTTCTCTGCAGAAGGTACTTCACCTTCGGACAGCCTGTCATAAAGCTAAAACAAAAACGATTTTAGTTTTGGGTGACGTATGAAACTATAAAACCATGAACTCGGGAGAACAAATAAGCATGCTTGCTCTGTAAGAATTCATACAGATGAAATGGACCTATAGCATTGCTAACCTTTATGAGCCAATCAAATGCCTGACGAGTGTCTTTGTCAGATGAAATGAAGCTGAATGCTCGGGATATTGCAACAGCGGCATCAGTCTTCGCATCGACCTCAACATTCAGTGGAGCATTGGTCACCAATGACAGTCCGATCCTGGCGATATCATGAATCATTATCAGGGATGCTTACATTACACAACATTCCGCGTACAACCAAGAAAATTAACCCGAAACAAATGATAAAACGTTTCATCAATCATGGGAAACATCAGGAAATCTGAATCCAACTTAATAATGCTGATATTAGAAACGAGGGCCTATTATAAAGGATCAAAAATTCCGCAAACCGTCATCTTTTGTTCCTTCGGAAGCGCGGACCACTCTAGGCTTCTCCTAAAACTGAGTCCGAAACCGCCCTACTGGTACGATGGTTGTTATCATAATTTATCTTTTAACAGTACGTAACAAATTCTTTACGATAAGCCACATGTAGCTCGATGTTTCTCTTCAAAAACGCTACAAGACTGAAAGAAGAGAAGAACTTGTTTCTAGCCCTAAAAGGCAATCTTTTGTTAAGGGAGAAGCTTCAAGCAAATTAAAGTTACCGCTCAGTCTCCTGAGTCTCTTAACTCTGTTTGAATAACTGCCACAAAAACCAAGAAACAAATATACAATTTCCTGCAACTGCGGGATTACTTCTTAACTGTAAACCTCCAGCACTTGAAATTGGCTTAAAAAGTGTTATAGACCCTTAACAAGCTCTTTTCACAAAGAATTGAAACATTTAAGTGCCATACCTTACTGGAAATGAATTTTGCAGCAATTCGTTTGCAATGTTAAGCAATTCAGCGCTTTTAAGGTCCACCGGGTTGACAAAGAAAACCTTGAAAGAAGCAAAAGTAATAATAGTTCAAACGGTACTGTAGCAGACTAATCTCCATCGACTCTATTTGCGCAACAGCGTATCAAGAAATGGCCCATTGCAGTGAGTCAAACTCGTCTTCACAAGTCCAAACAAAAGCCTTTTGTTGTTTGTTGCGCAAATCGTCGCAAAACTGTCGGTGTGTGAAATTAGCAGCATTAGGGGAGAGGGGTTTGGAAAGGCGCACATTAAGGTGCTGTTTAGTTAATAAAGGGGTACCCAGGGGAGAAAATGCGCTTCAGTATGCTTGGTTTCTCAGTCAATATTCTGAGAATACACCATTTGCCTCTGTTTCAAAACGAGTCCCCATGCAGAACCTTTCACATGAAAACGAGTTTGGTTTACATGAAGGAGAACACGTAAGGGGGAACGATTTTCATATGAATGGCCTCGCGCCAATTTTCGTGTGAATGGCTTCGCGCCAAGACTCGTTTTGACGCTGAGGCACATTAGGTTACCCGGAAATGGTCTTTTGTGACCGCATTTGTTACGCTTTATATCGGGAAACGGAAAACACAGCAATGAGAAAGAAATATTACCAGGTTGAATATGTTCTTGGCAATATAGCGCATCATTCCAGGAAACGTTGGTCGTAATATCTGACAACAAACAAACAGACGAAACACAGTTATTACTTATATTCGTTTCGTAAAGCAAACAGAGTTAATTCAATTACGTTGTTGTTCCGCATCCTATTTGAAAGAAACAATCAATAAACTTTTCAGTACTTACATCTTGAAGATCAGAGGGCCAACCCCAGTATTGCCGATCTTTTTCAAGGTCATTGATAAACTGACAGAGAAAAACAGATACGTACGTCTAGATTAATGAAAACAGTGTTTAGATTTTTTTCTGTGTGTTTTTAGTTTATTAAGGTTTTAGGGGAGATGAAATGTGCATATAGATAATTTGGTGCAGTGTTGACACGTTTTTCAGAACTACAGTCATGTGTAGAAAAATGTTTAAATCACTTGCTTATAAACAACAAACTGATGTACTTCAGCGACATCTCACGAACTCACCACAATGGAGTCATGTCTGGCATCCAAAACAAATGATTCATGCTCTGGTTGAGTGGCAAGAGACACGAGTCTACCAAGGGCGTCACCCTAAATAACGTAATGCAATGGCGTTAAATGTAGCAACGTGCAGTGCAGTTTCGGCATTTTCGGAAAATTTTCGAAAAATGTTCGGAAACGTTCATACGGCCTTCGAATAACTTTTGGAGAATCTTCGGAAATCTTCGGAAAAACATCAAAAATCACTCGTTCACTACTACCCCCTCTAGTGAGATATCTAATTGAAAACATGAAGAGAAATTCCGTATCTATGCGCGCCCTTATATTTTTCTCTATTTTCAAAGCAAGCTACTATTACTAGTATTACTATTTGCAAGCAGATTCACATGCAAGGCAAGTGACTTTTGTCATACGATACCTTTATTCCAAGAGAAGAAAGCCTGTCAATTGCTAGGGCTTCACCTCGCAGTAAGTCTAAGAGTCTGAAAGACAACAGAAGTTTAACAGATATTAAAACAATTTCTCTATGGAGGAACTAAACATCACTCACATCAACGGCTCTGCAAAGCACAGAATAGACCAATATCGATCAGTTAAAATTCAGCCTGAAACAATAGACCTCAACATGAGGCTCTGGGGAACAAACCACGTGTACCAACTCTGTCGTTCTTCCCAGAGCCTCGTACTGAGGTCTTCTTGCTGCAGGCTGCTTTTTAATATATCGAAATTGGTTTATTAGCAAGTTGAAAATCTAATCGATCGCGCAATAGTCTTCCTACACAAATGGCTTTTCTTACCTTAACGTACTTTTTGGTACGCCTTGATGGCATTTCAGACAGGCTTAGTGAAGCCAAGGTTAGTATTTTGGCGAGAAATAGTCCAGCCAAAATACCAACCAAACAGGCCTAATATTGCGCATAAGCGGACCAAAACAAGGTACGGTTAGGTATTCGAACCGTGGCCATTATAGGGACTGGTTGGCTGATAGCGAATTTGAGTACGGTAAATAACTATATGGGACTTAGGGTAGAATAAGAGCCGAATGCTTGACTGGAGGTTTCTAGTATTTATTTTTGGTTACTTGACCATTGATCCTGATACAGTTTACAAACAACTTACTGAAATGGATTTAGATCATCCACTTGGAACATGAGTCCGTTTATCAGCAAGGCACCATCACCTGGCTCAAGCCCAAATTGTTGAAAATGCTACAAGACATAAAACAAGACAAGCAATAAGTTTGTTCAATAGTTAATGTGTAAACCGCAAACTTTGGGCGAAGTTGTGGATAACACACAATTTTTTCAGTTAACAGTACCAGAGCAACTGAATATCAAGGAAGAGTGAATCGTCACCGTTAAAATAAACGATTATCGTCTAGGTAGGCATTGTTATTAATACGAATTTGCATAAAGAAAGAAAGATGTACATGTAGCAACTTACACTACTGTAAGTCAGAAATGCTACCCTAAACATACCTTCGAGGTGAGCAAACTTCAATGTTTTTGGTTCAATTTAATGTACTTTTGAATCCTACCTTTTGATTCAATTGAATTTCTTTTCTCATTTCTTCCTTCACCTTGGTCTTAACTAACGATCTAGGGGGATTAAAATCACATAGAATAGTTTTGCATCAGCAGATTTAGAAAGCAATTATACAGACCCGGCCTAGCTCAGGGTCAGAGCACGAGATTAAGTATGATTAAGACTTTCAAACCTTGCGCTTAAGCTTTCCCCCTTGCTTTACAGGAATCTCAGAGAGATTGTCTACTGAGCAAGCGGTCAGAAATAGGAAGGCTCTGGGAAGATAACTTGTTTCAATTGACATTTTATACCGGTATTCAGTAGCACTCAAACTTGCGCTCATATTGCATCTAATTAAAGTTCCCTGATATATCAATCAGTAGCCTGACGTTTTCAAATAGCCACAACAATTCAACCGCTTCAAGAACCCATGCCCTCTCCTCGAACTCATCAATAATTCATCAAGCTAAAACAAGGGTAATCACAACCGTGAAGGACGTTTGGATTCCCGGTTTTAATTAGCATATAGATTTTGACGATTTTTCTTCTCCGTTTAATCCTCGGTAGTTTTTGTTCCGATTGTGAACAGAAGACATATCGAACACTCAAGACAGTGTTTCATCAGCTATCCAAACACCTCGAATTTCATCGAAACTACTCCGCCGCACATCATATTTCCAAGTCTCTTAATTCTCGGTGTTTGGAATATTTTCATGAAACACTGTCTCTCGTGTTTGACATTTTCCACGAAACCTTCTGCAAGTTAGCGAGGGTAAGCTTCTAAAGAAACTGTGGTGCTGCATCAGTGGTAAGTATAACAAGATAATTTGGTTTATCAACTGGGTTGATAATGTGCATTGGCCACTGTAAAGTGATTCAAAAGCCTTCTTCAAGTTACCTGGTTTGCATGGGCAGATCCTGACTGAGGTCTCTCAGCACTTTTAATGCTCTCTGTGGATCAGAGGACATGACTCGTTGTGCTGCCTGGAAACTCATATCTAAATGGAAGTTAGAACTATAAGTCATGTTATCATTTTAATTTCCTTATCACAACATGAAAATATTCTCTGTCTCAAGTGGTACAGAAACTGTACGTAAATACGTGTAATATTAATAACAATGTAGAGAAACATTGCAGAGATGCTTATCACAAGTTAGTTTCAAGTTCCTCCTAAGTTTTTAAAGTGTAGAGATTCCTGTTAAAAAGTTGGTTGCCAGGAGTAAAAAGAAAACCCACAAACAAAATCTATGACAAGATGCTTGACCCTGTCAAAGGAGTTTTTTTAAGCATGCATTTGAAAATTCTGTTGTCAGAAAGTGCAAAGTTCTGTCTGGTTATCATAAGCCCGACCTGCTGGAATTTTGTTTCGGTTAACCTAGCTTATTTAATCAATCACTGCCTCAGTGGACAGGGGTTAGTGATTCTCAAGTTTCTAGCTCCCTAATTTTATCATTAGATAATACACAATACCTTGTAACTGCCAAACTTTCAAAGGAGCCATTTCATGTGCACTTTCTTTCAAGTGTGTCCTGAACTGTTCGAGGTTATCCTTAAGCTCTGGATAAAGTTTTCTGCAAAAAGTAAAATGTGCCACTGAGAGACAATTCCATTCAAAATGTGAATAACTTTAAACTTGTAGAAGGTTTGGGTCGATTTCCAGCCATTTCCCAGAAGTCCAGAAGTGATCCTCCTACAAAACGGCTGGAAATGGACCCTAGTGAAACGTTACACTCGCTTTAAACTCATTCACAGAACCACTATATATGTGGCGGTTGTCAAAATTGTAATTATTGTTTTTGGTTAATCTATAGCATGCAGTGCATGCATTACCTTGGGGCAGAACTCAAGATTAAACAGGTTTTTGATGCCGCCATCTTGTATTGTAATTTGTTGCACTTTATGCATTCTCTCTTGTCAGTATTCAGGCAATATAAATCTCGAACTCATAATCTAATAATGATTGTTGAGTTGAAGTTTGGGAGAACGAGAAATGCTTTCAAATTGGGAACAAAAGCCACAGAGAAGTGTTTCCATGGCTTTTTCGAGTCCTCCCAAACTTTTACGAGTTGGATTTAGATAAAGTTTTGAATGACTACAGACTTATGTTATACTTAAACAATCAGATTGCTAGCTTTTCATTTCTATGCATGATAGAAATCTCGAGCTCATAATCTAATTATTTAGTAGAAACACAATTTCTCACTAATCCGCACACATCTTTTCTTAGGACTATTTTCTAACAATAGTACTGTTATAGTTTCATGTTTAGAAGTTATAGACCTCTTTGAAAATTTTTCACTCAGGACCAAACTGAAGTCGCAACACAAACATAGAATGCTGCACAAACCTCAGCTTTCCAAACAGGAAGCCTTCCACTTCATCATCATCTGCTTCGTCTGTTTTCTGCACCTTTCCTTCTGTGTCATCCTGGACTTTACTGTCATCCACTGCTTTATATTCTGTTTTCTTTACAGCAAGTTCCACACCATAACCAGAAAGCCTGACTTTCTTCTCTGATGGCGACTGAATTACGAAATATTGCTTAGTACTCAATAAGTAATAGATCAAACACGAAAGACCGTGTTTTACCACATTTCCAAACACCAAGAAGAGAGTTTGACATATGAAGCGTAGCGGAGTATTTTTTAAAACTTTGTTACCACCGTTTTCGTTGATATGCGACGTTGGAAAACAAAACACCCGTGGAAACGTTTCCAAAATTTCCATCAGTTTTACTTGTTATCGACAGATCGGATCGAAATCCACCAATCACAGCCACTAGTGTGACCTTCTGACCTTCTCTACGTCATGCTAGCGGGTTCTGATTGGTGGATTTTGATCCGATATGTCAGTAACATGTAAGACTGACGGAAATTTTGGGAACTTTGCAGCCGGTGTTTTGTTTTCCAAAGTCGAATAGCAACGAAAACGGTGGTAAGTTTGGAAATGTGGTGAAACACAGTCTGGAGTACTTAATATATCTCAGTCAAAGCTAAAAACAATAAGAAAGTGCAGAAAGAATATCGTAAAAGTCTATGCTAATTAAGATCAGATACCCAAACACTATCAGTCATGATTTCCTGTGTTTATGATTGATTCATGAATTATTACTAAGTTGGAGAAAATTTATATCTTGCACAGGAAGCAGAAAAAAACTCAAAATTAATCATTCCTCTAGCTATAGTGTCAGAGCTTTTTTCAAGATCCTGAAGTGAAAGGTCGAAATTTATACACAATTGGTTGCATTTTTTCTTTTAGGGTTACATGACTGTTTATCCGTAAACAGTGAATGCAAAGGGTCGGTATGGAATTCCATGCCCATTTCCTGTTCTACTTCCTTCTACCTTGAAGAATCTCATCTCTTACTTCTTGCCTAATTTCGAGAGAAAACCAGATTGGCAGCAGACTAAGGATATTTGATGTCTTACATGTACATGATGTACATTTGATGTCTTACATGTAAAAGCGACAACTTTTGCTTTATGAAAAATGAATAAAACATGATACACACGAACTGCAAACCCTGAAAATTTTTCATACCTGTAAATAATGCCTGAGAATGTAGTGCACTTGTCCATTATTTGCCAAATATTCAAGCTGTTCATGAAATCTCTGGAATGATTGAGATCCTATCCTTCCATACAAGACCACAGCTACTGAATTGTTTTCTGACTTGGGGTAGTGGTGATCAAATTCAAAACTTTGTGATAAGGGTCTTCATTTATAGGGAAAAGAGAGAAGTAACTGTTAAAAGAAGACCTGTACACTCATAACTTTTGATCAACTGCAGATAAAGCTACTACATTGTATCAAGACCTGTCTTTCCAAATTCCTAACAATAAACCTAACGTCTACATATAAGGTACATACTGATGCAGTAACATTATCAAGTTGTGCCAAAAGCTCCTCTCATTTTAGAACCTGATTACAACAGTACCATGCAGTACTATGAAAATTCTCTAAGATGATTTCCACAGAACATTCAAGCAATAATGGCAAAAATAAAGTTACCAAGACAACCTCATAGCATTGTAATGTTTTGAATAAAGGTAGGAAGATCTTATCAAGATTTACGCTCTCAAGCTGTCACCCCACAAGAGAAAATTGAACTTAAAGTTATCCATATTATTTTCAATTAAAAGGAACATTCCGTGTAAGTTGAAAACACAATTATAGCACAAGCATAGAGTTTGACATTTAAGTTTTCAACAATGCTTGGGAATTTTGTCTCAGGGTCACTTAGAGAAATAAATTTTATTTTTTATTTTCTTTTTAAGTGGTCTTCGACTGTTTCACTTTAAAAGGTGATACAGTCAAAGTTCTTGTAAGCGACCACCTCGGAAATTCAAAAGAGTGGTCGTAACTAGACCTGGTCACAATACAGTGTACATACAGTACAGTGTACTGTTCATGTATGTTCTCGTAAGCAAGCTCATGGTAAAACAATAGAGGGTGGTCTCTTAAGAGAACTTCAGACACTCATAAATAATTCATGAAAAAGAAATAATGGTTTAATGAGTGTCTATTTCTGATATAGACACAGCTATATTTCACATTCAATTTTTTAGATCAAAATAACCATTAGTGCAGTGTGCAGTTTCATTAAAGCATTGATTTATATGTAAAGGACTCTGGGTGGTTGCTTACAAGAGCTTCAAAACACAGGCAAAGTCTAATTGCGTAATGCCAAAATTCTTCGTGGTTGCTTACGGGAGTGGTCGCTTACAGGACCTTTTCATTTAATAATATTAAAAAGTTTAAGTTGTCGTTCAAATGGGGTTTTGCAAAGGTGGTCGTAACTAGAGCTGGTCGCTTACAAGAGTGGTCGCGAGGAGAGCTTCGACTGAATGTTTTAAATAGAGTTTAAAAAATTATCATGCTGCAAGTGAATTTTTAGTAAATACTTTTTGCAGTTATTGCTTGGATTTTAGGCAGATTCCATTCCTTAATCACTCCCGCTAGAGTGTGAATAGGCCTCATGGTTAGTGACTACTTAACGCCTAGACCAGCAGTCCAGGTTTGAACCCTGGAGTCTGAGGACATTAGGTTGTGTCCAAGGTTAGGTAACACACTTCACCCTCAAAATGCCTCTCTCTACATACTATAGGTGCATTTATAAATGGGTACCAACAGAGATGATGCTGAGGGATAACAATGAAATGACCTAGCAGCCACTTCATCAACTGAAACTGGAGATAAGCACCTTTAGTGCTTGCATGCACTGGCTTTCAGCCCAAGCATCTACACGTAAGACACAAACTGATTCAGAGAAATGACTATATGCCTTGCAGGGTAGTAAGACAGACATACATGTTTTGGGCTTGTTTGAGAAGAGAAACTGCTTCTGTGACATCACATATTGTCTTACTACCAAGTTCAATAAATGCTTCACAGTCTGGTGCTGGAATCTCATGAGCTACCTGTTTAAAAATAAGACAGCATGTTTATAATACAATGTACACCAGTAATGATCATAAAAAAATTATGGAAAGACAGCAGAGCTGGGAGCCTTAGGCTACGTTAAACTCGAGCAACTTGGCCAGCGTTCCTCACCCATTGCAGTAGATGACATGCGGGACGGCCCTTTGGGAATTTGCAGGGCCCCAGTTGGGGATTTGTAGCTAGTCTTCCAATGTGTTTTTGCCATGTTTGCTGATCATAGCGGATTAATTGTGCCTTTCTTGCGAATCATTGCAAATTCATGCTCCCTCTCCTTTCCTCCTTCCTCCCCCCCCCCCCCCCCCCCCCCCTCTTGGGGGGGGTTTTTTTTTTTTTATTTTTTTTTTTTGTGTTTTGTTTTGTTGTATTTTTTCCCCCTCATTTTTTTTTTTTGTTGTAG
>Ga0126343_10001217_pt1 | contig 11713 bp, 9 predicted proteins | sample Cyp2metagenome_FD_92531 | JGI IMG/M metagenome (GOLD analysis project Ga0126343, IMG submission 92531) | Coral microbial communities from Lord Howe Island, Old Settlement Bay, Australia - Cyphastrea 2 metagenome | ecosystem: Host-associated > Invertebrates > Cnidaria > Coral ... | reverse complement strand
TGTCCGATCCAGCCTGTGCTGTGCTGGGGAGATAAGAAAGGCTCTGCCAATACTCTTGTTCTATTCCCACGTTAGTGGGGGAATAAGTGAGGCCTTTTGTTTGTGCACCTGTCTGTAAGTCGCATAAAACCTGCCACAGGGCTGTGTACCCCTCTATTACGCCATATTGTTGTTTGCGTATTTTGTTGTGTTACCTTTTACCTGGTTGCGTTACATCTACTCATAGTTTCATTACCGGAACAGTGACATTAATCAATTATTTCTTGCCGTGCACGATTTATCCATGCTCGGGACCCCGGGCTCGGGACACGTATCAGAATCTTCTTTTTACCTTGTTTTATTTCATAGCAAGACCCATGACTGCGTGAAACTCAGGCATTTAAAATGAAAGAAGCTCGATAACTAGGCACTGCTCAAGAGTTAAAGAAAAAAAGGATCCCTCCGCGCACACTTGTAAACCCGACTCCTTTACTGGAAAGATCAGCGGCAATGAAGGCTGGAAAGAGAAATTCAACGAGAGCGTTTCTTTTATTTTTATTTCCTCAATGCACCATAATTCATACTTGGACAGCTAAAAATGATGAAGTTTCGTCACAACGTAACTCGCAACACAGTTTCCTCAACCAGGGCTTGAACACAGACTGCTCGCTCCGAGGACGATCGCATGCATAAACCACGAGGCAACAGACAAAAATGTCAGTTTTTCGAACAGAAGGATATTTTCTTGCGAGATCTTGATTGAAATATTAAAATGTTCGTTTAATTTCAAAAACAGCAATTTCTTAAGATGTAGAAATGTGGAAGCAACTGAAACCAGGAAATGTTGTAATTCTTTTTATTAATCCCCAGTGAACTATCGTTCGCTTTGCAGATATCTCAATTGTACCTAGTTTCACCATCAACAGTTCACTAAGTTGTTTCTCAGATTTGAATCTGATGCTGCTCAATTACTAATCGTGTACGTGAATCATTTTAACATAGCCATATGCTAGCGCACGCTCTGATTGGCTAATTTTTATGAAAAAGAAATGGATGGTTCTTAGAGATGGTTCATGCTGACGCATGCAATGACGTGGGCAGTTTCATTTCAGCTGCAAAATTTCCGTCGAGTTTAGGGAAAGTTCCTTTGCTTAACCTAGTTTTGGCAATGTGAAGATTATTCTGAACAATCCAAACTCTTCTTTGAGCCTTTGACTTTTGTCTGGCAAAGATGTGTACTTCAACTTGAGTATTTTGACTTTGTTTGTCTGTATTTTCATTTAGTATTCGTACATTGTTTGGCTACGTTTTCATTATTTAATAAGCTTAATTCAAAGAGACCGGTTAAGCGTTTTCATTCAACTGTTGTTTAACTTTATTTAGGCATCTTGCGCGATGGTAACTCCGTTGGAGGACTACAAATTTTGGAATAAAGGTTGATTAAACTAATTGTGTCGTGTTTATACGATAATAAAGACCTTTGTTTTCCTTCACCGTGCATTGTGAGATCTAATTGTGGTCAATCCGAAGTAAAACATGTTTTAGCGCCCAAGTTGTTGTCGCCATGTTGTCGCCACTCAAGAAGCTAGAGTTGCGCTTCTTTCTTGCTATCCAAACTTCCCATGTGCATCCATAACTCGATATGTGCACGCTAAGCATGAACCAATTCTTAAATTCTATTGTAACCGAATTTACATAAGGGAAAAACTACAGGATTACATGTTAAAAATCGACTTGTAAGCCACACATGTATGCATCCCAGACCTATTTTTTGCTAGAGATATCCAAGTTTTAAAATATGCAAATTAGCCAAGTGATGCTGTCAAACTCGACTGGATTTGGATCAAATATGATGAACAAAGATATCTCAGCCAATTTGGATCAGAACTGTTTGAATCATACATGTAGCATGATTCAACTAGAGTTGCACCACAGTGTGGGGCAAACATTTCTGTTTCCATGGTAACTTGCTAGTTCCAGACCTCCCTGATATTTAAAGTACCTATGAAGTAAAAAATAATTGCCGCTATTTGAAAGGCTTTTCACAGTAAAGAAGAATAGCGTTTTCCTTTTTGGCATATCTTTTTTCATTCTAGAGATATTCAATCCATGTTTTTTGTATTAGAAGTGATGACAATCATGGGTGGTCCACTAAAACAGCACAACACGCAATCGAGAATACCTCTAGAAATGTTAAAGCAGTGTTCTTCAAATTTGGCAGTAGTAATGTACATCACAAAAGAAAGGTAATGACACCCATCGTGCCATTGCCACGACAACAGTTATGCTGCTGGTTCTCAGTGTTTTAATTAACTAGGATCATCAACTCCCTAGTACCAATCTAATGGGGAGAGTTAAGGCAATGTAGGAACTATGTGTGTTCTGAGCAAGACCCTTTGGTCCACTTTAAAAGGTTGCAAATGGGGATATTTGGTTTTTCACAGAAAGAGAAGGGAGCCAAGAGTGTTGCCATGGCAACAACATGGTAGGTGTCATTGTGTTTCTTTTGTGATGTACATTGCTGCTGCCAAGTTTGAAGAGTACTGCTTAAATATTTCTAGAGTTATTCTCGATTGAATGTTGTGCTGTTTCAGTGTAACCACCTATGATGTCATCACTTTCCTTGTTTGTATAGTACAAAAACGTAAATACCTCCAAAATGAATAAAGATATGCCAAAGAGGAAAACGCCATTCTTCTTTACTCTGAAAAGCCTTTCAAACAGACGGCAATTATTTTTTACTTCATAGGCCACTTTTAGGGGCGTGTTTAAAACACGAAATGACGCATTGGCGAAATGGTGAAATGGCAAAATGATACTAGAGATACATGTAAGGGCCAAAGTTGTAAGATAACCGTTCCACTGAAATCAAAATTACTGTTTCACTGAAATCTCCATCTGTTCGAATCTGTTGCCAAATATAGTCAGTAGATTAATCCAGACAAATAAAAGATTCTCTGGGTAATTTGGATTCCAGTCTCTCTCTGTTAACTAGATGCCTAGGGTTTTCTTGAACAAACTAGCGGCGTTTTTTTTTTTTATATCGGAAGAAAACGATAGAAAACGATTTGTTTATTTCGTATTTACCATCGAGCAGCAGCTTAACATGTATGGAGGTTTCTTTGAGCTTCAGCAATCACATGAGACGAATTATCAAAACCGAGCCCACTTCGCGATGAAGTTTTAGCTTATACATGATATTTGGCAAACAAGTACTTTGCACAGAAACTGAGTGACGTTGGATGTTCATATCAAATAGATCAGTCTGACAACAGATACAAAGTAAACTTTGTATTGCAGTGCAGATATGCAACCTGGCAAGTAAAAAATGAAAAATGAATCCTGGTTTGCTGAGACCTTTAATTAATTATCCGACTGCACTTGGTAGAGTACAAATAATGCCCAAAACGAGAACAAATATCACACGGTATTTGCACTCCAGAGGACCAGTTAGACAGGTTTCCTGCTATTGACCAATCATGTAGCTGGATTTCCCACACCAATTCCATTCCGCTTCGTTTACTTCTGTCACCCATTTCCTGTAAATTAATATCCGCGAAATTCGCCCGCACGGACATAACAGGTTGGCGTGTTGGATAATAAATCTCTTATAAGCTGTTTTGTTTTGTGGTATCGCTGAGAAATTTTACTCTTTGTTTGTATTTTGACTCGCTCTACGGGCTCGTCAAAATACGGCAAAACTATAATACTCAGTGATCATGATACTACACAACAAAATGTCTAATAAGATATATTTATTTTATCAGAATGGTTATATCTTATCTTATAACTTTGGCTCTTATCTTTAGTACCATTTCGCCATTTTGTCATTTCGCCATTTTGCCATTTCGTCATTTTGTGTTTTAAACACGTCCCACTCTTAGGGCTCCATATTTATATTTGCCAATGGCACATGTACCCAATCTGCATGATCTAGCAACCATGTAAATATATTAGGTCCAGTTCATGGTCTTGTGTATTGTTTTTCGAGCTGAAAATCGCTAAAATATTGAAATCGGGTTGGAGGGGACTGGAAAAAAGTAGATTGCCATGGGAAATAAACTTTTATAGTTGCAGATGTGTTGCATGAAGAACTTAAATAGCCTACCAAGTTTCGATAGGTTCTGATGTAAACTGACAGAGGTAGCTCTATTTGTATACCTAATGTAATATTCCGTTGAGTGTATAACATCATCAGTCCTCTCATTTGCATATTTTACACACTTTTCAAACGTCAACTATCTCTGGAACCAATGCAGATATTTGTAAACGGTAAACAGCTTTTTAAATCTTTCATGGAATTCCAATGTGATTAAACTAAAAATTCAAGGGGTAAATTTGATTATAGTGCCTCTTGAAACCGAACAAAACTAATGTCGAGAACATTGTGTGTAGATACCCCGTGTTTTCAAAACCCAGCAGTCTGAAATTATTACAGAAATTCCATGGAATGACTCAATCCATTTAAGGTGGCTCATAACAGTTTCCAGTACTTTCCAAGACATACATGTAGATTTTGATGGTCCCTTATTACCACTCTTTATCACTTGATGCTACAATTATGGTATCAAAAAACTGCCCAATCACCAGTTAACAGGTTGGTGTCAATTTCGTGACACAATTGGTTACCATAGCAACACTATGACCTGCTAAAAACACCCTTAATTTCAGCTTTCAGAGCTTATATTTCAAAAACGGCACGGTGAAATTTTTTTGTAATTTTAAAATTTGATAAGCATGATAAGACGCAACTTTTGGCGAAGTTTAAAAAAATTCTGTACATGGGGTTCAGAGCCACCTTATATTTTCGAAAATTTAAGGTGGCTCTGAACCCCATGTACAGAATTTTTTTAAACTTTGCCATCAAAATCTACGTCTTAGAAAGTACAGGAAACTGCAGTTCCTTTCAACAGGTTTTTGAGTCGAGAATGAGAAAGGATGGGAGTGCATTAATTATGGAAAAAGGTCTTTCCTCAGGAAAAATCTTGAGGTGATTATTATTTGGTGTCATGAGTTGTCACACAGCCTTGACGCGCATGCAAAAATGCCTGATAATGGTACATTTCTTGTGTCTTTCGTGGATACAGGTTGAACAGGCTGATCTGTTTGCTCTTAAATCTGTGCAAGAGCCAATTAAAAACAGATAGTCTAACTCATGATCAAGAACTATCAACTAGCAGCAGTCGTATTGTGCAACATTATATGTTCATTCATATAACAAAGCAGGCGTTCATCGTAATTCACTGGTATGAAAAGTACTCTATTCTTTGTCAATGTCTTGAGTGTCACTGCCACACTGGGGGCATTTGTTGGAATACTGGTAGCCTGTTCCAGGCTTTCGGTAAGTTGGGGCCGAGCGAAAAAAAGGGAGAGCGAGAGAAAAATGAGGGAGGACTAAGGCTAGAATACTGGTAGTTGAACACTTATTTAAAAAATGACAATCAGTGAGGAGTACTTATGAGAAAGCGGGTGCTTTTTGAGAGGACTAAATTTATTCTACTCTGCTTGCAGTCTCTGTAAACCACTTGATAAAGACAGCTTTAATGATGTGGCCACTTTTGCAAGTGATTTATCTGGCAATTTTGCTGGTGTTGTTCAATACAACAAGGACAACAGAGCATTTGAGGTAAAGTGACTGGTTCTTGGCTTACAATCTTCACAACATCTCTGTGAGCAATTAACGCGTAGAATGGTAAATAATTATAGTCTCTCTCCAGGGACATTTGTCACCAATACTGGTACCATGACGCCCTACGTAAACGTATATTAAAATAATAATATTAACTCTAATAAACTGGGTTAGTGTTTCATTAAAAATGTAATGATATTGTGTGTTTATCTCAAAGGGTGCAGTGGGTACAAATATAACCATCGACACTCTATGTGACATTATGAACGACAATGACATCGGAGATCCATTAACACGTTATGCAAAAGTCAACTCATTAATTCTTCAAACATATGGAGCCAACTGTCTTGAATCAAGCTACAACAACTTGATAGCAAGTTTACGGAACACATCATGGAGTAGCAGTGCATCTGAGGGAGGTAAATATCTCATACGGTGTCTGTTTTTATCTTTCCCATTTTGTTTAGAACAATTCCTGTCAATCCCTGTCAGTCATTAATTTTGTTTAGAACAATCCCTGTTAAAATATTTTAATTTTCTATTGTTTTTTACTTCATATTATTTTAAGCGTCTTTTTACATATTGCGTTTGCCACATTTCTATCGTTTATGTCAGATTTCCAAGTGTGGTAAAAATAAATGTTCACATTTGTAAGATTTCAATTGGATAAGTAAGTATAATAAGTGTTGTTTCCTTTTTGTAAAGCATCTAATTAGATTAAAGTCAGCCATAACTTTCACATTTTTCTTTTCTTTCATATAAATGTTAAAAATGAAAATTATGACATAGTCAGTAAATATGTCCAATCTTGGAAATTTCATATAAATTATTTGTAGGTTCTTTTTTGACTAATAGTATACAAACAGGGATGTAAATCACTTACAGTTGGAATGATGCTATTAGCATATTGTATCGTTACTTTTCCTCATACAATTTCTTATGATGTAATCCTGGGGCAGCAAATACATACACGCAACCTTTGTGTTCCTTGTTAAAACTACTCTAATCTCTTTGAACAACAAAAGATCATCGGAACATCATAATTATTTCTGGTTGTAACTGAAGAGGTTGGTGTAAGACCATGCTAAGAGACAGAGTGGGTGATAAAATTTTTCCTCCAAGTGCCTAAATTTTTGTGTCTGTTATTTGCATATGCAAATGCAGACACTATGCAGAGCTGTAGAAATTTCATTCACTACTTCATATAGTACAAGTCTGAAATTTTTTATAAAGGTTTGACTGAGGTTTTCATTCCAAGTCCATTTTGTGACTTAAGGACGTTCGCGCTAATTGTTTCTGCGCATCGTTACTGCGCACACAAATTCATGCCACGTCATCGATCAGCACGCCCGTGCTTAGTATTAAAATAAACAATGATAGGGAAGATGGCCATTGCGGCAGCTTTGCCTGGATTTAACAATCTTGGACGTTCGGTGACCCCTACTTTTCTTTCCAGAAACATATTTTATTCACAATTATCTCCACATTGTCCAAAAATGAACAAAAAATCAATGTGGAAAGTTAAAAAAAATTCAAGATTTCTGTCCACGGGACATCGAATTCTGTCATCTTGCGGCTGCAAGGCACATGAAACTTAAATGGTCGCTAAATGCAAACGTGTTCTTTAAGGAACCTCACCAGTTGACTAATTTCACTTAGTAGGTCTGGTTTAACAATATTTGGCAGAGGACATTTCACTTCAAAGGTCCAATTGCATTATTTTTGGGCTTACTGACATTGTGGCCTTATTCGCTAACAAAGCCCTATTTTTCAGATTTAGGGTGATCTTTCAGCTTGTTCTCTCCTAAACGAAGTCGGTGACCCCCTATTTTTTTTACATTTCTGACATAAGTAACTCATCAACTTTAAGTGGTAAAGTCTCCGAAAAAAATCAGTGTTGGAAAATTAATACATGAGGGACAGGTAAAGCGTAACCATCTGTTGTGAATCTCTCGTGAACCATGATATATGTCATCACTCAATCGTGAATTACCGTAACCCTTATCATTGGTTGCAAGAAAATTACGAATTCAAGACAACATTCGGAACCAATAGAATTCGAGGAATTGAGTCGGCAATTGCGTCAACGATCACGTGTGAAAGAAGGCAACGCACGCTTTGCGAGCGAAGAAACATTTGCATTTTGTCTCTGTAGCGTTTGGGTTTCGCTGTGGACGTGGGAAAGCGAGGTACGTGAGTGAGCTTGTTTCATTTTCTTAAGTTTGTCATGAATTTCTTAAAAGGTGTTGTCTCAATATGTCACAGCTTTCGAAATGCAGGTCAACCTGGCCGAATAAATGGCTTTGACATTCAAGTTGTCGGTCGATGTACAGCTCAGCGCCATAGAGTTAGTTACTCCTGTGCTTGCGAAGACACACATTTTAAAGTTTATTAGCGCCACATGGGGAAACAAAAGCTGAAAACATCTAGCATTGCATGCCCAAACGTCTGCGAAAGCTGTGGACAGGTTATATGCACAAATTTGTGTAAGAACTAGTAATCTTCTCGATAGCTATTATCTAAAGATAATTTTTAGTGAACGTAGCCTTGATATCAGAACTAGTAGTTTTGTTTATAACTATTATGTACCTGAGGATAAGCTTAAGCGAAACATTCCGTGCAATGATGCACATAGTTGTGGCCTTGCCGCCATCTTGTGCGAAATAATTTCGTGCCATTCCAAAATAGTTAAACAAGTGAAACGGCATAGAAACCGAGAGTCGTCTAGATTACCGATAAAGATTAAGATCAGTCAGTACAGACTGCAGACTGCGGACCGCGACAAAATGCAGACTAGGTACAGACTGCAGACTGCAAACTCAGTACAAAATGCAGACTGAGTATAAATTAATTAAAACGTGATGGAATGTCATTTTATTTACCCACAGCAGGGTTTTCAAATTGAAAAAAAGTAGCAGGAGGAAATTGTAAAGTAGCTGGAGCACTATCTCATCGCGATAACAGCAGCCTTGTGGAGAGAGCCTTCTTCAGAGAGGAATGGGAGCTTCTCCTGGAAAATTCTGAAAATCAGGATGCCTTGTTTAAATGAAGTTTATTCCCCTGCATTTTTTGCACCCCTTACTGATTTTGTTGAACGTAACTGTACCCTTGTTAAAAAGGGTTAGTGTTGAAAAACTTTGTAAAATTAGTTGCTTTCAACGTTTTACAAAAATGGCACGGTATGCTTATACATCGTAGTATCATTTGACTTCTTGTAACTCCAACTGAAGTGCAATATAAAAATTACTGTAATATAATAACATTCCAAATCAGTTGCGTAAGTTAAAGATAAACAGTTATCTTCTTTACACCCTAACATCAGTGAAGTTTACAAAATAAATACACTTTCCTTGAATTCAGTTTTAGAGGAAACATTTATGTAGTTTCGACCCCCCAAAGTGCATTTTCCTGCATTTCCAGCTCAGGATCGTTTTTGCTTTCTCAATGAAAGAGAGCTGCAGATGAATCAACGAAATTAACGTAATTGCCATGAAGCAGCTTCTGTTGATATATTCCCTTTTACATACACGAAGTATTATCACAACAAAGTCAGCGGTCTCGTTTTGTTTCTACTTTTTCGCAGTTTCCTGTACCTGAAATTGTCAACACTTGCGCTGTTGAAGGCTGTTACTGTTGAAACTTCTTTCAACCTTTTCTTGAAAATACATTTGGTGCAGTCAACACCTTAATAAGTAACATTTCATGGAGAAGACTGCCTTCGCATTCACCACGCGAATGCCGCTACAGCTGCGGATACTGCGGTTAATTCAGCCTCAGCGGATTGTTTTATCGTCGCTTTTAGAACTGGAACAACATACATGTAATATTTGTTAACTCTTATTCCTAAAATTATTGTTACCTGTTTGTCTTCGAAACTTCTCGGCAGTTGAAAGGAAAGACAACATCGCTTGCTGCCTCCGCTTCATGTTGAAACTTTCACGTAAGAACAAATTTGCTGAAATGAAGGTCCGTGTACAAGAGCAGACTTTCTCGCTTAAAAAGGCCCTCGCTTCGAAGATCAAAAGGTACATGTAAGAGCCACACTGTTTATCAATTATTTTCATCAGTTGGCGTTCATTTATTTCCCCGAAAAGATCAGATCATGATTACTTTGGTGAAACAGAATTGTGTAGTTAATAAAATTTGGAATACGAAAAGTATCCAGCGCAAATGCTTGAAGTAGACGGTGACTTGCACCGGGCGCCGGCTAAATTTGAAAACCCTGGCCACAGTAATGTCACGCAATTGTCATTTTTCACGAACATTAGCATTACTGTGGATTATTCCTTGCTCGTTTCTTAATATATTATGTCTTAAACAGAGTGGTGAGGCTACAGCCATTCTTAAAAAAAATTGGAACCTTCATGGTCTTCGATCTTCTCACTTTTTGCACAATCTGTCATATCAACAACTGTTATCTAGTGAACATCGCTGTTTTCACGTCTTGAACATTGAAAATGTATCAAGTTGAAGGAACAATTTGGGTTTTAGTCCACACATTGTCATCCAAATGGACAGGTTTATCGGCTAAAGAGGAGAGACCCTACAAAGTACTGTATTGTCACGGATACTACTCGCTGCGTTCTTTTGGGGTGATCTGGTTCCGGATCAGTGATCCAAGATCTGTCTCAGTGTCTGGATCTTGGCGCATCAAATGAACTGGTGAATCCATGACCAGAGTGGATTCAGCGGTTCCTTTGATCCCAGATAGATCTTGGATCACTGATCCGGATCCTGATCGCCCCGAAGGAACGCAGCCTATGAAGACCATTTATATTTTAAAAATAGCAACACGCAATATATGATATCGAGGACAAGTGACATAACACATCACAATCTTCGCACGCGGCTCGTCTCGGCAGCAGGGCGGCCTTTTCAGAAAACGGCATGTCAGCTAGTCAGTAAGCAGCTCGAAATTTTATTTAAGAATGGCTGTGGCCTTGCCACTCTGTTTAAGACATAACATATTAAAAATAATAAACAAATAACTAGTTCAAGCTTAAATACATGTAGTCGCAAAATAGCAAAATCAACCGGCAGTTCCAAAAGACACTGTGCCTCAAGAATGAAGCTTTTGACATCTGATCCTGAACAAAATTTCAACAGTCAAACTATATTGTCAGTTGGTTCCACTATGTTGTTAAACTTGTGATTACGTCAGCTAGGTTTGAGACCCTTTGATGTTGGTGGTGAAGGTGACTGTTTTTTCAAAGCAGTTCTCATCAGTTATATGGTGATCCCAATCATCACTTACTCATTAGACAAGCTGGTGTTCAATACCTTAGCAATAACCCTGAACGTTTTATTGAAAGCAATACTGAAAATTTATGTAATGAATATATAAATAATATGTCAATGCAAGGTACATGGTGCGATGCACTGTTTGTACAAGCAGTTGCAGACTGTCAAAATGTAGCAATTCATATGATAGATTCTCATGAAAATTTTGCCTTGGGAAACATCCACCAACAACAATATATTTAGGTCATTTGGATGAATTACATTATGTGTCAACAGAAGCAGTGACATGTGCTTCTGATGCATTAGAAAATCAACACAGTACATATTTGAGGTCAACAGAATAAGATGTTCTTTTTAAACAAGTAGAACAGCAGTCAAAAAAGAAAACGTGATGCTTCCAGGAAAAGGATTATGACTAGTGAAAGTCTTGAATGTCAATTAAGGTCATTCCCCTGTTTTGCATTGCGCATCCTTACTGCGCATAATTTATGGCGTCATTAGTGCACGCTTGTGCACAGGTGCATTGAAAAACATGGCGAAATTGCCTTGATAGTCAGCTCTGTCAGTTGAAAATTGGCCATAGCTCACCAATGAGCATGGGCACCCCACCTTTTTTTCCAGTCATTGCAATCAACTTATCATTAGCTTTGCATGAGAAAAGACTCATCTGATTTCTATTGCTGAAAATTGAATAAATAAGGAAAATAGCAGATAAACTGTGGTCTTTTCTATTTGCTGTTAGGTAACCATGTCAAGAAATTTGGTTCAAATTTTAATCAAGGATTCAGCTTTCTGTCTAATTCAAACCTAAAATGTTTATTTTTGTCCGACACAATGTATTGACTGTAGTTTAATGCATGTTCT
>Ga0126343_10001216_pt1 | contig 11719 bp, 12 predicted proteins | sample Cyp2metagenome_FD_92531 | JGI IMG/M metagenome (GOLD analysis project Ga0126343, IMG submission 92531) | Coral microbial communities from Lord Howe Island, Old Settlement Bay, Australia - Cyphastrea 2 metagenome | ecosystem: Host-associated > Invertebrates > Cnidaria > Coral ... | reverse complement strand
TTTGGATTATCGGTGGATGTTCAAAACCAGTGATGTAAAATGTCATGAAACCACCCACAGTTTAAAACAATAAAAACAAAAATTCTCGACTTACAGTTTTGCCATAGCTGTAAATGTACATGTAGAAAAGACACAAATAAAAACAGTAACGTCAGGTGTAATATGTGCCAGACCTAAGGTGTGTTCAAAATTCTATAGAAATTGCTATAATGGACTTAGAAGTGACTCAAAACAATCCAGTTTAACAGGAGTAGACCATATTCGTGTTCTTGGTAGTGGACTTGGACTAGCTTGCAATGGAAGCTCATGCAGGGGAATATCATTGAAAAGAGAGAAATATCATCTGAATTTCTTATGAATCTGTGACTTATTGGTTGAGAAGAGAGCAAAAGTGGATTATTTCTTCTTTTAAACAAAATCTTTTAGCAAAAGTATCAAAGCAAAACTCAACGGACCAGGATAAAACACTTTTAAGATGATTTCCAAAGAGCATTCAAGCAATAACAACAAATTTGAAATAGAGTTGCCAAAACATCCTCACAGCATGGTAATAATTATCTTGAATACAGGCAAGAAAAATTTATGGAGAGTTAAGCTCTCAGGCTCATCCCACAGGTAAAATTGAACTTGAAGTTATCCATACTTCAATGGAATAGGACGTTTTGCATTTATTGAAAACACAAAAACACACTCGTTAAGCATTCTTATCAGACTTGAAATTAACTTTCTCCAGAGTTAAGGATTTAATTGTGGGGTCAGCTAGAGAAATAAATTACAGTGAGATGTTTTAAATGGTATTCAAAAAGTTACCCTGCTGTGAGCAAATTTTAATTAATATGTTTTACACTTATTGCTCAAAGTCTGAGTGAAATCTGTCTTAATCAGTATTCTTTTCACCTGCCCTTCGACGTTTACAGATGTACCAGCCAACAGCAAATATAGCAATGCAACCAAGCACAGGTCCAACAATATAATACCACTCCAGAGCCAGCCTTGCAATAGAACCTGAATAGGGAACATTAAGCATACAAAACTTTAGTTTGGTAGTTCTCTATTTTGGTGTTGTTAATCAGGTGGGAAAAAAAGTGGCCTAATTTTAGCACACTGGACTTGGACTGATGCAGTCCAGGTTTAAGCCCTGCCCAGGGTCATGGCATTGACGTCCCAGTTCACAGTGTCACTCTCAATCTCACCTTGGTTTTTTAAAAGCTAATTACTGCTAACCCAGGATGTCCCAGGCACCATCCACACACGCAGGCACGCACATTCACACCCACCAACCCAACCGAGCCCAAGCATAGCAGCTGTGGACGCTAGCTCCACAGCCAAGGCCTGCAGGTCACTGTGGTGGTAGGCTCTGAGGCAACTATTATCTGCATAGAGGGGTAAGTTTCTAAAGAAACTGTGGTGCTGCGTAGGTGGGAAGTATAACAAGATAATTTGGTTTTATCAACTGGGTTGATAATGTGAATTGGCCACCGTAAAGAGATTCGAAAGCTGACATTTCGAGTGTTAGCCCTTCGTCAGAGGAATTATGGGTTGTGAGTAATTAATATACAGAAATATTGAGCTACACTATTGGTTGGTGCCTGGTAACGTGAAAAACAACTGAATAAATTAGTTGGATGAAAAGCGTTCGTTAACACCGTAAGGCTTAAGAGTGCCGATTTGAAAAACAAATTTTTGTTCTAGAGTTTTGCGGCTTTCAGTGCTTCTTTGATGAGGGTACGCTACGGTGGCCCATATCTGCCATGGCAAAACTTACTTTTCCACGGCAAGACTTACTTTTTCACGGCAAAACCTACTTTTCCACCGCAAAACTTACTTTTCCACGGCAAAACGTACAATTTTACGGCAAAACTTACTTTTCCACCGCAAAACTTCATAAAGGGACTGGGAGGGAATGTGTAAACAGAAAACTAGATGGCGACGGCGTATAGTGACAACGAAGACGGAGTGGAAAATAATACGGAAGAGGTGCTCACAAAATACTGTTTTTATCGTGGTTATTAGTACAAAGATATCTTAGACTTACTGGCAACCTACCACAACATTGAAATAAGTGAACGGACTTTGCACAGACGACTACGAATGTATGGACTGTCCAGGAGAACCTCCAAATATGATATTAACGTGCATAAGAAAATGATCTCTTTTCGCTATTACGATCCCAGTGACATTATCAAGAGTTAAGGCTTAGCAAAAGCCTAGCCTTTACAAAATGCAAGGATGAAGAGCTCTTCGAACTCATCCAGAGAGCTCATGTGTCCTACAGGAATGTTAATCTGTTTACTGATCTCTCCATTCCTGTCATTCAGCCATAGTTCTGATGTCATGACTATTGACAGTTGCCAGCTTCGACCTAGCTAGCAATGCAGAAATATTGAAATTATTGAAACTTATTTTGGATACATTTGAAAGCACATAAGTGTTTTGGATGAAAAAGGATTTCAGGTCTCAAGATTCAGCCTTGCACTGTCCATAATGTGCAGTTCCTTTTGTTGCAAGCTTGTTGTGTTTCACAAAAACAAAGTAATTGACCTCCCCCCCCCCGTCTCCACTAAAGGGATTAATAAGTTATTGACATTGTTGAAGTAACTACTATTTTAAAGTTGTGTTCCAAAAGGAGTAATAAACACTCATTTTGTCAATTGTGGTATGTATCACTGTAGCAAAGTCGAGATGATTGTTACAATTTCGAGCAAAGGTACTTGTAAATGTGACTGTTCTAGTTGTAATATAATTTTTCAACATTTTCAGTTCTGCTTAGAACGAAGGAATGTATGATGCATTTATAAAGTTGGTAAACGAGCATCAGTGCCAGAGTATTTTTTATTGCCAATTGTTGTACAAACCAGGCTTCAGGATGCAAAAGTGTGGCTTTGTGGAAGCTACATTGTAATCAATCAAATGAGGTACAACTCAAGTTTTTGAATTTTCATCACATTAAGCAATGTCACACGACAATGACCATGAATAACTTCGCAATCATATGAGTTATCACTATTTTTGATAACTGATCATGCACCTGATACTGATATTGACACAAGTTTGTTATACAGTTACAAGCCTTCTCTCCAGTGAGTAGGCTTTTCAAGGTGAAGAGAATCCATAACATGTTGAAAGTATTCAAAATGTTCACTAGCTTCTTGCTTCTCGATCATGTGGCTTTCTACGTAGCTAATTTTAACGTTAGACACAGAGTGTGGCAAATCGGGCCTCTTACCTGTACCTTCTGGCAGATAATACAGCACATCTGAAACACCAGGAGTAGTGTCATTTCTTGATTTCCTTATTCGATGTGTATTCCAATGTTCTTTTACGGCGTCTAAGCTGCTGCAGTTCTGCAAAGCACAACGAAAGGCAATCTTTCTGCAAAGCATCACCTGTGTTAAGATCACCCGTTTCAACGAGATCCTTAAATAGATTTATCCGCCAGCTTGTTCTGTTTCTTTGATACTGTGACCAATAGCCATCGATCCTTTGGTTTCGTGGGGAGGCAACCTATTTGTGGGCATTTTTATCGTCACGAAAAAAAGCTTGCGTGGAAGCCATGATCTTGTTCTCCGTACCCAAATCAGCGACTACATGTAGTTCACTTGGACACCCACCACAAGTCTTAACTGTATCCAAAAAGTAATATTCAATGTTGTCAGGAGAGTTATTTGATTGATTAACTACCAACCATAGCAATTTTCTACTCCAGCCGTCGATGCAAACACGAACTGGAAAACCATAGGGTTTAAGTTTGTCATATCCATCGGCGTGCCAGATTGCATTTGGACCAGGGTTATGTTACTGAGGTCTTTTCAATTTATGTCTTTTTCTCAGTTGGCAGCCGTCTGGATCCAATTTTCCGGAGTAAGAGCTCCACCACTTGTCGTAAAACTTGATAACCCTTTAATCACAGGCTATCCCATACATACCTGTAACCCGCAATACAATCAGGACCATCTAACTTACCTTCAACTTCGTCAATTATGTTGTCAACATCATATTCGGGTCTTCTCTTGAGAGCCCATACATTCGTATTCGTCTTTGCAAAGTCCGCTCACTTATTTCAATGTTGTGGTAGGTTGCCAGTAAGTCTAAGATATCTTTGTACTGATAACCACGATAAAAGTAGTGTTTAATGAGCACCTCTTCCGTATTATCTTCAACTCCGTCTTCGTTGTCACTATACCTTGTCGCCATCTTGTTTTCTGTTTAAAAACATATTCAATCCCAGTCCCTTTATGAAGTTTTGCCGTGGAAAAAAAAAGTTTTGCCGTGGAAAAGTAAGTTTTGCCTTGAAAAAATAAGTTTTCCCGTGGAAAAGTAAGTTTTGCCGTGGCAGATATGGGCCACCGTAGTAAACGCCGCAGACTGCCATATGTTGCTTGGAATGATTAGGAAGATTAAAGTCCCTAGCGACCGGCTTAAGATGCGTTTCGGTCGTCTTTCTCTACATCACGAAGGTTTTCTTGGAATCGGTCACCTAGTCGTCTCCCTGTTTCGCCGATGTATAACTTTTTGCAAAAAGTGCAAGTTATGAAGTAGATGACAATGGCTGAGGTACAGGTGAAATGATCCGTGATCTTGATTGATCGCTTGCGTCTCGATATTTTCTCAACAATGCAAATAAAAGGACATGTTTTGCATAGTGCGCGAGCGCATCTGAAAGTACCGGGTTGTTCGCTTGTTTGGAATACGCCTCTGACTAAAAAGTTACCAATGTTTTTTGTTGAATTTAAATGAAATTAATGTAGGTTGCGAAAAGATTCTATCAGTATCTGGATCATTTTGAAATAATCTGAAGTTTTTTAGAATGATTGATTTCATTGCGTGGTTGTGAGGGTGAAACATGAGGGTGAATGGAATTACTCGTTGTTCTCTCTTTGTGACGTTTGTAGTGCTGACTGTCAATGAATTTGTGGAGCGCGATGATGGCCCGCTTGAACAACAGAAGCAGGATAGCCACGTTTGTTTAAGAAATTGTACATTTCCTCTGGTTTTAATGAAAAGTCAGAGTCGTCACTACAAAGACGACGAGGTCTAAGAAACTGAGAATAAGGAATTGAATTCTTGACATATAATGGATGCGGAGATGAATACAACAAATAACTATGAGAATCTGTGGGTTTGTAGTTCACACTAGTGCATAAAACGTCACCTTCGATAGACACTTTGATATCCAGAAATGCTAAAGAAGTATCGGAAACTTCCCAGGTATATTTAAGAGCAGGATGAAACGAATTGACAGCGGTTATAAATTGATTGAGGTCCTCTCTGGTAGAAGAGGTAGAGCCGATACAGTTGTCAATGTAGTGACGGTAGAGTTCAGGTTTGGGGCCATTGTATTGATTGAAAAATTGGGTTTCAATGTAGCTTACGAAAAGTTAGCGTAGCTGGGTCCCATTTTAGTACCCATGGCTAGGACATTGATTTGTTTAAAATAACTGTCAGAGAATGAAAAAAAGCTGAGTGTTAACACTAGTTTAGCCAGGTGGAGTAGTGTTTCCGAGTTTGGTTCCTTAACAGTGCATAAATAAAAAAAAAACCAGTTTCCGATAACTCTCAATGGCTTACGAACACTCTTCTGGCTAACCCGTTCGAAGCTCAACGCGTCAAAAATCTTCCAAGAAAACTCCTTATCTTGTCTTTTCGGAGCTGCCGGGGGCAGTGGCAGGATTTTAACTTTCCAGATGAAGATTTACCACAAGCAACCAAGCAGCGTGTGGTAGAACCAGATAAGGGCTTGCCCCCTGTCCAACAGGCTCCTTTGGCCTTCGCCGATCCAGTCGTTCATCAAGTTCACCCGATCTAGAACTGGAAATCCCCCTAACCGAGGCCCAAAATCAAAAGCTGGCCCTCGAGTTAGAAATCGAAGCTTTGCGACCTCGCCGCGCCGACGGCAGCCCAGATGTGACTACTGAGAATTCAGGCACGCTATCTGCCCCCGAAAAGACACGCAAGAAGCGAACAGTGCACTGGCCTCACAATCTTGCGCCAGGTAGCTTTTATTCCATTGATTATGATAAACTAGAGCTGCCCGATTTTGTCGGAGGCTTTTTAGCGATGATAAAGTCTTACTACGCGCCCTTAAAATCAGCCATGTTAGATTTGTTAGAACTCCTCATGGCAAAGGCCTCCAGTTACTCGCGGTCAAGTGTTCCTTCATTTCACGGTCACATCGCTAGACAGGTCGAGTTGTGGCGTTTGGAATGGAGCAGTCTTCCGGAGATTCGTGAAAAAGCCAGTACCTATTTCAAGCACTCGGATCTCCGTTCCAGTCAACTTAGACGCACTACAACAGGTTTTTTGTTCTCGCCAAGCGTCCCACCCTCCCACAACCAGCGCCCTACAACGAAACCCGAGGCCGATAAGCCATGTCGCCAGTAGAACTATTACGGCTCCTGTTCATGCGACAAAGCCAATCTAGAATCCTTCAACGCCTTCCACAACTGCAGGGTGTGCACCAAGGACAACCCCATGCTGCATTGCCCGAAGCGAAGAAATCCAATTTCTCCTCCTAATTCATTTTGACTACCCTCATCGATTACCTCGGACAGTGACCTACCCATTTTATCGACCTCAGATCGGACTACTGCTTTATCCCCAGACCCATTCACCTCGACTACACCGCTGCCAACCGTAAGCCCACCATCTCTAACTCCTGTCATTCAACTCATAATTGCGTCGAGAAATGACCTTCTGAACGCCTTTGACGCCAGAGTACCGGTACTCACCCCTCTGAACATTCCGCCTGGGAATCTAAATTAATAGACTGCTACGATCGTCAAATTGTAGACCTTCTACGCTACGGCAGAACTGTCAGTTATACAGGAAACCAACTTCCTGTTTCCGCCGCAAAGAATCACTCATCAGCAATTTCATACGCCGACCATGTGCAGCATTATGTCAACACAGAACTTCGCTATCACTCGATCACAGGCCCTTCTCGCGAAATCCATTTCCACAGCCTGTGATCTTTTGCCCACTACAAACTGTGCCTAAGCGCGGGTCTTCTAAACGCCACGTGGCTATGGATTTAAGTTTTCCCTCACACGCTTCAGTCACCATAGGTATTCCGGATTCTTCTTATCTCAACGAGCCCTACAAACTTCGCCTTCCAGGAATAGATCGGTTGTGCGATACAGCTAGGCCAAGGTTGTTTGCTGTATAAACTCGACCTGCAACGTGCCTACCGTCAAATACCCATCGATCCCAAAGACTATCCTCTGCTGGGATTTCGTTTTTACAGTCTTCTCTACTTTGACACTCGTCGCCCATTTGGCTTGAAGACTTCCGCTATGATCTGTCAACGCACTACAAAGGCCGTCGTGCATTGTTTCATGCAATTAGACTTCTTGGCGGATGTTTACCTCAATGACTTTCACGGAGCCGACTCGCCCATGCGAGCTTCTACCGCGTTTACTGCATTAAAACAGCTGCTACAAGAACTGCGTCTTCAAACTTCACCTGAGAAGGATTCCCCGCCATCCACCAAACTGGTTTGCCTCGGTGTTCACGTCGATTCGGAAGAGATGTCTCTTTCTGTACCTCCCTTTTGCAGACAGGAACTTTTGCAAAAACTGTCTCTCTGGTCCAAACGTACACGTTACACAAAGAAGCAGCTAGAGTCATTACTGGGAAAACTTTCATTCGTCACTGCTTGCGTCAAGCGTGGGCGAATTTTCATGGCACGTTTGTTAAATAATTTACTCTCCTTTCCAACGTCTCGTTCTTCTCGCTAAATTTATGATGACATGCGTGCCGATATTTCTTGGTGGTCTAGCTTTTTGCCCTTCTTTAACGGAGTTTCTGTCATCAAGGCAAGTTCCTGCGATTTCTTTGATCTTCACTTCGCCACGGACGCCCTTATTGACCGACGCTGGCGCTATTTGTTTAGACGAGTGCTTCCACTTTCTGTTCTCCCCGGATATCCTAACATGCGCATCTCACATCTCGTCCCTGGAACTCTATAGCATAGTGGTCGCCGTGCAGTTCTGGGCGCCAAGGCATCGCCATCGAAAATTCATCGTGTCCTGCGACAATCAAGCAGCTGTTTACAGTCATTAATTCTGGCTCTTCAAAAGATCATTTCATGCAGCGCTGCTTACGGCAGCTGTGGTTTTCTGTCGCCGTCTTTCACTTCCAGCTCCAAACTCACCACATCCCAGGAGAGCACAATGTTTTAACCGATGCGTTGAGTCGTTGGGACTCTAATAACTCACTTGATGACACTTTTTAAATGTCTGCTCGCAGTTTAGGCAGAGTTTACACCTTTCAGCAAGTTCCACCAGATTGTCTTGTGTTTCAAATTCGTGACACTATGTTTCGTTTTTCTTCTTTGATATTGCTTTGATGCAAATATATCTTGTTATTACTTCCATAGTCAGCTTAGTTACCTCGTTTTTTCTTTCTTCTGTAGGTGGTTTACAAGGTCTCCAGTGGCTAGACAGTTTCTTTGACAGACTCGTTTGTTCGGCATACGCTGCATCCACGCATAACAAAATGCAGTCTCACCTCAAACTATTACAGAGTTTTGTCACGATCTCGGTCATCAGCCTTTCTCTGTCCGAGTCACCACTATGTTGCGCTACCTAGCTTTCCTTTGCGCTTCAGACAGAGCTTTCGGCACGATTCAAAATCACATCTCCAGCATTAAGCATTTTCACCTGTTATTAGGTTTTGCCCCCTGGTGGGATTCGGCTTATTTATTTTAATTAGCATTGCGGGGATCCAAACGTTTGCTTGAGACGGCAACAGTTAGGAAACTCCCTATCACTCCCAAATTGCTTTTAGCCATGGCGCGTTTGTTCAACTTAGAAAACCCCCTCCACGCAGCTATGTGGGCGCTTTTTTTGGTGGCCTTTTTCTCCTTTCTCCACAAGTCTAATCTAGTGGTGGATTCCCCTAGCGTGATTTCTGATAAGTTACCTCGCCGGCGGTATTACTTGTTACCCTCCGAGGAGGCTTTTTTTGCAGATATGCACCACTAAAACTATTCAGTTTTCTCAGCGTATTTTGAAGATCCGTTGCCATTTATTCCTAGCTCTCTTCTTTGTCCTGTTTCCGCGTTGCGCAACCATTTTCGCCTCAACAGCCTTGCTTCGTCCGATTTTTTGTTTTCTGTTAGATCTTCTCTCGCCTCACCTCTGAGCCCCATCACTTACCGTAACTTCGCCTCCTTTTTATCGAAGGTACTCTCTGCGCTCGATTTAGATCCCCAGTCTTATTCTCCCCATAGTTTCCGATAGGGAGGCGCGTCCTTTGCCTTCGAATGCAACGTCCCGACAGAGCTAATTAAGTTTCAAGGGGATTTGCGTAGTGATGCTTACATAGTCTATCTCGAAATGTCTTCCTCACAGAAGCGTCTCGCAGTAGATTCCATGGCTTCTAGAATTAGGCGGCTTAAATTGTAGCATTTTAGTTTAGTTTTTAACGCGTAGTCTACTCCTCTTCCACTCGCTCGCATTTACCCACCTCCCTCTTCTTCGTTTGGGTTTGGGCGTTGGAGTTTCATTGTCAATGTAGTTTCGCTTTCTTGATTGCGTGACAATAAACTCCTTTGTTGTCAACCTCTTTGAGGTCTGTGGTTTAATGTGATCGATTGGTTTATATCATCACCCGGGTGATGATGGATAATCGATGCGTGATATTTATGTTTTATTTATCCCGCGGTTTGTCACGTCAAGTCAGTCATTCTCCCATAGCTTGCGGTCATCAGCTTTCGCTTACCCTAATACCCTTCCGCCCTAAGGCGTTGGAGTTTCATTGTCAATTTAGTTTCGCTTCCTTGATTGCGTGACAATTAACTTCTTTTTTGCCAAACTCTTTGAGGTCTGTGGTTTAAGGCGATCGATTCTCTTGACAATTTGTTGGTTAGCAGAGGTGAGATCTTTATCGACTTCAGCATAAAAAGAGGTGTCAGAAAGTTGCCGCAAAGCTTCTTTTTTGGTAGAGGTCGGCCCACCAAACAACCAAAGCACCACCTTTGTCGGCCGCCTTGACAATCATGTGTTTACGCTTCCTAAGATTTTCAAGTGCTGCCCTGTCTTCTAGAGAAAGGTTGGAAAATTTGGTGTCACGATTGAAATTAAGTTTATTAATGTCGTGACAGCATTTAGCCTCCCACGCAGACCTTTTTAGGCTTGTCACGCGTTCCTCCCCACGAACGTGGGGAGGAGCGCGTGACAAGCCTAAGAACGTCTGCGTGTGAGGCTAGACGGCATTTAGTGATAAAAAAAAACTACAGAGGCGAACTGGCCCTCTCGGGGAGGCCAGTTCGATTTTCAAATCAGAATCTTTGTCCGAGGTGTTAGAATCGTCCTCTTTGTCATGGATAAAGGCTTTAAGTTGAACGCGGCGAAGGAATTTTTTGGCATCTTGTTTAACTGAGAATTCACCAATTTCCTGGGCGAAGACAAGCTTATGTTCACTATAGATATCACATTTTTCTGATTTATGCACTGTTAAGGAACCAAACTCGGAAACACTACTCCACCTGGCTGAACTTTTTCATTCGCGAACAGTTTTTTGAAACAAATCAAAGGCCTGGCCATGGGTACTAAAATGGGACCCAGCTACGCTAATCTTTTCTTAGGCTACATTGGAAGCCAATTTTTCAATCAATACAATGGCCCCACACCCAAACTCTACTGTCGCTACATTGACAACTGTATCGGCGCTACCTCTTCTACCAGAGAGGACCTCAATCAATATATAACCTCTATCAATTCGTTTCATCCTGCTCTTAAATATACCTGAGAAATTTTCGATACTTTTTTATCATTTCTGGATATCAAAGTTTTTATCGAAGGCGACGTTTTATGCACTAGTGTGCACTGCAAACCCACAGATTCTCATAGTTATTTGTTGTATTCATCTCCACATCCATCACATGTCAAGAATTCCATTCCTTATTCTTAGTTTCTTAGACTCTGATTTTTCATTAAAACCAGGGGAAATGTGCATATTCTTAAACAAACGTGGCTATCCTGCTTCTGTTGTTCAAGCGGGCCATCATCGCGCACCACAAATTGATTGGGCATTAAGACTACAAACGTTACAAAGAGAGAACAACGAGAGAATTCCATTCACCTTCACATTTCACCCTCACAACCACGCAGCGAAATCAATCATTCTAAAAAACCTCAGATTATTTCAAAATGATCCAGATACTGGTAAATCTTTTTGTAACCTCCATTAATTTCATTTAAATGCGACAAAAACATAGGTAACTTTTTAGTCAGAAGCGTATTCCAAACCAGCGAAAAACCCGGTACTTTTAAATGCGCTCGTGCACGATGCAAAACATGTCCTTTCATTTGCAATGTTGAGAAAATATCGGAACCCAAGCGATCAATCAAGATCATGGATCATTTCACCTGTACCTCAGCCATTTTTATCTACTGAATAACGTGCACTTTTTGCAAAAAGTTATTCATCAGCAAAACAGAGAGACGACTGGGCGACCGATTCCGAGAACACCTTTGCGATGTAGAGAAAGACAACCAAAACGCATCTAAGCCCTTCGCGAGGCACTTTAATCTTCCTAATCATTCCAAGCAAGATATGGCAGTCAGTGGCATTTCCCTTCATCAAGGAAGCACGGAAAGCGGCAAAACTCTAGGACAAAAATTTATTTTTCAAATCGGCACTCTTAATCCTAACGGTATTAACGAACGCTTTTCATTCAACTAATTTATTCAGTTGTTTTTCACGTTACCAGGCA
>Ga0126343_10001215_pt1 | contig 11719 bp, 21 predicted proteins | sample Cyp2metagenome_FD_92531 | JGI IMG/M metagenome (GOLD analysis project Ga0126343, IMG submission 92531) | Coral microbial communities from Lord Howe Island, Old Settlement Bay, Australia - Cyphastrea 2 metagenome | ecosystem: Host-associated > Invertebrates > Cnidaria > Coral ... | reverse complement strand
CTTTGCTATGAGAAGTCCCGTGAGAAAAGTAAATTTCACCTCCCCATTCATTTCTCCAAACGGCTTCGTCGCTTTCTTTGGAAAACGTTTCTTGTAGAAAATAAAAATTGGCCTCTTGATCTTCCAAATATGTGAAAATGCTCCTTCTCTTAACCGCAGCTTTGACTTCGAAGTAATAATGTACGTTGCCATTTTTTATTTCTTACGTCCGAAAAGCTGCTTTGAATTTGCGATCTCTTGCCAAAACTTATTAATAAATCTCATTTCCGTCCAGTTTTCGCGGGAAAAAATTAAATACCTAGCGCTCGTCAAAAATACTTAATTTTCACTAGGAATTCAGCTCGAAACATATATAGATTTATATTCGTTTGAATCGTCGAAAAAAATGCTTTTTCCGGATATCTTTCACTTCAGGGTTAACGAAAACCTCGGATTACAAAGCCACGCCGAACCCACGCTTCGCAAAAACTATCTTCAAAACCCCGACTTTGGAGCGATACATTTCTTCAGCGTCACTGGCTACCACACATCGGCAAAGGAAAACTGTGTTCCTTAACAATCCAGATTTATTGTGTTAAAATTTCACCGTAATCGAGCAAAACCAGAGCTAATTAAAATTTTATTTGTGACCCCACTTGACCTTGTTAACTAAAGAAACGACGTGACAGTCGCCCACAGCAACTGAAAAACACGAGCATAACACAAGCGGACATTTCGGTCAAAAAAAGCTAAAATTGAATGGGAAAAACTTTTCCGAACTTTTCCCAAGTGATTTAGACGTCCCTTAAGACCAAACAGAAGGATTAATTTTGTTTTAAATAGAAACAAATTTAATCATTGGCTTCGTGTTTGGAAAATGGATGTTAGGAGTTTATCGACATCTTACAACAAGAAGTGGAGGATTTGAAAAGCGCGAAAATACAATTGGCGCTTAATGTTAGATTTTACATCTACAGAAACGGCAATGTCGAGCACCTGGAACATTATTTTAACCGAATGCAACCAATAATTTTGGATGAAAACAACATCGGCGGATTGAATGATTTTCTTAATCAGTTCGTTGATGAAGTGAGAGGCGAGATAGAGGCGTGGTCTCAAAGAGGCTCAGGCTGGGCGGTCGATGAAATTTTGGAAGCTATTATAAATGTGGCTAGGTATCAGCCGTTGAGGGGAGTCACTTACATGCCTTTGCCAGAAAAGCTGAAAAATAAGAAGGCGGTAATTAACATAAAAAGCAGAGATAACATGTGCCTGAGATGGGCGCTTAGGGCGCATTTATACCCGGCGAGGACGCATGTCGATAGGACATCATCTTATCCAACAAATGACAGATTGAACTTTACAGGAATTGATTTTCCAACGCCCGTCTCACAGATTGGCAAAATTGAAAGACAGAATCCAGGCATTGCGATAAACGTGTTTGGGTGGGATAAAGAAGAAGTGATAGTTTACAGGTTAAGCGAACAGGACGGAAACATCCCACGAATAAACTTGATGTTGATCAAGAAAGAAGAAAACAGGCATTATAGCTTGGTCAAAAGGCTCACGGCGCTTTTGAATGACCAGACAAGGCACACTGATAGTAAGTATTTCTGCGAACGCTACCTTCAAGGGTTTTCAAGGAAAGAACTACTACAAAGGCACCAGCCAGAGTGCAAAGGGCTGCCCAACGAGAACAGAATTGCCAAAAGAAGGAGTAAACAAGGTGGCATTCAAAAATTAGGTGGCATTCAAAAATTAATTGGTTTATGCAGATTTTGAATGTATTCTGAAAAAATGTACGGCTGCGAACCTTCAGCGGAAGCAAGCTTCACAGTGAAAACTGAGAAGCACGAGCCATGCGGATTCGCCTACATCATTGTGAGGAGCGATGGTGCGCTATATGGGCCTTTTAACTACAGAGGAGAAGATGCGGCTTTCGTTTTCTTAAGTTGGCTGCAACAACATGAAAGGCAAATACGCGCTGAAATGGAAAACAAAAAACCGCTTGTAATGACACATGAAGATTGAGAATTTCTCGTCTAACGCAGCCTGGCAGCTGTCGCCGGCCAAATATCTTGCAAGATAGTTGCCGCCAGTGAAAGTCGCGGCGTTGACAACGGCGGCTACGATCATCATCGCAATGCTGGCCATTTTATAGACAAGATTATTTTTCAAACCGAATCAGGAAGAATCTTTTTATCCTCGAGATATTGTTTAACAGCGAGGCTGATAGTCATGACGGCGTTGAACTTGACGTAGTTCATGACGTTGGTGCTGGGGTTAGCTGTTGAGTCTTCTTTCAAGACCTTTTTGCTAACTCAACCGATGCCGGCAGCCAGACCTGTCAGTGTTGCGGCGTCCATGATTGTTTTCACGAGCTTGTTGTCGGACATTGCTATATCAAAAACATTTTTTTCTAATTGGTGGTTGTACCAAAATCTTCTTGTTCCCTGTCATTGCAAGTCTTACATAAAAACTTCTTATGTTCTAATTCTTCTCCATCATCAAGAAAATGTTTCTGGCATTCTTCACACACGACTTCTTTTTTTGCACAATCATCACATACATGAACCGCTTGACATAAAACCCATCTTCTTGAGTTATCGTCACCATAGAAATGTAGTTCGCAATTTTCACAACGAACCAAATGGTTTTTTGGCAAAGTTTCTTCTCCTGGGGAAGTTGAAATGATATTCCAGGCCATTTTGAAAGCCTTCACTTTGAAGTTAGACCAGACCAAAATTATTCCAGTTATGGCAGCACTTTTTACGAGGGCCAGAGGGATGTCAACAATCGGTGCCATTATTTTCTTCATCCTCATTGTTCAATTGTTCGCGAACCAATAAACCATTTTTGGAGATTGATTTTTGGCTGCATGTTGTTATTGTTAATCCATCGAGCGGATGCCTCCTTTTCTTTCAGGTGGAGGCGTGAAATCCACAGGAGATGGAGAGGGGGTTAGTGGGGGCTCTTTGGTAAAGACCCTTTTAATCTCCTCGCGTTTGTAGTAGATGCCAACCACTGAAATGATGATGCTGATGACACTCAGCCATTGTGTGGTTGTTAAAACGTTTTTGGTTGGTGTGTTAGACACTGGCGGGTCAGCCGACGATGGCGGGTCAGGCGCCGGCGGATCAGCCTTTTTCTGCAGAGTTTGATTTGCAATGATCACCTGAGCATGGGCTAATGCTTTTTTTCTGCGCCTCGCGGGCCTGCCTCGTTTTTTCAGCGATAGCTTTGCCGGCGGCAACATGTTTTGGATCTTTAATTTTTGTGGCCGGAATATTTGAAGTGACTGGTTGAGTTTCTGAATCAGCCAAGTGGTATAATTACTGAGTAATTTTATTTAATTGAGTAATTAACAAGTAATGCTCACTAATTACTGAGGAGTTACCGAAGATTGCTTAGCATTTTTTACTTCATCAACACGATCATCAGAGCTGAAATCAACAGGTTTTGCGGTGGTCAGAAACGCGTTGGCCCCAGCGAGCAGACGACCGCATCACAGCGCAAGTCCGCCAGACAGCTCTGACATCTCTTTCGTGATGATGTAATCGTTTATCAGCTCATTCTGCAGAGCTTCGACGTCTTTTATTTTTACAACCAGGCTGAATGCTTTGGTTGTTAAAGATAGAAAGCTTTCAATTAAGGTTTCAGTGGTCTTCGCGCCAACGTAGGTCTCGTACCTTTTGTAGTGTTTCATAACGTCTTTGTCGTCCAACCGCTTCACCTGATCGTGCGTCAGATTCACGCCGATTGCTTCTTTGCATTTGCCCGTGGAAACGAGAATTGCAAGCTGTTCACGGAGAGCTGGAATGTCAGGGCCAGGCGCCGCTGCTGGGGCATTTGCGGGCTCAGCTTCCGCCAGTGCCATGACTTCAGCCATATCGGGGTCGTTTTGTTCAGCCATTATAAAAGTCTGGGGTTAATTTCAAATAACAAAGTTTTTTTTAAAATCATCCGAGATGCTTGAAAGTTAGTGTGGCCAGGATTAAAAAGTCAGCAAATTAAGAAGCGTACTTAAATTTTGGGTATTAGTGGCCAGATTCAGATTCAGCCAAGTCTTCATACAAAATGACCGTGGTGTCTGGTCGGCTGTCAAGCCCATAGTGTAGTGAAGGCGGGGCACAGAACTTGATTGATAGCCAACCAATTGACAATTTTACAGTCACGACAGTGATTGGCTTCATCCACTTGTTCATTCCCCGAACTTCTTTGCTAACATAATACCAGTACCCCGGCTTCATTTCTCTCCATTCAAAGATATGCTCTGAATCTTCGAACTTTTTTTGGTCCATGTTACCTAAGTGCTGCTTACATTCAATTGGATTTTAAACGGGTGGCGAAGTGAAAGAATCAAATGGGCGAACTTGTGTTCTTTGAGTCTTGCAATCATTTGCCTGAGCTCGTCATGTGAAAGCTCGCCCGTGTATTCTTCGAAGACGGCCTTCGTGGTGTTGGCCGATGCCGTGTAGAACAGCACGATCGCGGCCACGTTCTCTTGAAAAGGTTTCGCGATGCTTGAAAGCTGCCGGGTCAGCACCCAAACAGTGATGCCGGAATGCCGCGCTGAAAAGCCGAGTTTGACCAGCTCCCCTGTCCGGCCTTTGACTTCTTTTGACGCGACGCAGTCATCAAGTACGATGAGGGTGTTGGTGCCTTCGAAAGAAAAACTGGCCAATTTCAGAAATAATTCAACCTGGTGCTGCTCGCAGATGATTACGTACAGGCGCGGGTCGCTCTCCGCAAACCTGCACAGCTTCTTGTTATGGACGAAGGTTGGGCATATGAGCACGACGTTATCAAACTTGCCGCGGAATGTGCCGCATAGCTGGTTCACAAGAAACTGCGTCTTGCCCGAGTTGGTGGGGTCAACGATGAGCACGTTGAAAGGGATGTTATGCCGGTCCATATTTTAAAACCGCGGCTTTTTTAAAAACTGCTCACTTTGGAGTTGGTTGCCTAGAATGTTAAATTGAGAATCGGAGATCACGAACATGTGGCAGTTGATGTTGCCAGATCAACTGGCTTTCCCCTCAAGCTCTAGCTGGACTCCGTCTGTGGTGTTGACCAGGCGTGTGCCGCTGCCGTGCATGGTCCGGTCGGCCATGGAGCGGAGGTCAATCAGCAGCCCGAACTTGTCCTAGGCCATGAAGAGTTTCAGATTCATGTGCTCTGTTTTATTTTTTTCTTTCACGAAAAATCGGCTGGCCTAAGCCCAGAGGTCGGTGCTGACTATGCCTTCGTTGTAAAGCATGTTGGCGATCTATTGATTGTGACTGGGACTTTTGTCAGGTCAGGAAAGACGTATTTTTCAAAATCACGCGCGCCAGAAGAATACTGCTCCACGAACAAAAGGAGAATGGCTTTCATCGACCTCCTTTGGGCGTTCACTTTTATGTTCAGACGCTTGTCAGAGCCTCTTTGGAAGGAGATCGTTGAATCAAGGTGCACGTGGTCATAAACAAACTCTTTGCCGTTAGAGTAAGTGCTGTTCGCTTCTTCAGCTAGCATCTTGCTGCGGATCATTTCGTATTCGAGCTGGATGTTTGTCAGCTTGTATTTCAACTTCGTGGTGTCCGAACCTTTGACTACATGCGAGGCCTCGGCCAGCGTAACTTCAAAGAGGAGGTCGTTGTACAGCGCCTGAGGGTAGAAAACGCCGTGATCGGTCAAGATCTCATGGTCTAGCATGATGCAGGACTTAGTCCCGTAGATTTCGTTCAGTTTCTTTTCGGTTTCGACGCCCGAAGTTTTCTTGTCTCCTGCGTTAGACCGGATCCTGCACAAATCTTCGCTCTGGATCCCCTCGAGCAGCATATTGTCGCGCAGTTCTAGCGAGAGGAACAGGTCTTCGTATATTTTGAATATGTCATAGCCGACCGTGTCTTGCAAGATTGTGCCTGCGAATTTCACGACCATCTTGCTGACAAGCGCTCATGTCACGTTCTGCACGAGGAAGTTGTTGGCATGGCCGCCAGAAAGGTCTATGTCGAAGCGAAGCGCCAGCGAGCCGGGCACAAGGACCTCGTTCTCATTCAGCTTCGGCACGTGGACGTTCAGCGTCTCGCTGGGGTTGGCTTCCGATGTTATTCCCTTGACAGCGCGAGGGGCCTTCATTGCCCTCAAAGTCTTACTTTTGTGGCTGGCGCTGAGCGAGTTGGGCACCTCTCCGCTCCCCTGAATTTTTTCCATCTTTTTTAGATAAAATATATTTTCAATTTAAAAATTGCGTTGAAAATAAAAATAATACTGAAAATAAAGGTTATGAAAAAGATGGCGTGCAAGAGTTAAACAGAACCTTTAAGTTCCAGCCTGGTGCAGCGTCAACGCCCAACCAACCCAGAGAACAATATGAAATGCAAAATAAGACGCAGGAGAAGAGCGGGCTGCCGGATATCTCGTATGAGGAAACACCTTTGCTTAGCGACTTTTTTGATCCTGAAGAAAGACAGAGCAGAGTTAACATGGCCCTTGATTTTATCAAAAAGAAGTTCCCAAAAGTTGACTTCAAAAAAATAGACCCAATTGGTTTCAGCAAAAAAGGTGCACAAGCAGAAATCATTTCATTCGGAAAACAAGGTATTGAGATTAAAATTTTTAAAAAAGATGGCAGCGGGCTTTTAAAAAGCTTCACAGACAAATTTTCAAAATCTCTTGGGCCAAGCGCCGAACAAATTATATTCGAAGACCGCGATACAATCCAAGAACAGCGTCAAAGGCTTGAGGAGGCTGAAAAATAACAACGAGAGGCAGAAACCATTGCTGCAGATAGAGAGAAAGAATTGCGAGAGATGGAAAATCTGAAGCAGAAAACTGAGATGACTCAAGCCCGTATCGACGCTCTTCAAGAAGAACATGGCTGCAATCTTGAAAGCGAAACAGAGCTGCGAAGGCTGAAGCAGCTGAAAAAGAATTATCAAACCGACTATGAAAACAAGAAAAAAGAAGTGGCCGCGCTTGAAAAAAACAAGCCAAAAACAAACAAAAAGCTCAAGAAAAGGTTTCAAGACAAAGAGCAAAGCTCGAAGAAATTGTGAAAAAAAGAAATCTTATAGAAGAAAGGCTGAACAGCACCAAACCTTTAGACGATCTAAACGAGCGAGAAAGCGAGCTGCGACAACAAAACGCTGAAAATCAGGCGATCATCGACGCGACAGAAACGTCACCCTCAGAAAGAGAAGCTGCAGAGGCTAGAGTTGCAGAAAGAAACGAGGAGCTCGCGCGTTTGCAGACTCAGATCGGGGAAAGAGAAGCCGCCATGCCTCTGCGAGAAAGGATCAAAGAAATTTTCAAAAAACACGGAGTTACTGTGACGGCTATCGTTCTTGCCGCGGGCGTTACGATTGGGGCGGTTGTTAGTGCCGTTACAAAATCTTTGAAAGCTACCGGAAAAGCAATGGCCGGTGGGCTCAAAAAAATCGGAGCTAAGCTTGGCTCTCTCCTGCCCGGGTTTATTGGCCAGGTCGGGCACTTCCTATTCAACACCGCTGCCAAGGCCGTCGGCTTCCTCGCCGAACACACCTGGCTCCTCATTTTAGCGGCGGTGGTTTTCGTTTTTGAAAAATACATTAAAAAGCGGCGTTAACGCGATGCAAAGATAAGTAAGGCAGCGACTCCTACCACGCCAATAATTACGGCGGTTTTGCTTGTTTCGTGCTGCTCGGTTTTGTCTGTTTGTTTCTGCTGCGGTTCTTGGAAAGTTTCCTTGATTTGCCCAACCTCGTCGAAGGCAAAGTAAAACGTACACAATTTGGTGTTTTTTTGGCTGGCTGCGGGTCTTGATCGGCTATTGTTGCTTTGTGGACCGGATTTAAAGGGTGGCTGTTTGGGGGTTTATTTTTGAAGGCCCTCCTTCCATCAGCTTCAGCACCGATTTTTGTGTGTCTGTGTTTAGCCCGTTATTGACCCCGAGCTTCGTCCTGGAGACCGCCTGTTTGAGTTTGTTGTTGTAACCGACCACACTTGCCGTGTTTATTATCATGTTCGCGGGCATTAGCCGCGCCATGGGGGCCACGGCCAGATTTAGCCTGACGTTCGCTTGATCGACCGCGAGCTGGTACCTTTGCACGCTTTTCGCCAGGTCAGGCTGACTTATCGCGCCTTCCATCAGAGTCAAGAACTGCGGGAAATTGGCAACGCTTTTTTTGTTTCAGCGGCGACAGTTGATAGGGAAACCCATTCATATCATCCAAACCGAGCGCAGTCTTCATTTGCGGGCTCCAATATCTCTTGTCAGAAGCAAACACGCTCGTTGATACGCCAGAACTGGTTTTGAAAAATATTTCTGCGTTTGCCGTGTGGTTTTTGGCAAAATTGGCTTGGCTTTCAAACTTGCTTCTGTCGGCGTTGAGAAACTGCTGTTTGAAATTATCCCACGCTTTGTCTTGAGCAGCATCCGCTATTTTTTGCGCTTCTGGCGACTGCATCCAATTCAACAGTGCATCCATTTTTGATTTAGATATATTTCTCCAATACAAAATGGTCTTTCTTACAATTGTCGCTCAGAAGAACGGTGAGACTGTTTACTTTGACGAGCCTATCCCACGGGCTCATTTCATGAGACTCGTCTCGTGCAGCTTGTAAAATTCGTGGCATAATCTTAATCGTGTAGAGCAAATCAATTTAACACAAATGCGTGAAACACTTGCCTCAACTCCTGGTGGACATTACACGCTTCATGGGCTCGTAAAAGAGCTAAAATCAAATTTGCAAAAAAAATAAAAATAAAGCTGGAATAAAGCTTGGAACAAACAACTCCAGTTCTATTTTAAAAATAACCACAGAACAAGGAGTTTCAATTACACACGGGCTGGCTGCTTTGCTTGGCACCGGAACAAGATTAGATTTAAAGTCTCATGTTAGAAAACTCAACACCCCCTCCGCTTACTTTATTCACTGTGATCTCATTGACGAAACGAAAAACTTTTTTAATGGAAAAGGGGTCCGACGTTTTTGCTAAATTTGACATAAGAGGCTTGCCTTATGATAAAGTAAGCTATTATTCTCTCCCACAAGAAGGTTTGCGTGAGTGTTCTACAGACCGACAAGTAAATAGAATTACTCTGAGCGTCAACGATGAAAGCGGTGAGCTGTTTGATTTCAAGGGCTTGCCACTTGAATTTGTTTTAGAATTAAATTGAACAAATATATGCCATGTCGTCTGCGAATGTTTTGACGCCAAGTGCTCCTCTTGAGATATACCCTCAACTGCCTGACTTTCGGATGCAAAAAATCAATGAAATTTCGGTCTCTCTGAACAGTGAGGTTTCTAACTATCGAGCGGCTGCCAAAAAATATAAGCGAGCTAAAAAGTTCGTTATCTGGAGCGCTGCAGGTTCGAGTGCTCTTTCAGCAGCATTTTCAGGCGCGAATTTTGGCTCCGCTCTTTCAGTTGTTGGTCTTCCTGCTACAATTCACTTGGCGGAGTCGCTGAGGCTTTCGCTCTTGCTTCTTCAGGGCTGATAATCGCAAGCAAAAAGCTTGATTCAAAGATTAAGAAACATCAAGAGATCGTCACGCTTGCCATTGCAAAACGTGACACGGTTGACAGGCTGCTTTCCAAAGTATTGGCTGATAATCAAATATCCGACAGCGAGTTTCAGCTTATTATGGCTGAAGTTTCGCAGTACAACGTGCTTAAAGAGGCTGTTCGGGCTAAACTCACTCGCCAGCCGTCTCAACCAGATGTTGAGAAGATCAGAAAAGATGTCCGCGGCGAGGTTGAAAAAGAATTAAAAAAAAAGTAAATGCTCTCGCCGCCGGTTCGAATTAAATTCGAAAAACACGATTCCGGCTTTCATCTTTGCGTGGCGCGTGGCGCATGTTTTTGAATTACTTGTTTTATGCATTATACAAAGGTAAGCGTGTCTATCATCCAATCAAAATTTGTATTATGCATTATACAAAGATAAACATGTCTTATTATCCAAACGAAATTTGTATTATGCATTATATAGCCTGTTTAACGCATTCGCTGTTTTCAATAAAACAATAATATATAAATACAATGCTTGTTACGTTTCACTCAATTTGGAACGTTATCACCGAACTTTCGCGTCCTGCTTGGCAGAAAGATCTCAGAGATATTACATTTCATATAATTCAAGCTATGGAAGAGGCAAAAAAAAGATGAATCGGCGGCTTAAAATAGCCAGACCGTGAAGTTTAAATATTCTTCACGCTTCTGTAAACAAACGTAAATTTGCATGTTAGCTAACTCGCGTCGATCCATATGACTCAATGCAAACAACATCTGCCTTTTTTTGCATTATTTTTTCAAACCATTTTTAAGCCTCGACTTTTCCGGGCTAGTCGATACTTAGACCTTTCATTTTCCTCGCAAGTGAGTAAATGCTTTTCGCGCACTCTTCGTCGTATGGATCACACTCCATTTCTGCCTTGAAATATAAATGAAGAAAATCTTTAATCCTTTTCTCATTGCCGTCTTCATGAGATAGAAGTTCCCGTGTTATGACGTGGGCCTCAAGCCACTCGACCGAGTAGACTTCTTGATCAAGTGGTCCCCAGACTTTAACGCACTAGTTGTGAAACGTCGCCACGTCAAATCCAAGCAGAGAACTAGCTTGTTTCAAAAAATCTTGTATAGCAGCTATTGATATAGATACAGCACATTTATTTAATTAAAAATAATTCGGTAGCTCAAACTCGTTCACATCGGGCACATAACTGATTAAGCCTCCTTACTCCAGCGCCACATTTTAAACAAGGAAGTGGTATTTTGCCTCCTTTGCTTATATATTCACTGTCCGTGCTGCAATAAAATTGTTTGCAGCGCTTTCCGCATCTTTCTTTTCTGCCAATTTTCAACCAGCCGCAGTGGTTATAAAATTTTCTCCGATCAAAAAGATGGGGCGGTTAACTTCGATGTACTTTTAAAATTCAGAATTTAAAAATTTTTTATAATTCAAAATTAAAAAAATTGTGGAGCTTTTTTCTCTTCTTGTTCGGGCGTTTCAATGATTGTTTCAAAATCGATCAAATCGCCTGGTTCCATTTATAATGACATCACATTTTTTCAGTATATAAAAAATATAATTCTAGACTACAAATTTAACATAACACAAATGTAAAGTGGGGGTTCCTGGAAAGGGCCGAAAACGCGGGCGCAACACGTGCAAAAAAACTCGTAGCGCTGGTGGTCGAGCGCGACCGGACCATTGCACTCGGGGCAGAGCTTGTCCATCGTATATTTGGCCGACATGGCCTGGTTGAGAGGGCAAAAGCTGCGGCGATTTGTTCAAGCTCCATTATAACACTCACTGCAGAGATCAGCAGAAATCAGGCATGAAAACAGAAATTGAGCCTACCATTTAACAATTGTTACTTCGACTGCACTCTAAACGATACTTTGACAGCTAAAATGGTGATGTTTCGTCGTCAAATCCGCAAGTGAGACCAGAATCCTTGATTTGTACCCGAGACGACGAGCATTTTATCAATCTTTAGGGGTATCGAATGGCCTCATTGAATTTAAAAGTGCTCGCAAAATTTGGCCTTTGCTCGAATTGCTCGCAAAAACGAGATGGGTGCTCGCATGCTCGTGCTCGCAAAATTTTTGCTACTGCTCGCATGCTCGGATTTTCGTGAAAAGTTCCTTATGGTAAAACGTACTAAGAAACTTTACGGAAAAATGTACGCCCTATGAATGTTTCTGGAAACATGTGTTTCATCCTCGTTTGCGGACGTGTTATTGAAACTGGCACACGTAACAATT
>Ga0126343_10001214_pt1 | contig 11721 bp, 8 predicted proteins | sample Cyp2metagenome_FD_92531 | JGI IMG/M metagenome (GOLD analysis project Ga0126343, IMG submission 92531) | Coral microbial communities from Lord Howe Island, Old Settlement Bay, Australia - Cyphastrea 2 metagenome | ecosystem: Host-associated > Invertebrates > Cnidaria > Coral ... | reverse complement strand
TAGCCCTCTTGATGTTTTTTAGAGCCCGTGAGAGAGACCACTGCCAATATGAGATCCGCTACAATGAAGGATGGAAAACAAAGGGAAAAGCAATTCCTTCCGTACAAATTGTATTTGCTTGGCGTAATACGCCCAAATACCGCTTCATTTACCTTTTGGCTAAAATGATCTTCCGTCACCATTTAAAGATGGTTCGAGTGACAGCAGCCTATGTCCAACCCTATGAAAAAAATAGCATTTTGATCATGTCTTTAGGGCTGCATGGTATCGAGGGTGGGGCCGCCTGGGAAGAAGCAGATATGTCAGATTTCCTAAAAGAGCTCGTGACCCTTAAGTGTTTTCCCGATACTGATGAAATTGAACGTGTATTTGTCGGGCCCAAACTCGTCACGGGAAATCAGGGTAACCTCATCAGAGTCATGGTGAGTTTTATCCATCAAATGCTCGTCCATGCAGACATAAATCAATATAGCCTCCTCCACGTCGAAGAAGGTTTGTGTCGCCACCCTGAACTTACTACGCGTATTGTCAAAGCGTTCCATTTGAAATTCCATCCAAAAAAACGGGATGAAAAGGGGTACAAGAAAGAGAGAAAAGAGCTTTTGATGCTCGTTGAACATTTAGATACAGGACATGAACACAACGATATAAGGCGCAAAAATATTCTCAAAATGGCTATGCATTTTGTTGATTACACATTGAAAAATAATTTTTTTAGAAATAATAAGAGCTCTTTTGCATTCCGACTCGATCCGAAATATCTCAACTTAGTTCCCTATGAGCGCGCCCTTCACTTTCCCGAATTGCCCTACGCCGTTTTCTTCGTTCAGGGGATGTATTTCATTGGGTTTCACATTCGATTCAAGGATTTATCTCGCGGAGGCCTCAGAACAGTGTTTCCCCAGCTCTTTGAACAAATGATCTCAGAACGGAATCATGTCTTCTCCGAATGTTACCATCTCGCGCATACACAACAAAAAAAGAACAAAGACATTCCGGAAGGAGGATCTAAAGGGGTCATTTTTTTAGAGCCATACGAGCGGCTCTTTGCAGAATCAGACGTGCTTAGCAAAGAGCTCACACGGGGAGGTCTTACAGAAGAGGAGATCAAACACGCCCTTGAAAAATTCAAAAAGCAGCAAAAAATTCAGTACCTTTATCAAACTCAACGCGCGTTTATCCATAGTTTTATGACCCTTTTGAACTGTCATGAAGATGGAACATTGAAATCGAAAGATGTGATCGATTACTGGAAAAAACCGGAGTATATCTACCTTGGGCCCGATGAAAACATGCACAATGAAATGATTCGTTGGATCGCCCATTACAGTCAAACGGTGGGCTATAAACCGGGAAATGCTTTCATCTCGAGCAAACCTACTTATGGTATTAACCACAAAGAATATGGGGTTACCTCCCTCGGAGTCAACGTCTACATGGAAACTACATTGAAACACTTAAACATCAATCCCAAGACGGATCGGTTTACACTTAAAATGTCGGGTGGCCCAGATGGGGACGTTGCCGGGAATCAAATCTTAAATCTATATCGCTCAGCGCCAAAAACGGCCAAATTGCTCACGTTAACCGATATCTCCGGAACAATTCATGATCCCGAAGGGTTAGACCTCGCTACAATGGTGCGGCTATTTGAAAGTGGAAGTCCCATCGCCTGTTATCCTCCCAAAGAATTGCATGATGGTGGTTTTCTCCTCGATCTAAAGGCTAAGAAGGAAGAGTCTGCGTACACAACCAAAACTCTTTGTTGGACAAAGAAAGGGGGGAAAATTCAAAAGACATGGCTTGCGGGCAGCGATATGAACCATCTCTTTCATCACCACCTCCACCGCGTGAAAACAGATATCTTTATTCCCGCAGGAGGACGTCCCCGTACTTTAAATCAAAAAAATTATACCGAATTTCTCGATGCTGAGGGCAACCCTTCATCCAAGGTGATTATTGAAGGAGCAAACCTCTACCTCACACCACGAGCACGCCATGCTCTAGAACATCTCGGTGTGTTAATCATTAAAGACAGTTCTGCCAACAAGGGGGGAGTCATTTGCTCTTCGATGGAGATTTTGGCCAGCTTGATCCTGAGCGAGGAAGAGTTTCTCCGAGAAAAACCACAGCTGATGGCAGAAATCCTCGCGGCGATCGAAAAAAAAGCTCAAAGCGAAGGAGAATTGCTGCTCAAAACACATAGCCACACAGGAGGTCTGCTCACAGAGATTTCAGATCAAATTTCAGAAAAAATCAATGCCTATACCTACGAATTACTCGATTATCTAGACCAAATTGTCTTGCCCTCTCACCCCGATGACCCTCTCGTTAAAGCTCTGCTTGGCGTCTGTCCTCCCCTTCTTGCTTCAAAATACCGAAAGCGCGTGATCCAACAACTTCCGATCCTTCATAAAAAAGCGATGGTAGCGTGTCATCTAGCCTCTCAGATCGTCTATAAAAAAGGGCTTCAATGGTCCCCTTCCATCGTCGATGTACTGCCTCTCATCGCTTCTGATCCTACGATGACCTCTGCTTTTTCCCTAAAAAGAAATGATGTCAATTCACGTTGCTAAAATTTAAGCCATTCATTATCAACATATTGATTTAAAAATAAGCACTCTTAATATCATAGTGCTAAAAATTGTTGCTAACTTTCTCATGCCTCTGTTATAGTAAAGGCCACATCGGGTAAAAGGATGCCGTTTGATGACGTCTAAAAAGCAACAAAGAGATATACAAGAAAAGCTGATCCTCATAGGACTCATCGATCTATACGTCATCACAGGGGAGCCGATTGGATCTAAAACCTTAAAAGAAAAGGGCTTTAATCACTTCAGTTCGGCAACCATTCGCAACTATTTTATCAGGCTAGAAAAAGATGGATTTCTACGCCAAAAACATACATCGGGTGGAAGGGTGCCGACCGCCTCAGCTTACAAGTACTATGCCAAACACCACATACACGCAACCATGGTCGATCCCCAACATGTTCAGACCTTAAAAAAGGGGTTGATCAAAGAGACTAGCGAAATTGTCAACTATCTTCAAGATGCTGCCGAACTCCTCAGTCATCTCACAAAAAGCGCCGTCTTTTTGTCTTCTCCGAGATTTGATAAAGACTTGATCTTAAGTGTCAAACTCATGGCAATTGATAAGAGACGCTACTTGTGCGTACTCGTAACCGATTTTGGTCTCATTCACACCGAAGTGTTGCACTCACCTAAAAAACTTAGCAATTTCACTCTTAAGAGGATTGAAAAGTATTTTCACTTTCGCATGACGGGCCTAGAAAAACCCGCGCTGCACATTCATGAAGAAAGCGTGGCTTCCGACTTTTACAATGAAATATTACTTCGACACGTCGTAGACTACTCTAACTTTAGTGCGGAAGATATTTACAAAACTGGCTTTTCAAAGCTTTTGCAGTTTCCCGAATTTCAGGATGCAGCTGTGTTGGCAACAGGGCTTTCCTTGTTTGAAGATATGTTCTATACAAGACATCTCCTCAAAGAGTGCACTGACTCTGCCAGACTCCGTTTTTGGATTGGGGAGGACCTAGTTCGTGGCAATGCCCACACGAGCGTGATTGCCATCCCTTATTTTATTCATGGCAAGAGCGTGGGGTCGATCGCCTTGCTCGGTCCCACGCGCATGTCTTATCCAAAGATCTTTGGCATCATGAAGACTTTTTCGGCACTTTTAAGCGAAACATTGACGCGCAACTTGCACAAATACAAGATCACTTATCGGCAACCACAAACGCATGCAATCGATATAAAGACAAAAGACCTCATTTATTTAACCCAAGCGCAGCACTTGCTCTTGGAGGACCAAAGCTAAGGAGAATTAATGAAGCCTGAAAATCAGAAAGAAGAAAAAGCAAAGCCCGTCGAAGAATTGACCGAGCAAGAGAGTGTGCCCACCTCGGAGGAGCTACACTCTCAACTGCGCAGTCAACAGGAGAAAAACCTCCGCCTTCTAGCGGAGATGGAAAATGTACGCAAGCGGATGCAAAAAGACAAACACGATACAACCCGCTTTGCAGTTGAAAACGTCATCGGAGAATTCTTGGTTCCTTTAGATAATTTTGAAAATGCCTGCAGTTTTACGCATCAAGCGTCTGAAGAAGTGAGAAATTGGGCAAAGGGTTTTGAGATGATTCTCGGCCAGTTTAAAGAGATCTTGTCCAATCACCACGTCACTCCATTTTCATCTGAGGGAACGCAATTTGATCCCCACTTGCACGATGTCATCGAGATTGAAGAGACGGAACAATATGACGAGGAAACAGTCATCCAAGAATTTGTACAGGGTTACAAATGTGGTGACAGAGTCCTTCGCCCCGCTAGAGTAAAGGTGGCAAAGAAGCCCAAAAAAGAAGTGAAACACACTCAAACTAAAGCAAAAAAACAAACTGAAGGAGAAGAATAAACATGACTCAAAAGAAAAGCAAAGTCATTGGAATTGATTTGGGAACAACCAATTCCTGTGTTGCCGTCATGGAAGGCGGCTCTGCAAAGGTCATTGCAAGCGCTGAAGGAACGAGAACGACCCCATCCATTGTCTCTTATAAAGATGGTGAGCGTCTCGTGGGAATTCCAGCTAAACGGCAAGCAGTGACAAATCCCGAGAAAACCCTTTTTTCAACCAAGCGTTTTATCGGACGCAAGCATGCTGAAGTGACTGAGGAAATTAAGACAGTTCCTTACAAAGTAGTGCCCAACGGAAATGGTGATGCCGTTTTCAAGATTGATGCAAAAACTCTAACACCTGAAGAGGTGGGTGCTCAAGTGCTCATCAAGATGAAAGAAACGGCCGAGGAATATCTCGGAGAAAAAGTCGCAGAAGCGGTCATTACGGTTCCCGCTTACTTCAATGATTCGCAGAGGCAATCGACAAAAGATGCGGGCCGCATTGCGGGTCTTGACGTAAAACGGATCATCCCCGAACCAACGGCCGCTGCCCTAGCCTATGGTTTGGACAAGCAAAACACAGACAAGAAAATTGCCGTCTTCGACTTGGGTGGGGGGACTTTTGACATCTCAATTCTAGAAATTGGAGACGGAGTCTTCGAGGTTCTCGCTACCAATGGGGATACTCATTTAGGCGGTGATGATTTTGACAATGTGATCATCGAATGGATTCTCGAAGAGTTCAAAAAAGAACATGGCATCAATTTGTCGAAAGACAAAATGGCTCTTCAGCGCATTAAAGATGCTGCTGAAAAAGCAAAAATTGAGCTTTCGGGAACACAACAAACTGAAATCAATCAACCGTTTATCACAATGGACTCAAGCGGTCCCAAACACCTTTCACTCACATTGAGTCGCTCAAAGTTAGAAGGACTTGCTTCCGATTTGATTCAGCGGTGCGTGGGGCCTTGTCACAAGGCCATGAAAGACGCCAACCTCACAAGTGATCAAATTCACGACATTTTGCTCGTCGGTGGGATGAGCCGTATGCCCGCCGTTCAGAAACAAGTCAAAGACATTTTTGGGAAAGAGCCTCATAAAGGGGTTAATCCCGATGAAGTGGTCGCTACCGGAGCAGCTATTCAAGGCGGCGTGCTGTCTGGAGACGTCAAAGATGTCTTACTGCTCGATGTGATTCCCTTAACACTTGGGATTGAAACCCTCGGTGGCATTATGACGCCGCTTGTGGAACGCAATACCACGATCCCAACACAAAAAAAGCAAACTTTTTCAACGGCTGTTGACAACCAACCCGCAGTGACAATTATCGTATTGCAGGGTGAGCGTAAAATGGCCTCAGACAACAAGGAAATTGGTCGTTTTGATTTGACGGAGCTTCCCCCCTCACCCAGAGGCACCCCACAGATTGAGGTCAGCTTTGACATTGATGCAGATGCTATTTTGCATGTTTCGGCAAAAGACCTTGGAACAGGGAAAGAACAAAAAATTCGCATTGAGGCAAAATCGGGTCTTTCTGAAGGTGAAATCGACCGCATGGTCAAAGACGCCGAAGATCACGCTGAAGAAGATAAGAAGCGCCAAGAAGACGTAGAGATTAAAAACAAAGGGGATAGCCTCGTGTTTCAAGCCGAAAAAGCGCTAAAAGATCACAAAGATAAAATTTCAGAGGAGCTAACCAAAGAGATTCAGAGCAAAATTGATGCTTTGAAGAAAGCGGTAAGTGCAAGTGAGAGCGGCGCAATCAAAGCAGCAACAGATGATCTCAACGTGCACATTCAAAAGATTGGAGCAGAGATTCAAAAAAAGCAACAGGCTGGCTCTGGGCCACACAGTGGCACATCTCAGGTAGATCCATCTCAGCAGACCCAAAAAGGTAAGGCAGAAGGGAAGGATATAGAAGATGCAGAGGTGGAGGTGCTCGACGAAGAAAATTAATCCCATCGTATGTCTCAGGGGAAGGGCTAAAAAATGCTTCCCCTTGAGACGTATTATTTGTAATAATCTTTTTCAAAATACTCTTAACTAAAATAACCTGGAATTTATGCAAGCGTTCGTCTACATCGATGGTCAAATCGTTCCCAAAGAAGAAGCCAAAATTTCTATTTTTGACCTCAGCGTCTGTAGGGGCTATGCCATCTTTGATTTCATGCGCACCTATCAAAAACGGCCTTTTCGGCTTGCAAATCATCTTGAGCGGTTCGTGGCATCAGCAAAAACAATCGACCTGCCCATGCCCCTTTCTAAGGATGAAATTGCGGCTGTGATCGATCAACTGCTCGCACATGCTCCCTACTCTGAAGCCAATATCAAAATTTTTCTTACAGGTGGAGAGTCGAACGATCAATACGCCCCAGAAGGCCACCCCAAATTTTTTGCTCTTGTTTATCCAATCAAATCATTCCCGGAAGCGATGTACTCGCAGGGGATCAAACTGATAAGCGAAATGTACGAAAGACCCTATCCATCGTGTAAGAGTACTCATTACCTCACGTCCATTGTCGCTTCACGTCGCGCTCAAAGACGGGGAGCAGACGATGTGCTCTTTCTCAATCACCGACATGAAATTCTCGAAACGGGATCTGCTAATTTTTTTGGAATTAAAAAAGGGGTTGTCATCACTTCCAAAGAGGGAATTATCGCTGGTATTACTCGCCAAGTGGTTTTAGAGCTTCTCGAAGCAAAACACGTCCCATGTGAAGTGCGGTCGATCACCGATCAGGAGATTGACGCTTTTGATGGAGCTTTTATCACTTCGAGCAGCAAAGAGATAGTTCCAGTGGTTCAAATCGATCAAAAAAAACTTTTACTTCACCCTTTAATTGGGCAGCTGACCCACCATTTTCGATCCTACACACAAGAAGAGTCAAAAACATCCCAATCGAAGTGCGTTGCACGTGGAAGGGAGTGATCACACACATGAGAAAGCGCAGTCGATTGTAGGCGTATCATTCGAAAGAAAACGGACCGCGGCGACTCAATAAAATGCTCCTCAGGGAATCACGGGAGATTAAAAAGATCAAAAGGGACGTGATGTCTTTGTTGAATAACACTTTTGAGATTACCATCACGGACTATTCTAAAAAAGGGCATGGGCTTGCTTTTTTATCACTTGGAGAAGGACAAACTCCGATTCAAGTTGAGGTGCCATCGACAAGTGTGGGCGATCACCTAGAGGTTGCGCTTGCAAAACACAAGAAGGGGCTTTACCGAGGGAAGCTTCTCAAAATCGTGCGCGCTTCACATCTGCGCACTCAGCCTCGTTGTGAACATGCCCATATTTGTGGCGGATGCAGTTGGCAACACATCGACTATCAGTCTCAGATAAGCCAAAAAGAAAAAGCGGTGCAAGCCTTTGCTGAGAGTTTTCCCGGCGCTGTATTTTATCCCATCATTCCCGCTACATCTCCCTGGCATTATCGGAACAAGATGGAATTTTCTTTTTCTGAGAATCAAGAGGGAGAGAAGTTTTTGGGCCTTGTCAAAACCCATTCTCGCGGAAAGGTCATCAATTTGAATCAGTGTCATCTCGTTTCTCCCTGGTTTATTCAAGTAACTCAAAAAGTGATCGATTGGTGGAACACCCGCTCTTTAAAATCGTTCCACCCTCCCTCGGGCAAGGGCACCTTGCGCACTTTAACTGTGCGTGAAGGGATGAGGACCGGAAAGAAAATGATCTTTTTGACCATTTCGGGGGATCACGAATATTTTGTGACCCGCCCCGATTTGACCAGTTTTAAAAGAGCAATTTTGCAGGTTTTACCCGAGGACAACCCTTCGATCTACATCCGCATTCACAAGGCGGAAAAAAATCGCCCCACCACTTTTTACGAGATCCATTTACATGGTCCCGACTGTCTACATGAAATGCTCTACATTAGAGGTAGAGCGGTTCATTTTCACATCAGTCCAGCCTCCTTTTTTCAACCCAATACTCTCCAGGCTGAGAAACTCTACGAAAGGGCGCTCGATTTCGCTGCTCCAAATGCGTCAATGCGCATCTACGACCTCTACGCAGGCTGTGGTTCAATTGGTATGATCTTTGCACCATTTGTCAAAAAAGTATTGGGAATCGAGCAGTGTGCCCATGCCGTTTGTGATGCAAAAGTCAATATCGCTACCAACCAACTAGATAACGTGACAATGATGTGTGGTAATGTGGGCGATCTCCTCTCAGAGGAAATGTTGTTACATGCTGACCTCATCATTCTCAATCCACCCCGATCGGGTCTCGATACAATGGCTATGAAGCAACTCTTGAGGATTCAATGTAAAAAACTTATTTATATTTCTTGCAATTTGCTCACCCATAGCAAAAACATATTAGAATTGACTCAACATGGATATCGATTAAAAGCAATTCAGCCCATCGACCAGTTTCCTCACACACCCCACATTGAAATGATTTCACTCCTAGAAAAATAAATATCCATTTCAGTATAATCCACAAAAACATCAGAATACTCTTTGATTATACAGAGGACATTTATGAAAAAAGCTTTATTATTACTTCCATTGCTTCTCTCTTCTCCCCTACTTGCAGACGAAGTTTCTTCACCTTGGTCTGCTAAAGGAATGCCCAAAATGCTCATCATATGTGGGGCTTTTTTTGCCCTTATGTATTTCGTGTTGCTACGTCCTGAACAGAAAAGGCGCAAAAAAATGGAGCATCTTCAAACTCACCTATCAAAAGGAGATTGCGTCACCGCTATGGGTATGGTAGGTACCGTCAGCCAACTCAAAGAAAAAACGGTCGTCTTAAAGATGGTTGAGGGAGCAAAAATTGAAGTCTTGAAGGGCGCGATTTCCGAAATTCGCTCTTCTTCTGAAGACAAGCAATCAGATCTATCTCAAATCAAAACAAATAAAGCGGATGCTTAGAATGTGTACGCTCCTTACATTCTTTGAGCAAGTCAAAAAGCTCGGCTTGCTTTGTCTAAATCTCTGAAGGGCGACTTCCTATCTATTTCCTAAATCTTTGGTATCCTTTTTTTTGAGACGGCGGAATAGGTAATACACGCAGGAGGTGGTGCTGGAAAAAAAAAGTAGAGTGAGCCCACTTTTGACAAGAGCTGCAGGTAAGCTGTTCGTGCCATCTTCATGAGTGAATAGCGGGTTTTTTTTTTCTTTGGTTCCTTGCATCGCATAGAGAGGAGCTGTTTCGAGGAGCGTGTGATGCTCATCGAGAATACGCACTTCTCCTAAGTACTCCCCCTTTTGGGGAGGCGCCCCTTGTTTTCTCCATTTGAGTTCAACACGGATCGTAGGCTCTTCCGAGGGGTAGTAGCAAATGGTAATGTCTCTATCAAGTGATGCAAGTATAGGCGTCTTTTCTTTTTTTATCTTTTGCTCGAATACGCTTTCGTCCCTGTTGAAAAGGCGTCTTACCCGCTTTGTTTCTGAAAAAGCGGCTTCGAAAAGGCGAATGGCATCCCGATACTGTTGGTGAGCACTCGCACAATCCATTAAAACGGCAATCAGGACCCGCTCCTCCTGCTGAGCGACTCCCACAAATGTGTAATGGGCATTTTTATGATAACCACTTTTTGTAGCCAATGCTTTGGGATAGAAAAATGTGCCCGTGTGTGTCAACGGGCTCTTATTGTGAACAAGACGAGCGTTTTGCAGATGTGTTTTAGGACGCTCGTAGTGCTTCGTCGATAGTATGTCAAAAGCGCGCTTATCTCTTAGGACCTCTTTCATGATCAAGGCCATATCGTAGGCTGTGGTCACATGCTTTGGGTGATGTAAACCATGGGGATTGAGAAAGTGGGTATTTTTACACCCCATTTTTTTGAGATGATCATCCATCTCTTTTAAGAACTGGGGAATGGTTCCACCAACGTGATAAGCCACGCAATTAGCGGCATCATGGCCCGAAGTCAAAACCATGCCATAGAGAAGAGCTCGAAAAGGAAGTTGTTCCCCTGGTTTAACCCAATAATGGCTCCCACCTACTTCCAACCAATGGGCAGGGTCGCAAAAGTGGTGTGCTTTTTTTGTATTCAAATGGATCCGTTTGAGACAGTGACGGGGGCATGTGACAATCTCACCCAAATCTTCCCGATCTTTCCCGAGTGCATACAGTAGGGTAGCCAGTTTCGTGATATCCGCCGGATATTTCAGTTGATGAGGATTTTTTGCATAGAGAACCATGCCCGTGTTTGCATTCATCACAACGGCTGCTTGAGATGCTACTTTTAATTTTAACGTTTCAGCAGCAATCAATCGGCTCAAAAAAAAAATCGCCAAACAGAAGAATTTCATCAATTACACTGATAATAAAGCGAATACATAAAACCAGGCACGTGGTTTTTTAGTGACTACTCCCTTGCTTATAAAGGATTAGGGACTCTTACCCAAACCATCTTACAAGACAAAACCCAAAAGTCAAGGCGAGCCTTCATCTGCTCCCCTGAACGGGATACGGTCTCGAAGCTAAAGTGGGCGCAAGAAGGATTAATTTTGACTGAAGACCAAGTTCGGGCCTTAGAAAAAGCTAAAGAAGAAAAAGAATCTCGGGGAGAAATTGAAACCGGACATCCTGGCTATCTTCTTGGTCAAGACACCTATGTGGGTAAGGGGTTGGGAGGATTTACCAGCACACTGTGATTGATACTTATTCACGATTTGCTTTTGTGAAGCTCTGTGATAGAAAAACGCACTCGTAGCTGCGAAAACGCTCAATGATCAAGTTGCCCCTTGGTTTTAAAGAGCAGAACATACTGATTATAAGAAATTTAACAGAAATAGGAACAGAATACTGCGGCAAAAGAGACAGTCATGAATATGAACTTTATCTTGCATTAGAAGATATAGAAGAACAAAAGCACAGTTTCCTCAAACAAATGGGATATGCGAGCGGTTCCATCAGACCATCCAAAATGAGTTCTATGCGACAGCATATAAAAGAGTTGCAAAAAAATGTAGAAAAATGGATGAAAAAATACAATGAGGACTGTCCTCATAGTGGTAAAGTATTGCTATGGCAAAACGCCTTGGGAAACTTTTAAAGATTCAAAGCGTCCTTAGGACAAGCTAAAATGCTAGAAGAGGTCAATCTGACAAAGAGCACTGTTGGATAGCAGATGACTGTAAGGTCAAGTTTTGTTTAGGACACAACCCATGTACCAAAAGAAAATACCACTCGCCTACCCCCTTGAGTGAAGATATCATTAAATATTTTATTGATCATAACTCATTTAGATGCTAACCTCGCGGCTTAAATCAATCATTTGAGGCCAAATATGAGAAAACTCAAAGCCCTTACCCACTATACCATTCTGGC
>Ga0126343_10001213_pt1 | contig 11721 bp, 4 predicted proteins | sample Cyp2metagenome_FD_92531 | JGI IMG/M metagenome (GOLD analysis project Ga0126343, IMG submission 92531) | Coral microbial communities from Lord Howe Island, Old Settlement Bay, Australia - Cyphastrea 2 metagenome | ecosystem: Host-associated > Invertebrates > Cnidaria > Coral ... | reverse complement strand
ACACAAGGTTCTTAATTCAGAGTTTAAGTATTTGTACACAGCGATCACTCGAGCAAGAGTAAACGTCTGGCTCTTTGATGAAGACAAGGAATCAAGAGCGCCTGTGTTTGAATACTTCCAAAGACTTGGCCTGGTGCAAGTTGTCGCAATTGGAGACAAAGGATCAGGTGAATTGGCTAACATGTTTGCTGCTAAGTCAGCACCTGAGGAGTGGCGAAAAGGAGGAATTCGCTTCTACAAGCATGGGTTGTGGGTCCCTGCGATACAGTGTTTCACCTTTGCTGGTGACCATTTAATGTTGCAGAAAAGCCAAGCACAGCAGCAGGCTGCAGAGGCTACCAAGTTGCGTTCCACGAACCGTCAACAAATGCGAGATGAATTTCTGAGGGCCGCCGAGAGCTTCCTAAAGTGCCACATGCACGATGAAGCCGAGATATGTCTGAACAACGCCAGAGAATGGGTTCTGTTGGCCAAACTTTACGAGAAGACAGGAAAGGTAATTTGCGCACTTTTTCCCAATTGTTTAGTAGTGAGTTCTTGCTGAAATTTGAATCACATTTCATGTCAAGTCGTCAGTTCTGTCAGTTTTAATCTCTCTCTCTCTCTCTCTCTCTTTTCCATTAGTTTCAATATGCTGCTCGCCTCTTTAAGAGGAGCGGACTTTACAAAGAAGCGAGCAAATGCTACGAGTCACAAAACAACTATGCTGAGGCAATCGAGACCTTTTGTCAAGCAGGCCTCTATGAAGATGCGCTCAGTGCCCTTGAACGCTTCAACATCCTTTCCAAAAGTGGCGAGGGAAGACAAGGAATCATTCCACCTAGATCTACTCGTACTGTTGAGCGGCTTCGCCACCAACTAGCAGATCAGCATTTCAAGCGAGGGAAAACAAAAGAAATGGAAGAGGTCCTTCAACACCTCCCATCTACCACTGATCGCATTGCCTTTTTAAAGAAACGGGGATGCTTAAGTGAAGCCGCCAGAGCTTTGGAGGACGACGGAAGACGGGACGAAGCTGCTCGTCTTTTAAGAGACGCAGGAAGATTGGAGGAAGCTGTTAAGTATTCCAACGATCCCAAGTTTGCTGCTGATTGTTTGATGGCACAAGCTCGTGCAACCATGGAAACGGAAGACACTTGCGAGATTCTTGAACGTGCTCTGGAGAGGTACAAGTATTGTGACGACATTAATGGTCAGGCAGAGGCATCGCTAATGCTAGGGAAACTAGAAAAAGATTTTCAAAAGCTTCAAGAGGCTGGTAAATTGTTTGACAAATGCAAAAATTGCTGCGGAGAAGCCGAGAGTGTGGCAGAATTGCTTGAGGCCACTAGGTATGAACCTCCAAAGAACTACAGACAGTGGCTGACTGTACGAGCCTTGGAGAGGTTGCTACGACTGGTTATTCTGTTGTACAGGCCTGTTGCAAAGCTGACCATGGTGGAGCAAAATGAAATAGCAAAGTGCGAAGAACACTTTGGACTCTTTAAAACTGACGCTGCACACAAAAAGAAGTTTTTCTGCAAATGCGGGGGAAGGTTTGCCAAGGTTGATCCTGAATTCATCAAAAACAACACTTCTAACACGGAAGCGCTGATCGAAACAGCCGAAGCACGCCAAAAAATTGGACGGTTTATAATTAACTTCTCTGCTACCCTGGTGACAAAGATTCGTACGATGCTGGAGACAACCTTGTCGAGAAATTCTGTGTGCAAAAATGTGGCAGAGGGGACTGTGTGCGATAACTCAAGCTGTGAATGCCAGCACCAAGATTCAGTAGAGCACTTCAGCCACCGCTTCTACGCTTTGTTCCATTTCATGTACCTGGAATCAGTTGTCGAATCGTTCACCTCAGAGATGATTTCAAACCAGCAGAGGCAGGCCGCTTCCCCCTTAGAATTAAAGGACTTTCATGAATTTCGTATGTTTCAACGTTTTTACGACTTCTTGTTTCCGTCGTCTGGTTATCGAGAATTTCATGTAACATTTCAGCATGTTCGAAACCTTAGGATGACGAAAGCAGTAAGCAAACGAATGTTACAGTTTGCCAGTGCCTCATGGAAGGAAACAGTGGAAGAAAAACGCCGCTCGGATACAGATAATTTCCTGAAAGTGTCATCTTGTCTGCAACTGATTGATTCTGCTCAACTTATGGTGAGGTGGATTTGTGAAGAGGAAAAAGAGTTCCAGAAGAAACCAAGGAAGCCGACAAACGACCATTTGGCGAAGAATGGAATGGTTGGTAATGCAGAAAGTGGTCGTTACGAGAGCTATTTACAGTGGTGGGAAGACGGCAAGAAACGCCTATACGTTTATGGCGATGTGGAAAATGCTGCCCGTCTCATCATTAGACGTTTCCTCACTCTAACAGCAAAACGGAGTCGTATGATTTATCCATCAATCGCCAATACGGTCATGATTTTAGAGCATCAGCTTATCGCTTGCCTTGCATTGTATTCCCGGCTATGCATTGAGTATCGGTACCCAGTCTGTTTACCAGCGAGTTACCTCACCATGGTCAGGTTTTGGGATAACTTCAGACCAGGAGTTGACAAGGGTACCTTTACCTTGTACGAAGCAGTGGAACGAAATTTCAACCAAGAATTCAACAAAGTCAGACTATCCAGAGCTGTTTGTTCACTTTTGAACTACATGGTACGGTTGACGTGCGGTGAAGTGGCTCCCTCATTTGATGTTTTAGGAGATGCACTCAACTCAGAAGATACTTCATCGTATTGCACTTCTGGGGAAGCAGAGAGAACCCTGGTGCTGTTCCTCACCATGATCTGCAATTGTGGAAAAGGAATTTCTACTTCTTTGGAGGAAACAATGCTGAGAAAGATCTTAAAAATCAAACCGAACCCTCATGTAACAAGCCGCATCAACAATGTTTTAGAAGAAATGCAAAAGGCAGAGGGTTTGTGTGATGTCGTATTAATCTTACAGACGTTCCTGCAAAGTAGAGGGGAAAAGTTGTATGACCTCCGTTGGCATAATGGAAAGCTTTGGCAAGATGGACCATCTAATCCAGCCAGTTATCATAAACGTTTCCTAACTGACGTATCTTACATACGAGAAGAATTACAACGAGATCATCAAGAAGGTGTCGACATCAAAGATCCAGAGACTGAAACTGCAATTGGAGACGATCTTGACGCTGCGGAGGAGAGTATGGACGTACAACACACGGAAGCCGAGCTCAAAGAGAAAGAAAAAGTTCGCCTGGAAGTGACTGTCACTGCGATGCAAAAATTGTACAGAAGAAAGAAGTTCATAGAGAAAATCATTCTTTATGCCGGGGACTTGCGAGCTAGAAATCTAAGAAGACTGGAATCAATAGAAGAACAAGCAAGGTCGTCATCTAATGTGGCAAAAGAACATTTTTTCCAGTTCAAAGTCGACCCATCAGGCTGTGGGATTTGTGGAAAGAATTTCAAATTAATTTCAACAGATGACAGTCCTCTCATCAGCCATGAGGACAATGAAGGTGACTCATAAGATTTTTGTTTGTTTCTGTTGTCATCGCTTCTCCACTGACTGTATATGATGAATTTTGCCCCCCACAAAGCACAAAGTAAAAGCATAGTACAGTAAACTAAGTCACTGAAACTAGGCGAATGAGCTATAGCTACTTCAAGTGCGGATTTTGATGCAACGGCCTGATCCATGATGTAACACGCCCTCACTTTACCTTAGAAATGGTACAAAGTGAAATCTTCACTGACGTTATATGGTCACTGAGATGAATTCTTCTTTTTATAATTTTTTCACTTAGACGAACGTCAAGAGAACAGGGCAGAAGAAGCACTACCAGATGAAGGAATCGCGAATGTAGAAGCCCATAAAAAAACTCATTCACATTTCCAAAAACTCAGAGAATTCCACCAGTATCAGGAACTGTATTTGACAAAAGTTCTTCCTTGTTTGACGAAAGAAGAAGAGCTGTGCAAAACGTTAGAGGATCCTTACTTGTCTGGTAAAAGGGCACAAGTTGCCTTGGATTTGGAACGCCTGGAGGGAATTCGTTCTTCAGTGAAACACGAGGTACAAGTCATAGAATCTTCTTTGGACTGGACGAATTGCAGATCACTTATCGATGAAACAAACAAGTTTCATCATGCTCTGCAAGAGACTGAGAGAATTGTGGAACAAGGTAAATCTTTGTATATACAATTATTAAGGTTAAAGCATTCGTAGAACCAGGCCTCAGTTTTTCGAAGGCAGGATAACGCCATCCGCCTAAAAATCGCAATCCAATGAATTACAGGTTTCCAGTTAAATAAATTTTACTAGACATCGGATTTTCACTCTCTTGCAAGCAGAGTCTCCTACACATAAACTAGACCGCTGAAGTCGTGACCATATCATCTTCTTGTAAATCTCCAAGAGATCGAGCTCTAGGTAAACCTAATGAATTGCTTCATCTCTAGCTAAACAAGACTCGTTCACCGATGAAAATGAAGAAGGAGAGCCAGATCTAGAGGATGAAAAACTACCTGAAGACAACTTAGAAGAAAGAGGAGGAGGAGACGACGAAAATTCCCCCTTAAAGCCAATGCCGAGCGGAAAGAAAAAAGGACGAAAATCAAAGCGACGCCATCACAAGGGGAAAAAATGAACTCGTGAGTTAATAACGTAGCGGTTTAGTTTTGCACCAGGGCAGGTGGTCAATAAATAAGAGCCGCCATTTTGCTTTAGCGGAGAGCATAAAGGCTTTAATTTTATATAATGATCTAGAGCAAACGTAAGTCTCTCTTTGAATGTACTATACTTCTCCCTCTTACTGAGGTTAATGTTTTCTTTAACAATTTCTGGTTAAGTTGTTTCATTTGAGTGGAAAAGCAACCTTGTCTTTCGTCTTCGCAGAGGTGAGCGAAGTTCGTTATAGAACTCTGCTGGGCGAAGTGAGCGCAGAGCAAAAATAAAACACTCTCCATAGGATCCCCGGGCGGCGAGCCGCCTCCTCCCACGTTAATTTTTATGCCTGCACTTACATCGCTGAGCGGATTCATCCCACCAGATAAAGCTACTTGAGCCTCTGATTTGGAGAGCGTAACCGGCCAAGTAACATGACCAACCAATCCGAGGCTGCTGAGGCACTGCTTTGACACTTGGGAATACTTCCGATCAAATTTGATATTTGCTCTCGGACGGGGTCGAATAAAGCACGGGGTTCAATGTATGTTTGTAAGGACAGCAAACCACACCAACGATGTTGCAACCTCACCCTTTATGTAGATTCTTCATATACAGCAGAATTTAACCTAAGAGCATTTTTTTCGGGTACAATATTTTGCCGTACCTATAAACTGATTTGAATTCTTTCAAATACTGAGTAACACCGAGTTATTACAACGATTCTCTTTTGCCGAACTTGAAAATGTGCTTGTGCCTGACTTCGTCTCGAGTTTAGCAAAAGTCTAATGTGTGAGTTGGTCCATTTTTGCTTTCCTTAATGCGAAAAATGTACAGTTCGATAGAAAAATTCTTAAAACTTCTTGCTTCTCTTCCTCATTATATTGCTGAAATTCTGAAATTCTGACTGATATAGCTGAGGCAGGGTCTGCACTACGCGGGAAAAAATTGAAAAGGAAGCTTCAGGGGCGGATCTAGGGGGAGGGTGCAGGGGTGCACACCCCCCCCCCCCACCCCTTCTTCTTCGTATTGGCTTTTAAAATTTGTTTACCTCACCGGTCAGTGACGTCATTCCTCAGAGGTGCACCCGCTCCTAAGAAAATTCCTGGATAGTGACGTCATTCCTTAGAGGTGCACCCCCTCCTAACAAAAATCCTGGATCCGCCCCTGAGCTTCATTTCCACGGTTAGCCTACCGTCCACATGCATTAATCCCTCACTATGACGAAGCTTTTCGAAAGCGCTTTCCAGAGCGGAGGAGTTTCGAAACGCAGCTTTATTTCTACAATTAGGTCTTCCACTCCTACTAATCCGTGACGACAAAACGAAGATTTCGCCGGAACGCTCTTCAAACCGGAGAAATTTGAAAATGACGGTTTTACGTTTTCGTGTGCATGGATAACATGTTGAAACTGGAGCTTTACGGAAAAGATAACATCGCGATAACCAAGTGATCAAGTTCCTAAACACAAATCCAAAACGACCGGTGATTGTTGCGGCGTATTGTGCACCAGGGGCGTAGTCAGGATTTTTCAAAGGTTTCTTATCAGATTTTCCTGTCGTTTTTACCACCTGTTGTAGGTTGTTTGCTTAAAACATGGCTTACAGAGGGAAGGGGGTGGTCACGGTCACCCCAGGACCCCCCTGGCTACGCCCCTGGTGTGAACGGAAAACAATGCAAGTTTGATGCGTTTTCAGAGTTATACCTCCTTTTCCAAATTCCTCCGCAGTAATGCGGACGGAGCCTTAGAAATCGCACAAACGGTTGTACCTTTCCGGGGTCACAATCATGGCTTGGTAATGCTTCAGTAGTCTGTTAGGAACTTTCTTGCGCGTACGAATTTGTAACTGTTACTATATATGTCAATGTGTAGGTGGCAATGAACTCGTTCTCCTGGGCGTTTACTAATACAAATCTTGGGCTCGTCATTTGATTGAATTGGGCTCCTCATTTGAATTATAGTGAAAATATTCCGTGATATCCTGGGAGAACTCCAATATGAAGACCAATGAAAGACCAAACCGGGCGTGGTTCGAGCTTTGTTGGACTTCTAACATATTCCGCTTAAAATGGAATAGTTTCAATTAATTACCAGCCACTGTTCATGAAAGGAACCAGTGCTAGTACCGTATACCGGACTCGATCGAGGTACCAGCGGAAGTCGAGACTAAAGGCGGAAATATGAACGTTTTCTTTTTTCATTATTATTTCCTCGATCTAGTGCACCCTTTGAGATACCTTGACAGCCGCAAATAGTGGCATTTCGTCATGAACACCCGTAGTTAGACCAGGGGCCCGTTTCTCGAAAGCCCCGGAAACTTTTCGAGCCCGTAAAGCCAAAGCGAAATCTCGAACCTTACGCTTACAGAGCTGTTTTATTCGCATTTACTTAATATGAGGCGAGGTGCACTTCATACAAGAGGTTTCAGGCGTATGCACTTCTCTGTTTTTAGATACAGATGAACGAAAAATGGCTTTACGGGCCCGAAAAGTTTCCGGGTCTTTCGAGAAACGGGCCCCAGAACCTTGTGAATTTTACCTCTGGACGAGACGACCAGCATCCCCGGGGCGCCTTTCAGCTCATACGGGAGTTCCCCAGGGGGATGAAACACGATGAAACAGCTGAACCAATCACTGAATCACATTCAGTCCTCACCAATAGAAAGCTTTGAGTTTCTATGCTGATTCACGTTGTTTCTGTTGTCAAAGACTTTCGGGCCTTAAATTAATAATACTTTTTCATCTTTTTTCTATGCGCTGGTAGTTATATACAGTTGCCTGTGGAAACTCGGATGTTCTGAGAAAGATGTTGACTGTGAACAGGAGCCCATAACCAGAGGCTCCTACTATGAACGAACTGTTCGAGCAATATTCGACAATATATCATGTCTTTGGTCAGAGCAAACAATTTCCAATCGCAACTGGTATTTGCTACTAATCAGAGAACGAACTTGCACATTTTTACTAAAATATACAATTAAACAACTTGTCTTCGTATTCTATGAGCGTTAGTTGTTAGTTGTCTCCCTGTTGGGCCATGTTGACGATTAGCTCGTAGCATGCATAACAAAAGTGGTTAGGTTTCTCTAAGTCCTGGTTGTAGCAGCTGTAGTTTGTAATTAAAAGCCGAGCTTATTACTTGTTTTTGTCTTACTGAGTCAGATTTTTTATCTACTAAGCGAACGCTTTGCACATCATCGTCTTTATCATCGTCATCATTTTTAGACAGCATAGGGCGTCCACCTGTATCTTGCCTAAAATTGATTCCTCGCATTACCACGGCCAATCCTTGTCTTGGACTTCAATGGAGAAAGTTAATCAGCTGTTGGTCGGTGTGACCCAAAGGCTTCATTCTTGTGCTCGAGGAACGCCTTGCCCCACTCCGTACGTTCCAAATCACTTTCGAATTCACTTTCCCTAAAACATTTTGCAAGAGGCCCAATTTTTTTGCGAAACAGACATGTTCAAACGAGGGTCAGGATTCACTAACTTAGGCCTGCGCTGATAAATAGTGATGCACTGATGGAGTGAAAACAATAATTTATTAATACCACATTTGACTTTCCCCCTTCCCCGGCCCGTACACTTACGTTTTTTCCGTAAATAGGTGACCTTTAACCTCCTAAATTTTTATGAACTTTGATTCGGTTCGGGAGCCTGTTATTAGTCCGAAAGAGGACCGAGGACATTGTCGAGACATTGAGCGCTTTCCATTTAAATTGAAAAATTGGTTTTCCCGGTGGGAAACCAAATTGAACAGGCTTTTCCACTAGAGATTTTTCGAAAAAAAGGGAGTACTTTCAGAGGTATTCCTCTTTTCCCGTTTTCACCGGAATTACCGGAAAATCACTGCCTTGGGTGTACCATTTACTTCATCACACTAGTGCCATGCTCCTCTGTCAGAATACGCGATTTCGCTCGAGAAAATACAATGTCTCTTGGCAGTATTATCAACTTCAATGTTTTTCCATGCATGAGATTAATTTCCGTTTGGCTGGCGATCATGCCTGTGTTCGACTCTCATTATTCTGGTGTGTAGAATTAGTTAGAATCTATAATGCTGGCGAAACGATAAGTGTAAATATTTCCTCTTCTCTCCTTTATTACTGTAGCCCTTTTTTTTTACTGAACTTTCAAAGTAGTGCTTCTCTCCCAGGAAAAAAAAAGTAAACATTGGCACATGGTACAGCTGCTCCGTTCCATTTTTTCTGGAGGAAAAATTGTACTGTTCCATCTGGCGAGAAATTCTGACCGGCTTTTCCAGTCAAAAAGAAAGCGCTCATTGTGTTGTGCTTTTTAGGGAAACTGTACAATTTAGTCATTCAGTTTCTCCTTCAGCGCTCATGAATGCTAGAAGTAACCCTGCTGTACTGTGGCACTCCACTGATAAACATTGGACTTACCAGAGAATCACTTTACCAGGCTCAGGTCCACGCATGATCAGTTCACGGAAATTTTTCAAGTCTTTTTTTTGCGATTTACCCGCTATATGCAAAAAAGAAACACCAGAATCTTCTTCAGCCAATAAAATTTGCAAATTTGTTTTTCCCCTCATGTCTGGCGAATAAATTCGGCGTACTGGCGAAAACAACCCCTCAATCCTAAAACTAACCGCCGTAAAGATTTTCTCTGTCGTTCTCGGATCCGCGGCTAATACTGGGAGGACAACTCTATCTGGATTGGATCCCGACTGCGCGATTATAATTTTTTTTTCGAAGAAACGAAGGCGTACAAGACCAACGAGCAAACCGCCGCGTAAACGCGGTTTGTATGTGTCGCGGCTACGGGCGTGATGATATCACATGACATACGTGACATGTTATATTACCCTCCCGCTCAAATCTGCCATGTGCTTGACGTGAAGAGGCCTTCTCCTACTTGTTGAGCGAAAACGAAACGTTTCTCGATAGATTTCGAAAAGTAAACATCTTGGCAGGTTACAAAGGAAATTGCAGCTGTGCAGCGAAGCGTATATCTGGTTCATCTGGGCTTCAAGCGCTTGGACTTTTTGTAGTGTGTTTAGTCAGTGACAGCGATCCATGAATTTGTGCTTCCTTCGCAAGTCGTTGGTCTTCCCTAGTCAGAGGTAAAACGGCCTTGTCATTTTCCTGAAAGGTAAGTGTAATCTTAATGAGTTCTTATGAGAACAGATAGCCTCAAATATTCTATAAAGGAAGGAAAGCGCAAATTGTAGCTCCAAAGGATTTCAGACATCGTCAGACAGCATGCTTGGTCAGTGCATGAGCTGATCGATGTTCGGGAGTGACGTCTTATTATTCATTTGACTACATTTTTCACCAGTGCTACTGGAACTAACGACAAAGTTCACCGCCAGCTTTAGGGCAATAACACCGACATTGCGAGCTGCAGATTTGTAAATTGAAGCTTACACCGTAACACAGACTAAAATCTTTCCGTTCATGCACGAAACTTTGAAGTGCGAAAAGCATATTGTGTGTTCAAAGGAAAGGCAAAGGTACACCGTAAGATTTCTGTTGTTTGAGGGAGTATTCCATCAATTATCTCGAAAACTATCTATTTAATTCCTTAATCCATCTGATTCAGTCGATTATGTTTTCTTTTGTGCACAGAAATCGCTGAAAGATTTTTTTGGACCAGCAAGCCGTCTGAATTACATCATGGACGCGACTTGTTTTGTTTTGGAAGCCTTGATGTAAGTGCTGTCTAAAGGTCGATGTAAGCTTAATTAGCTTAAATATTTTGTGTTTTCTTTCTGTACGCTCATTATTTAAGCTTAATATGGTTGCACCTAATATATAGTCTCTGTTGGGACCTATAGTATATACCAACGTCGACCGGAGGCAAATGAATGAAATTTTTGGCACTTCATCAAAGAACTTATTGATGGATTGACACTCTTTGTTCGCATACCTTTACATTTCAGGAGCCTTTGCAAATGATGGGAAATCTGAGGATGGGGCTGGGAATATTTGGTGGTTTAGTTTCATCGATTTTACTTTTTAAAAGTTTGGACCTCATGTTTTTTTGTTTTTTTTTTCGTAGCTGTCTGATTGAACAAATCCGAGGGAGGGGAGTCTGTGGTTCAAACCTTGAAACCTGCACCCTATCTCAGGCCAAAATCTGTGATTTTCCCCTCCCTATTTTCAGACCTGATGCAAAGCATAAATACCCCATTTCACACCTCTAAAATTACTAAAATTATTGATACACAGCCATGACATAATGACCGCTGCTAACCAGAAATGACATTGACACATACATTTACTTCTAGCGACTTGCAATGTTTGCCCCCTGACGATCCCAGCAAAGGTGGATGATCCGATTACTGACAAATCATTCATTGTCAGAGCTTTCCAAGTGGCCACTGAAAAACTGGTCCTAGACCCCAAAATGAGACCTTTAGGGACTGTTAGACTGGATTCAATAATTTATGTAAGAAAAATTCTGGAAGAAACAAATTAAAGCTTCTTGCTATTGTGACTGTCTCATGTCCAAACAAATAACAATACTGTGTCCGAGCAAGAAGAGGACGAAGCTATTGATAAACAAATTATTTATTGTGTCTCTGGATATTTTTGCCAAAGTTTTGATTTTTTTTGTTTTTGCCAATAAAAAAGAGTTTGACTTATGGATGCACACGATTGTAGCAGTCAAGGAGTCCTTGCACAGAAAGATGGAGCACTGGACCGAGCTGTTATCCTCTTCACTCATGGAATACAGCTTACCCCTTCCAGCAGACCAGATCTTGCTGCCAATTTGCTTCGAGACAGAGCAGGCTGCTATTGGGACTTGCAACGTAAAGAGGAAGCATGCATGGACATGAAAAGAGCGTTGGAGTTGTTCCCAGGTGTCAAGGTAACAGGGCCAGTGAGAAATTGCCATTTGCCTATTTACCTCTATGTAGGCAGTGAATATATTTATCCACATTCGACATCTAAATTCACATTCAAGAAATATTTCAATTCACATTTAACGATGTGTTTCTTATTCACGAGTATATTTCCTCACATTTACGAGATGTATTCATTTACATTCAACGGTTTATATTCATTCACATTCACGATCGAAATATTGGTTCAACACGGTGCAATATTCATTCAGCATTTT
>Ga0126343_10001212_pt1:0-10000 | contig 11734 bp, 10 predicted proteins | sample Cyp2metagenome_FD_92531 | JGI IMG/M metagenome (GOLD analysis project Ga0126343, IMG submission 92531) | Coral microbial communities from Lord Howe Island, Old Settlement Bay, Australia - Cyphastrea 2 metagenome | ecosystem: Host-associated > Invertebrates > Cnidaria > Coral ... | reverse complement strand
CTACTTTGGCTGAACTCCGTTTGCTGGGCAAGAACACTCGACACTCCCAAGTGAGATATATTGGCCGCAGATGTGGCCGTTTATTTTGATAGCAAGCTTAGAGAGCTTAAATTACCGGCCAAAAATCTACATTACAAATTCACTGTTTTGACGTTACGCTAATGTTTGTTAATTGATGCGCACTGCACATACCTCCATGCGGTAAGAAAGTATTTTCAAAGGAAAAGGCAACAGTTTGCAGAAATATTGGGAGAGAAAGTCACACTGAAATGTACTAGTCATGGAGGTATGAACCGTGCGCATTAATTAGCAAACATGTTAGCATAACGTCAAAACAGCAAATTTTTAACGCAGATTTTTGGCCGGTTCGTAGGCTAGGTTCGTCTTGAAATTTCAAGGTGTTAAAGTGAATCAATAGTAATGAAAGTTTCAGATATTTTTACATACATTATGAAGATTATGGGATTTGGTTTTAAAAAAATTCGTTCGAATAGTTTCAGAGATGTACAGAAAAGCGCTAAAAGTCAATATTTAGAATACAGTTGAATAAAAGCAGGTTAGTTTTTAAGATCGCAAGAACGAAAATACACCAAACTTTCCTAGCTTCGAAATATGATGTTTAGCAACATTCCGACGCTACTTGAGATTAACTCAAGCTATTTTGAACTGTTAGAACTGTTATTAAATAATTTATCACGGCTATTGAAAATACGAGGTTTGAAATATATTTACATTTTAGTTGGATTCAAAAATACAGAATTTTTTACTTCTCACGGAGGTTATTTGCTAAACACCAAACTTTAAGATCCTAGTGTTGGATTTTTAGTAGCGGGTCTAGATTGCGCGAAATTCGGATTTTATTAATTTCCATTTTGTTTGTCTATTGTTGTCACAGTAATATCGATTTTACTTAAAAACTACATTGTCACAAATTTCAATCCAACGCCAGTTACTGGTGAAAATTTCATAGGGATCGGACAAGACGATTGAAAAATGTCGGCATGGTCTCTGAAAAACTGTATCGAAACACCTTAACCCGGAAAACAATTCAGGCTTGAACGGGAGTCCTCTACCAACTTAAGATATCAAAATAAGGTAACTCGCAGTTCAGTGGCCTATTGCAGACATTAACCCCTTAAAGGCAAAAGAAATGTGGTACCTTTGCAACCAATCAACGCATTGTTCGACCAGTTGCCAGAAGAAGAACAAGTCCTTATGTCTGACCCGCTGACTTGGTATCCTCTGTTACAAGTATATTGACAAAGAGTTCCATACGGAGGGTTGTTGAGGCACTGACTTGGTGTGACATGGCCGTATTCAGGTGGAGTTAGGGAGCTGCACTGGACAACTGTTTTGCAAAATGAAATAGGCATTAAAAAATATCACTGGCCATATCTCGTTGTATTGGGGATTTTAAAATACGCAGCTTTTTACTCTAACCGTTAATTTGACCAATTTTAATTATAATTAATAGGGGGATTAATGCTGACGTCATTGCTTACATTTTCGCCCATTTGCATACGACTTCGCGAACAGAAGGAAACAGTTTTAGATATAAATTGACTCCAGGCAAACTAAACACATGGTGAAACTCTTAGTTCTTTGGGCATAATATTCGATGAGAAGAGTCTTTCAAAAACTGCAAAATTTCGGGATGGCAAAATCGCTAATGAGCTTATACATTCTGTTTTAAATTCGTGTTGCACAAAAAGTATATTCGATTCATCAGGCTCATATTCATTTGTAATCGTACTATGCCCTTTCAATTCAATATTCAAAACTGATTAATTGAAACTCAATCAGAAACAGAATTGTTTATGCTAATGAGGCAAACATCGTAAACAAGGATTCCCCTATATGACGGTTGCTGTGACTGGCTAAAATAGGTACAATAAATTCCAATAAAATGTCTAAGATCCTAAACCTAAAATTCTTATCCTCATATTATTTCAACTAACAGCAATATTCCACTTCTTAACCTGATTTCCATGAATTAATGCCATGTGTTTTGAAATAATGATAGAGAAAGCGTTTGAATTCAAGGACGTTCGCGCGAAAAGTTTTCAACATTGATTTTTTTCTGAAACTTTTACCATTGTAAGATGACAAGTTAGTTACGTCAGAAATGTAAAAAAATGGGGCGTCACCGCCTTCGTTGTGGACAGAACATACCCGGAGGAACATCCTAAATCTGAAAATGTCGGGCCTCGGTGGCGAATAAGGCCACAGTGTTTGTATGCCCTAAAATGATGCAAATAGATTTTTGAAGTGAAATGTTCTCTGTCAAACACAGTGACTGTTTAAGTGGACCTGTTAAGTGAATTTAGTCATCTGTTGAGGTTCCTTTACCACCGAGTTCGCATTTAGCGACCATAGTTTCACACGCCTTGCAGCCACAAGATGGCAGGATTCGATGTCCCATGGACAGAAATCTTGAAAAAAAAGTTTTAACTTCCTTCATTGATTTTTTGTTCATTTCTAGCAATGTGGAGATAATTGTAAATAAAATGTTTCTGGAAAGAAAAGTAGGGTTCACCGAACGTCTAAGATCGTTAAATCCACGCAAAGCCATAGCAATTGGCATCTGCCCTATCATTGCTCACTTTATTACTTATTACTCATGAGGTTAGCTCTCGGAAAAGGAACAAAACGTTTGTTAATCGAGTCCCTTACAGCATAATTTCATTCATTCCGTGTTGCAAATTTACAAGAGAGATGTTCGGAAACCAGAACCTTTAAACCATTGGGGCTCTCTGAATTTGCCGTCGAGATTGCAAGTCTTTTCATTTGAGTTTGTGAAACAAGGAATCGACATCAGCGTCACAGCCCGATGAAGATATTACTCGTGCAGTACGGTTTTTGTATCTTGTTAGATGTTTTGCCACAATTGCCCCAGACTAGGCCGCAGTAATCAGAGTGAGGTTGAACTAGTGAATTGAGAGAAATTGACACTTGAAAACCTACCTGCGCATGTTAGAGGTGAACCTGACCAAGTCCCGTTTTCCTGACATTGTCTCTCTTTTGTGCCACTTACGGCTTTGAATCCGTGCTCACAATAAAACAGACATTTATCACCATAGGAAGCTGACGCTCCTCTACATCCCGACACGATAACATTGGCCGTCTTATTCAGTTTATCGCATTTCACAACTGAAAAAGAAAACATTGAGAATGCCATTCAGTAATATTTTGGTTGTTGGGTATTTTGTGATGTTAATGTTTTTAAGTGTTTAGTGACTTCATAGTTTCAAGCCTTTTTTGTTAATTATATGGGATACGAATATTTTACAATAGCAGAATTGTCAAATACTAGTCCATGGCAAGTCTGACGCGACGTTTCATCTCGCCCAAGAGACTCTTCGGAGACCTTTCAGAATTTGCTTTGTGCATGAGCTTTTTCGCTCCGGCGGACGCTTGATTAACTGATTGATCAACCGACGACCAACCCAACGAACAACCGACCGATGTAGCGACCGACCGCCTAACCGACCGACCGACGTCTTGGCCGCAGCCTGATTGCGTTGGTTGACTGTTGGTTTGTTTGTTGGTTGGTTGGTTGGTGACTAACGGACTAACTGATTGGCTGACTAACTGATTGGTTGATTGATTAATTGACTGTTTGATTGATAGTGATTGAAGTGATTGATGTTTACATAGTACATATAATACAGGCTTCGTTATTTCAGGCTTACTTTCACAGTGTGTCTCATTTCCAGTCCAATAAGCAGGTGGCTTTCCCTCCTCAGCTTCACACTGGCGATGAACAGAACCCCTGATCCTGTAACCATTGTGGCATGTAAACGAACAATTTGATCCGAAACGATTTCCATAAGAACACGACACTGTGCCACTTGGTGGATCTGTTAGCTTTGGTGTGCAGTACATCACTAAAAGATTCGAATCCTTTAGTTAGTTTTAACAAAATTGAACGAAAGATAGTTAATACTAGTTAAATAACAAGGCTATCTCATGGAAAATCACTTTATGATGAAATTTATTATAATTCGATGCATTTCGTCCAATAACTGTTTATAATATTATTTGTTTTTGAACTGTCGAACTACATGTATACCGTTGTGTTTTTTGTGCTGTACCATGAGTACTAAGACGACTAGGTCGAAGTCTCAATCACAAGCAGTGCAGCGGCTCCGGGCTCATAACCAGAGCCCGGAGGAAGAGCGCCGATCTAGAAGCCACAATTCTCGCCGTTCGCGGAGTCGGAGCCCAGTTGCTGTATTGAGGCGCGTTCGTGATCGGTCAGCTACAGGACCATCGCAGTCTTCCAATGATCCTCCGGAGTGGGTTAAAGAGTTGCTTTTGCAGCAAAAGGAGTACGGAAAGGAGCTTAAACGATTGAAAGCGTAACTTGCTTCAAAACCTAACAAGGCGGGAAAGCATGAGGACACCGAACCCGAATTCAAATTCGAGGGAAAGAAAAAACAATGCCAATTAAACAAAAAGGTCCTCGAGAAAATCAAAGCGGCGAAGGATGTGGGAGACGACGACTTAAGGAATGAGCTTTGGAGGAAGGTGAGCAGTTATTGATAGAACGTAACAAACACATTTGCATCGCAGAAAAATACGGCTGGGATACCGTAGAATGCTATACCACTGATCCCATCGCGAGTGACTCGAATGATGAGAAGAAAATTAAAAAAGCGGTCAAGGAGTGTCAGTTGTTACGGGAGGAGAAACGCAAAGTGAAGTTGTTGAAGTCTAAACGCCCGATGCCAACGCAGCGCGGAGTGGAGAAGTTCAATGGCGGGAAAAGTGCCGACGGTCTCAGTTACGCGTGACTCTCGTACTTGCTTTCGCTCTTTTCGCTCCGGACACCTCGCCCGTGACTGTCGAGCAGCTACCACAAGCAAAGGATCAGGACAATCCCATTCCTCTGGGCTCGCATCAAGTAGGTGATGAGGATACTGAACAGTGTTTGGACTCGATGTTGAATAATTTTCAGGACGTGTGTCAATTAATGGAGTTACAGGATTTGGAACCAGTATCTCCGGTACAGCTTAAAGGTAGTCTTAAGCAGAACATTGCGTTTTGGAAGGATATTGGGGCGTCTAAATGGGTGTTAAGTGTTATAGAGAATGGTTACTATTTACCTTTTATATCTCTTCCAGCTCGGAGGAGTTTTAGGAATCATGCTAGTGTTGTTCAAAACCAGTAATTTGTGTGCCAAGAACTTAAGAAACTTTTAGCCTCTGGTGCAGTGGTGGAAGTGAGGCAAGAGGATGTGTTGGTTGTTAATCCATTGGGCGTTGTGAATAATGCAAGTGGCAAGTCACGGTTAATTTTGGATTTGCGTTATGTTAATAATCATTTGAGATCCTGTAAGTTTAAATATGAGGGCATCCCAGCAGCTTCGGAGCTATTCCAGAAGGATGATTGGGTATTTCCGTTTGACTATAAAAGTGGTTATCACCACCTGGACATATTTGCAGGCCATACCACATTCCTTAGATGCTCATTCCAGCTGGATGGAAAACTCCGATATTTTAAATTTACAGTTCTGCCCTTTGGCTTGGCAACCGGGCCTTATGTGTTTACGAAAATCCAGAAAGCTTTAGTCAAGCATTGGAGAAGCAGAGGACTTCGCATATTTACGTACCTGGATGATGGCGCTGGTGGGGAGCAGGGATTTGCTGAGGCTTGCAGTATTTCGGAGACTGTCAGGGAGGATGTGAGATCCAGTGGCTATGTGGCTAACGAGGAAAAGAGTATGTGGATGCCGTCTCAATATGTGGAGCTACTGGGATTTCTTATGGACCTTCAAGCAGGCCCCGTAGGGAAGATGCTTTAAAGCAATTGCTTGACATTATTATCGCCAAGGATTTTCGTGTATCCGCACGGACTTTGTCTCGCTTGACAGGCTCCCTGGTTTCTATGTCTCTTGCCATGGGTCCAGTTGTACGTCTTCGGACGAGAGCAATGTACAGAGACATTTGCGCAGCCCCTTGTTGGGATCAAACAATATGTTGGTCTTTGGACAGTCGCTCAGAGGTGTTTTTTTGGAAACAGAATTTTGACAATAGTGGGTATCTGATCTGGGCACCTAGCTCTAAAGTCGAGGTCTTATCATATTCGTATGCTAGCGTGGGTTGGGGAGGCTTGGGTGTTCACATTAATCGTAAACCAGCTGTGGGAAGCTGGTCGGAGGAAGAGAGTGGCAGGAGCTCTACATTCCGTGAGTTAAGAGCCATACGGTGTGTGTTGGAATCGTACAGTGCTGACCTTCGTGGGAAAGAGGTGTGTCACAGGACTGACAACAGAAATGCAGAGATCATAATGTCTGTTGGTAGTCGAGTACCAGACCTTCACAGGAAGGCAGTGTTGGCTTACAAGCTTTGTCGTGAGTTGAACATTCGGCTATCCGTGGAGTGGGTCAATAGAGATGACAACAGTATTGCTGATGAGTTGTCAAGAGTGGAGGATGCTACTGACTACATCCTGGATCCTAAGTACTTTCGTTATGTTGATCGGTTATGGGGACCTCATACCGTCGACAGATTTGCAAGCATTAAAACCAAACAGCTGGTCAGGTATTGCAGTCGATACCGCAACCCTGGTTGTGAGGCTAGTAATGCGTTTATGGTTTCCTGGTCACAGGACAACAATTGGATTTTTCCACCTCCAATGCTTATTCCAAAGGTTCTAGGACATATGCCTGCTGGCCATGAGTATGGTACGCTGATTGCTACAGAGTGGCCATCTGCGGTGTGGTGGCCTCTTCTTGTTGACAGGTCTGGAACTTGGAAAAACTTTATACAGGACTGTTTGAGAATTGAGCCTTACCAGGGAATCTTCCTCTCAGGGTCTGCAGCAAGCAGCATTTTCACTTCTGGAATTCCATCATTTGAAAAGTGGAAAGCACCTAATGTGCTGTTATGGCATTGCTTTCGTGAAGGCTAGGTGTGTACCCCTATGCTGGTCGAGTATGGGGTATACAGATATAGTGATGGAGTTTGCTGTTAGGGCATGTCACTGATGCTGTTATGGTGTTCATGTCGATCAAATGCTGTTACAGCATGTTAAGATTTTTCTAGTGACAAATGCTTTTAGGGCATGTCTCTATGTCGTTATGGCTATCTTCCCTGCAGTTAGGCCTCAGCAAATGATGTGGTGGTATTTTTCTGTGCTGTCGTTAGGGCATGTTACATATCATTATTGATTTGTGATATCTGTATATGTTGTTGGGAGATGTATTTTGGGCCTAGCTTTTTGCTGGGGAATTGCGATTGATGATGTTCGGTTAACATACCTTGTAACCTACTTATCATTCCTGGAGTCGGGCTCCATGAACCAATTAGCTCTCAGGGCTTATAATTATGTTTTGGTTCCTTACACTGTCATGTTATGTGATTTCAGTGCCCAGTGGCGACACTGGCAAGTTGGACTTGTCATTTTTGGTACCTGTGGATGGACTGCAGCATCCAGTGCTGCATCAGCTGGCCAAGGTGCTACCCTCTGTTCTGCTTCAAGATAAAGCTCCCAAGACAGTTAACAGTTATCTCCGTGCGTTTGGGGCGTGGACGTGTTGGGCAGAGCAGTGCCGTGTGTCAGTTCTTCCAATGAAGCCAGTGGTGTTCTCCCTGTATTTAGTCACGGTTAAGTTGATCAAGGAGAACAAGTCAGTTTCTACCATTAACTCTGCTTTGTACGGAGTGAGCTGGGTACAGAAGAAGGTGGGTCAATCACAAGTTACTGAGAATCCTTTTGTGACTCAGGTGGTGGACGCTGCCCGTAGGATCCTCGCTAGGCCACCAGAACGCAAGAAACCCTTACGGCGGACCAAGTGATGCGCAGCATATCTCGCTTGGAGAAGGGCAGTCTGGCAGATGTGCAAGTTGCAGTGATGGAGAAGGGCAGTCTGGCAGATGTGCAAGTTGCAGTGATGTTTGCCATGGGGTTTTTCGGTTTCTTGAAGTGGGATGATTTAAGCAATCTGGCTGTGGACGATCTATTATTTGTTGATTCACATTTTGCACTCTTTCTGCTCCAACGTAAGAATGACCAATTCCGGGAAGGGTCTTTGGTTTTCATTGCAAGAAGTGAGGCAGTCCCTTGCCCTGTGGCAGTGTTAGAAAAGTTTCTTAAGATGGGCAGTCATTCCAACGGGTCACGGCTATTTCGTGGGATCCAGAGCACAAAAAGAGGCCAGATGCTTAAGGAATAACCTATGTCGTATTCTCGTGCGAGTGGGCTGGTAAAGAAAGAGTTGAAGAGTGAGGGGTTGGCCCCAAGCTTGTATAGTCTTCACAGTCTCCGGTCAGGGGGTGCTTCGTCTTCGGCAGCACTTGAGATTCCAGATCGCCTGTTCCAGAGGCAGGGAGGATGGAGAGGCATCCATGCGAAAAACAATTATATCCAGGAGTCATTGGACTCCTTGCTGTTAGTTACAAGGACGATTTAGGGTTCAGGTGGAAGACTGTGTGTCAATTGGCCTCTTAATTTGGGAGATCCTCATCGACATTGGATCATTTAAGAGTTAAATGTCTATGGATTTTGACATTTATTAAGGATTTGAGGATCTGGACCTGTTTGTTGCATGGACAATATAGGTTGTTAGGAACTTCTGTGGACGTTACACTTTCCATAGTATAGCAGACTAACATAGGCTGGTTAATTGTGCCTTGTGATGTTGAGCTCTCTATGCTTTGTTATTTGTCGCGGTCAGCTTGACAATGGCTCCCAGAGGTGTGTGAGAAGTTGTATTTTCCACTTTGTTGGTTAGATATTCTTTGTTATTATATGACTCTCAGCATAGAGTCTCTAAGCTTGTAACTGCTGTTTGATATTATTGTATTTTGCCTTCTTTAAGTATAACGTTAGGCTGTATTGGTGTGAGAAATAAAAGAGTCAGTTGGCGGCGATCAGCTTGACAATGGCTCCCAGAGGTGTGTGAGAACACTCCTTAGCAAAATGTAACTGTTTGATACAATAGAGCTTGTGTTGGACACTTAACAAATGTAGAAGAACTATCCATCCTCAACTGTTTCGTGCTTGAAACAAGCCATCTGCAACTTTTAACGAACACTTTTTGAACAGTTATCCTGGCTGCTTTGCAAAACTTGTCTGGTATAACATGGCTTTAAGCACTTAACATAACACTACTCGTGTTCTCCTCAGCACCCCCGTCCCCTTTCCCTCACAGACAACCCGACTTAGGACACCTTGAGTTCTTAAAGTTACTTACCGGATACAGTGACTTGAAATGAACATTCCTCCGTATTTCCACTGCCATCGGTAAAAATGTATTTGATGGAATGAATGCCTTCTAAAAATACTTCACCAAAACCTTTGCCAACACGCTGAACGTTTGGTATGACTCCTGAATTGTCTATTGCATGCGGTTCAGTCCAATTGATCCTCTTTGAATTCGAATTTCTATCGGCATATGCCACAATTGTGGTGGGGCAAGAATCACCAAAATCAGGCGGGGTAACATCTGTTCAGAAAAGCATAGACACGGAATACAATAACTGTTGAATCTAAAGTGAAGTTGTCCTTCAGAAATTGTCAGCTCGTGTTAATGAGAGCACCATTCCATAGCCTATTTTCGTTAACTTTTATGGAAGTTCAGAACCAAGTCATTCTTTTTAAGTCCATGAACCGACCAAATTTTCCTAAAAGCGCTACTATAGCATTCTCTTTCCTTCTCCTTTCACATATTTTCAGGTACTGAAATTACGGCAAATATCGAGAAAAATGGTCTCCTTCGCAGCCGTTTTTAGGCTCGTCACGCAACGCTCCTCCCCACAAAACGGCTGCTTTCTTTCGAACCACATTCCTTTCCCTTATTTGACCAATCAGAATTTGGTTCTCATATCCAGAAACTGTTTGCGCTATTGGGAAACGGCCAATCACAGTGCGTGTCTTAGGCCCAGTTTATATGGAGAAAAGTTGTCCCGGGCAAGAGGGTCACCCTCCTAGCCGAGTCAACTTTACCGAGCGTTTATATGAGAAAAAAGTTGACCCCATTGCCCGAGCCAAGAGC
>Ga0126343_10001211_pt1 | contig 11735 bp, 4 predicted proteins | sample Cyp2metagenome_FD_92531 | JGI IMG/M metagenome (GOLD analysis project Ga0126343, IMG submission 92531) | Coral microbial communities from Lord Howe Island, Old Settlement Bay, Australia - Cyphastrea 2 metagenome | ecosystem: Host-associated > Invertebrates > Cnidaria > Coral ... | reverse complement strand
TAAGGGGTGAGGATTTAAAAAATTTAATTTTCCCAAAAAAAAAAAAAAAAATTACAAAACCATCATAAACACCTCCCCCCCCCCCCCCCCCCCCCCCACACACACACACACACACACCCCCGAGGTCTTGAAATTCACTATAACTTCCCAGATACCGGCCATCGTAGAAAGGTTTCAAACTAAATAGGATTTTCTGCTATCAGCAGATGTTATAGCATGGAGTTAAGGAAATACGCATTTTCTTTTTTTAACATCAATTCGTGTGCTTTCAGCAGAAGTTCTCCCCCTGACCCTTGACAGCTGAGACCAATCAATTCATTTCAAACAAGAAACATATCAGCCTATAGCTTAGCATTTTGGTGATTTCATTATCTCTTCAAAGATAAGCTGGAGAATTCTGACTTCTTTAGCCATCTTAAATTCACATTGAATTTTAATGATTGAAGCCACTGACTAACTCAAACGTCGTAAAATTCGTTTTCATCGGCTCTACGTGCACGGGCAGTGTTTAAAAGTAAAAAAATTAAGTCATTTAATAATCGCTGGATACCTCAAAATAATTATCTTCTCAGGAAGTGGAGAATTTCGCCCAAGAATGTTTTCTTTACCTCTGCTATAAAATGTTGTATATATGGCAAATAAAAAACGAATGAATGCAAGCTATGATAAAAAAAACGCAAAAAATTGATGACTCAAATATTGCAGAAGATTAACTCAATACCCGTCTTCCGGAGAAAAAAACAGTTAATTTTTAAGCCATCGATAACAAACAGATTGGCTTATTATTTGTAAAGATCAATACCATTTTATCCCATTACAAAAGATAGAGCTAAGATAGAACCATTATTTGGATAGTTCCGCGTGATCTTATCAAGTCACCTGCCTTGCAAAGGTTAATTTCTTGAAGTTTTGGCTTGGTTTGGACCAAGGGTGCGTTTCCATCCACAGCGGGATGGATAACATTGATGACGCTAAAATCTTCTTCTTCCCGACCGCACTCACCCCTCCTAGTAAAGGATCGCTTTCGGCGGATACCGAAAAATCGCCATTAAATCTAGCTAGCACGTAAACAAAATCAATCAACGTTTTCTTTGGTTTCATTCAATGAAAGTTTGAATAGTGGCTATACCCCGAAATAGCAGTTGACCTTCAGTATGCTACTTACAATAGCTGGCACTCTGGAATTTTGTCGTTGAAAACTCAATCGATCTTCTCGTGTCTTGCGTGCTAGTCCACATTGAAACAGGCAGTGGTCGCTATAACGACTATAGGATTATTTAATTTAATTAAATATTTCATTCAGGGTATGTCAGTAATTAGTAGAAAACGTAAGTAGGGCTGCACGTTTTAAACCAAATGGTCTACATATCATGGGAGGGAAGATTTTCAGTTAGACTCGGATGCCTCCAAAGAGTGAAGTTGTTTGTATTCAAACAAACAAATTGTGTTTACAAGGAATCGTTGAAGTACACCAGTGCATTCAAGTTGTAATATCACGTTTAGTGTGTGATGTTTGTTCGTGAAAGTATGCTTCAGTAACAAATAAGATAATGAAAAGTAGATGCTCCAAATCTTTCAATGCTTGATGCCCGATCACGAATTTTCTTTTAAAAATAGAAACCGCACGAAACTAAAGCGCGCGCCCTATTAATCGTGCTTTATTCCTTGTTTAAAATATAGTTACTACCACTTTAAACGTTGTTGACATTACCTCTTATCGCACAAGCAATTGCAATCTTTTGATAAGAGGTCCTGAGTTCTTAACTGACTGAAGTGCTCGGTATGTTTTGTTAAGCCTCTGTGCAGCACTCGAAATAAATATTTGCGCGTGCATTGGGGGACGTTTGTGGTTATTATTAGGAAACTGTGTTTGTGATGAGCTGAGAACTGCTTTTCATCTCCCTAGCAACTTCCGCACAAACATGCGTAGGTATAGCGGACCACATCAGCAACCTTGACCGACGAACTCTGTACGAAAAGCAAGGACGATATTCACTCAAGTATATTACTTGGTACCCGACTCTCAGTAATATTTAAAACGAGTTGAAAAAGTCAGTGTGTCTGACCGCAACTTTTAACAGAAGGTTTAAAGAGGGGAAAAAGAGAGCACCAGATCATTGGAATTGCGTTGGCGAGAGTTCTCAGTAAGTAGTCAGGTTGCGTCACTGTGCCTCACTTTAAGTAGTTTGTCGTCGTATTTTTCGACGAGTGATGAATCATACTATGATCATTTCACATGTTTGTCGTTTTATGAGCTTTCATTTTAATTTACTCCAGATGAAAACCGTAATTTAATTAATGTCAGGTGACATCTCTCTGACCACTTTGAAATGGAAGTAACAGAAGGCTTGTTTGCTATATAGGCACTAGTCTGTAGATAGTGATGACCGGTAATACGTCACACCTTTTGGCCACAAATCACACTTCAATTAGTTTTATTTACCACTTGCAATTAGCTAATTTATTTTGCAGAGTGCTTTTCCGCTCAGGTAGGTATGTACGTGGCACAACGTTTTGTGTGTTCTGTAGTTTTAATATTGAGCTATAAATTGAGTAGACAGTGACTCGACACGCTTTGACTAAAAGCTGGTTGTATTGTTACACGCGCCAAAGTTTCGGATTCCAGTTTATCTTCGAGTATTACGCGAGTGTTTTATCCGAAAACTTTACACTATATCAAACCCAGACGGTTAACTGTGTGTTTTTTTTTTTCCGGGAGTTAAAATTTCAGAATTTTCCCCTTACTTATATCTTCTCCATATGGTGATACGGCCTCCCCAGCAGGTCTATTCTTTGTTGTTGCTATGCGCGCCAAAATGTCTTCCAAACGGATGTTCGCTGTGGGAGCTTCGGTATTGATCCTCTTTGCGACGCCAGTGCACCGACTTAAAAGCAATTTTAACCTCTTTAACAAAATTACGTGCTTACAAGCAAATCCGATCAGTTTTTATACCATGAATTTTGCAACTTTTTTTTTGGCCAATTTAGGATTAATTTACTGGCCCAGACTTGCAGAAGTCGGCAATAAGAACTCACTAGACCCTTGCGTATAAAAACAGCTCTTTTCTTGGAGAAGCCATATAGTATTAGTCGATGCTTGTGAATCAAATGATTCATCATTAGGCTGTCATCGCAAGTCGAATGTTTGTAGTTAGAGGATTAAACCAACGAGCGGTAGTCTTGTCGTTTGGTCGGCATTCGGGAGCCATGTTAAGCCCAGTTGAAGTGAATGGAAACATAACCGTAAACTAACATGACACTAAAAGTAACGTAGATTGTAATGAAAACAGTCTGAACAGGCTTATCGCCTTAGCACCCAAGAAAATCTGTTGTTTTTATCTTAACTAATACGATCTTATTGTTTTACTCATCTCACCCGCGTAGTTAACCAATATAACACATGAGTTCTCATGCAAACAAGTTTTTGAGAACTTAAATTAGTTTACAATATAATGTCATTTCACAGAAACAATTGTTTAAGCTTGAGGTTAACTTTAACTCTTTAAATCAAGCTCATGATACTGTCACCTACCACCATATGTGCCTTACAAAAAAAGCATTATTTTTCAACTTGAACAGCTGGCTAGTTGATGGCGAAACAGTTTTTACAAGGTCTTAATCCATTAAATGTGTGATTGCTGCTGTACACTGGAATAGAAACGGTTATGTCATAAATCACTCTCATATTTAATAGTGCCGTTTGAGACTTGAAGGCGCGTTGCGTGGCCCTTGGAGAATAGCTGGGAATAATTCTAATCACGATCCGGCCTAATGGCCCAGTAAATTGCCGTCTGTCCAACTCTATCGCTAACAAACGCCGAATCTTAAAAAGATATCAAAAGTCGCTCGGACAAAGGCAACGCCATAAATAGGTTAATTGTTTTTTAACCCACATTTCCGCTTATTGTTAGATTGAAACTGAAACCTTGAGTATGTGGGCAAGACATTCTAGATATGCATTCTGTTCTCTCGATTTCAGAGGACTGTGCCTCACTCAGGAATTGATTAACCTTTGTTGACGGGAAACTTTTTCAATCCTTTTTTTTTCAGACGCAAGGAAGGCCCGTGATTCACTCTCGCTTGGATTTGTCATTTCCAATCCTGGGTCATTGAGCTGAGCGTTGTATTTTTACGTCTATTAAAAAGCTAGCGGTGGTGCAGCTGCGGACAATTCATCGGCAAGTCATTAGTAAAACTCATCACAACAGGTAAGCTTCAGTGAACGTTACATGCTTTAAACTTATATTTCTTCTGTGCGTCGATACGCCATGTTTGGCTTAGGGCTTTACCACACTTAACATCCTCAGTTTTTTAGGTTGAGCATGAGAAAGCTGGCATATATAAAACAAGAGCGAGATGCTGAGCAAATTTTTGACGCAAATTTCTAAAAGGTCATCGTTAATTTAATTTGGAGTGCAAAGACGAGCGATGTGACGAAATGCACTTGCACATAAAAACCATTTTGTTGGGATCTAAGGCGAACGAAGGCATATTCGCTACCAGGGTGAATGAGACACTCGCCGGACACGGATTAGACTTTCTAAAACTGTGTCGACAAACAACACAGCGAGACAGCGACAAAACACAAACAGAATTAAACGACTATGCGGTCTTAAAACCGTGCAAAATGCACCGCTCTCGCCAGTCTTAGATGTACGAATTGTCAGGGGGGAACGTCTTTACTTATTGGATCCTCCCCCCTCATCACTGACTAAACACCCTCAGATTGCCAAAAATTACTGAGATGTAACGAAAGGAACAATAATCTTGAAAATTCAGTATTTACAAGTAGATGATGAGCATATTGGTAAGGGGTCAGTCGAAAGATTGCAACGGGCAAGTGAATAGAGAAAGAGGAGAAAACAGTGCAAGTTTCCGGTTAAATTAATTTTATACAAATTGTATATATTTTGCGAAATTGGATTCTCTGTTGACGCGCCTAACCACTCGCATCTTGTGCAGAAGGCTTCGTAGCCATATAAACAAGTGATATTGATTGAACCTTAGCGGAAATCAAAGTGAATCGTAACGGAATTTGTGTTTTCCTTCATGTTCTGACGCGTAAACATAGTAAGTTTGAGTTTTACCGGAAAGCACACGAGCTCGCGCGAATTGGATCAGCTCAAGCTTTCAACGTAATTTGATCCATTTTAGCTTAAGTTGAAAAAAGTGAAAGCAATTGTTTGTGTTTTTTAAGTGAATAATGACGTTTTCTGGGTTTCTCGACGTAAAATGTGATATTTACTTGATTTCAATAAACAATTCTGTGACGTACAGCATCGCACATCCTAGCCCTTTACTAAACCAAAAATCACACTTCAAGTCATACTACAAGGAACTGTTTTGTTTCAATTCGTCACTAAGTGGTCAAAACCCAAAGAGCGCGCGGTCACAGACCTCGGCGTGGACTAAAAAAACACGCTGAACACATAGCAAACTGTTTACATTAAAATATAGCAAGTTTACAAAATAAAATTTTCCCACACCCGGGCCAGCATAAGTCATTTCTCTTCCACTGAACTGGCTGGGTGGAATCCAGATTATATAATCCAGTCATTCACGACTGACGTAATCTGTCGTACTTATTATAAGCCGAAGTACAAATTTTGATCAGATTAACCCAGCAGCAGAGATAACCGAACAGACCGAGGTCGTTGTGTAAGCGATTTTTGCATCGTCACAAAATTACAGCTAACGGGAAAACGGTATTGATCGCCAGGAGAGGTAAGTATGACATCAAAACGATTTCTCTAATGTTGTCGTATTTCGTGCGTGACTGCATGGCGAAAACGTATTAGTTAACAGTTGCCACTATACGATACTTAGGCAGTGAGTACAATATAAGTACTAGTCGTACAGAGAAGAGGGTAATAAAATGCCTTGGAGACTTAGGATTCCTCAAAACAAGACGCATGTACCCTCAATCTATATTCAACCTCATATGCAAAGCAGGCTTCCGTCATGTTATCGCGGTGAAAATGGTGACGTCATCCCTTAAGCAAGCCCAGATTTTGTTATATAGGAAAACACGCGAAAACATGTTTTTTTTTTCTTGCCTAGCTTCCACTGAAGAGGCCCTTTGCCCTTCCTGGCGAGAACAAAAATCATGTTCTACATGTAGCTCGTAAAGGTCTGTAATGTTCGAAATACTGGTGGGAAAAAATGAAAAATTTTTTTGAAGCAGTTTAGATTGAGAAAAATGTCGATGTAACAGAAGACAGAACTCTGTAAAGCGGAAAGCAAGAAAAAATTCAGTGTCAATGCTTAGCTTAAGCTGTTAAATGAGGTTATCAGTTATTAAAAATAAAAAGCATTAATCGTGCCATAAACTGTTAGATGATTTTCGTATTGTTTTACTGATGTGTCAGTTGTTTGGTTAATCGAACTGGCGAGGCGTTAAACTGCTTGTAACTTGCCCTTCCGGCCGATACAAGGCTTGCGATAAATCGAAGACAAATTGGAGTCAAAAAAATAAATCGCCCTCAATATATAATCGGTATAAATCTCGCAGGGCCTTAATGAAATTTCCGGAATTGAAGCTAGTAATGTTCATTTTGAGAGTTTAACATTTGATTTCCAGATAAGCGAATTGATGCACTTAGTCTGTCATGTCACTCCGTGGTCTCCAATGAAATCGGACCTACCGAAAGAATTTTGAGAGCCTCGTAATTGACAAGGGCTTCGCTGAAAGCTACTCGGAACAATAAGTGAATTCTTGTTTCATTCTAGAAACGACCAAGCAAACTCTGTAAAAATAGAAATGTATTCTGAGCGAAATCTTTGTTGACAATTTGCATTCAGTAAAAATGACAAATACCAGATGCAAAAGATGAATGGGGATCTCTATACATACATATTTATGTCAAAAGGAAATTCTTATTATAGTTTCCGTACAAGACGGTATTTTAGATTAAGTTTTATTGTACCGTTCCATTCTTTGGGCAGGAAGGCCTTCTAATACCTTCCCGTAGCTGTCTAAAGAGTTCGTCTTCCCATGAACTTTCTCAGGTTTGACTTCTTTTTAGTTTTGTCTAAGAATCTTGGCACGGTTTCATCTCCCGCCATTGTAATCCGCTAGTTGTTTATCTACAGTGAAGAAGAATTATGAAAGCTTAAGACGAAAACAAAAAACGAGTTGTGTGGGCTCTAGGAAATTATCAACAGTCTACCCAAATACGACGTCCTCCGTTGTAGACACCTCGTCGAGCATTTTCTACCCTTCAGGTGCTAAGCACGTTTTTATTAGAAAGGAACAAGTGATTAGCGATTATCTTGAATTAAACCAGCTTTGTTTACTATTTTGGCCCTGTCTGATCCACAATTTTTGTTTTAAAAAACCTTTACATATCGCAGCTCAGAACCTATTGTTCTCTAATTCCTTTCGTCCATTATAATTTTAAGTCGTTTTTGCATGATGAAACCGACACCTGATTGGTCAATTCGCCCATTCACGGCGTCTATACAAACACACGTTTTCTCGAAGTATCTTCAGTCCTCGATTCACCTTCAAGGTGACTTGTGAAGGAAAGCTGATTATTAGAAGGGAAACGATTCATATCGGGAATTATAGCAAAAAGCGTGTGTGCTTGTAATCTTCATTGTCGCTGACATATGATATAGCGAATTTTGATTGACAATTAAGATTTTCTTCACACCGGGGTAACCTAAAACTCCATTTTCAAACGGGGCCTTTCTATGCAATCATCCACTTGTCATGTCAACGCATGCGAAATTGCAACAGTCAACATGAAAATTGTGCTTTTAATTTATCTCTACGATTGTTTATTTAAGCGAGTAAAATGTCGTGAAGTCCCGTTAAAAGAGCTAAGACCACTCTCTTTATATGTACTTGGTTCTTATCTCTGCAGCAGTGCTCTACTTCCCGGCTGCTGTAAACAATTATAGAACTCTTTAGAGATAAGAGAAGCTGGAATGCGCTCGGTGATAAAAGATCCCAAACATATAACTTGCTTCGCGCAATGTCGTGCGCTGGCCAATGCGAAAATCGGCATGTAAGCAAGTTCGGTCGGTCGCGACTGTCCGATTAACTGCAAAGCGGATTCGCATCCTGTACGCCAACTCGCCTGCTAGCAAATGCTATACGTCAACGAATATTGTTAAACAAACAGTCTCGATTACTCGTAATGGGCCGTGATATTTTTGTTTAGAAACGATTACTCAAATTGTCTGTCCGTTCCTTGGCGGTAACACAATATCCAGCGCGGAGACTTGGACCTCGAGATCACCAGAGTGTGTCAGTCTTCCTTCAAGAGAGCTGCGGGTAAGACGGTTGCAGATCGCTGTAAGAGAACCCAAGATATTCCGCCAGAAAGTACAAGCGCAGTGATGGAAACACAGACTAGACTGGTTGCGGTACCCACTTTAGTGATTCTTCAGATGCTTTGTGTCCTTAGTGGAATCCAGGTGAGTGGAAAACATTAGTGGTTTTTCTAGCTCTGTAGAATTCATGATGTTTCCGGGCCAGAGAAGTTTACAAAGAAAACCCCGTTTGCACGGTTATAAATGGGCAACTGACAGATTGGTATTGAACGTTGAAAATAGTTTTTATCTCTACTGACACGGGTCACTATGTCTTTCTCTAGCGTTTTTCTTTCCCCGCTGAGCTTTCTGACGTGCTGTGTTGTGTTTAAAAACGCACGAGTTTATGTAATATCCCTGCGATGCTTTCAGGGACAGTAAACAAACAGGTTTACCTCTAGTTGTGAATACAAAGCCCCACTGCCTTATGCTTTGATTTGCTCGTACAGTACAGGTAATGACATTGTGAAAGCCTCATTTGTCAGACATATTTAATTTTATGTTATCGAATGAACCCTTGGCGTTTTCACAAGGCATAGTTTCGCGTGTCGCACCACTGGTGATTGAAACTGCGATGTTCCCTGGGGTGGGGACATTTTGCGTCCAACAATGATTTAAAACACGCGAGTAGAAATATTTAAAGACTTCTTTGTGGTAAGTGATGCAGTTTAAATGAAGTGGAAAACCATAGTCTAGTGAAGTTTCTAGTCTGTGACAAAATCTGCTCGCGGTTGTGCGGGGTATGAGGAGGTCACAAGGGCAGCTGTAGTCTAACAGCTCTTACTCCGTCTCACACGTCAAATTGGAGTTCCCTGCTAAATGAGAACGCACGGTCACCATTATCGAAACAAAAACAACATCATCAGGCCGAGCATTGCACTTAGGACCCTTGACGCAATATCGTGTCGCGAAAAAACGCCACGAATAGGAGATAAAGCTATTTTCCCAATAATACCTTTTGGAAATAGCACTAGGCTGGTTGATCTTATTAACAGAAATATCAAAGTCTTGGCTATATGCTTTGGATGTCCCCTTCAACCTTTTAACACTCAACCGCAAACAACCTCTAGATATATCGCGCAAAACAGCCCACGTCACACAAACACTTTTTTAAAGGCTCTTGATAATTCGTTTCAGAGAAAACGACGTTCTCATTGCCGCTTTACAATAGCCCCTCAAGGCAATCTTGCATGCATTGAATCAGCAACATCAGCCAAACGTGTCTTCACGGCCGGGAGATTTACACACAGAGCAATGCTACCGGCGGTCTGACTGTTAGAGAACATGAATACTTTAGCCGGTCTGAGCTATTATTTTATTCCTTTAAATCTAGTTTGATGGAAGACAGCAGATAGCCGATGGTATCTGAGGAATTTTCCTGATTGAGGCTTGTTTATTTGCCTACGCAATTCCAAAAGTGAGAGCAATGTTTGAGCAATTATTCCTCAATTTCCGAATCCAGGGGGCCTTCCGCAGTTTGTTATCCCAATTAGAAACGTCAGAACCATTCAAAATCGACCAGAACTCGTTAAAACCCGTGAGAATTAACAAGAACACCGTGTGTAGTGTTCTCTCTCGGTTAAAATCGTTACCGCAAATTAAGACGTGACCGGCTGAGCGATTCCTTGGTCAGACAACTTTTCGTTAAATTCCGAGAAGAAAAGTAGACAAATAATTGTTTTCTTTAATAAGCTGATCGCCCACAAACAAGAAGAAAAGTGTTTACGGAGGTGTATATTGACTTAGGTTTTTATGCGCCTTGCTGATGTGTTGGTACATGGTCAGGGTCATTCGACGGCGCATTCGCTTGACGAGCGAAATGTGTTTTCAAACGTGCAGCCCCGCGAATAACTTATTTACCACACTTTGCAAAAGATCTCTTAATAACATTGTTAATATTCAGTCCATCCCTGTTTGTCTGGGGGTTTTTATGGTGTGCTTTTTGTAAAGTGATGTTCGTTTTATATTTTCACGCGCTGCGATTTACAACGCACAGGACTTGCAACTGATGGATTTGTTAGTAGCGGATTAGTCTAAAACAACATCCTCGCCGCCAGCGAGAAAAGACCTTCAGGTCACCGCACATACGTTCATACAAAGGCAAATGATTTATATGGCAAATGAATATATGGTGGTTGCGGTGAACTGAACTTTCGGAAGGAATTCGCCAATTGTGGCAGAATTAATTTTAGTACAGTACCAGCGGTCTTGATTGTAGGGTTAGTAGGGCTATAGTGCGATTTGTCTGTCAGGAAATTACGTCATATTGTTAAAAATATGATTAATAACTGGCTTACGATTATATGATAGATATTGATGGGTGGTACAAGTGTAAAACTGATGCAATGAGATACCGAGTTCAACCACACTGTGTCCATTGGTAGATCTTACAGAAACAACAAGTTACTAAATTAAGTTTATTGGGACTTAACTGATAACCAGATTGATCACAAGGTTTAGGTTTTCCAATTTTCTAATTTCCGATAATTATGAGTATTGGCCACTAAAAAAAGTTCTTATGAACCCTAATTAAAATTCTCAGCCTAATTTTAATGATGCTTCGAACGGACAAACAGAAAATGACGAACATATAAACGATGTATGCGAAATTGTTTCGTAGAATTAAGTACGAAAGTACGGTCATTAGGATCACAGTTTTGGAGAATACTGTACAGTGATTGAGCCATGTTCCGTTACATGTTCTTGATACAGGTCGAGCTGTTTACAAAAACAGAGAACGAGTGCAAGAGTGAATAATTTAAGCCTTTGAGAGTATAAAATAAATATTTTACCAGGGCGAGCCGGGCTTATGCGGGGGAAAACTGTTCTGGGAAAAGAAAGAAAACATTCTCGGTATTGTATTTGTCCTACTAAGAAGTGATAAACAGCTGCTATCCATTACAAGTGAATAAATAAAGAGCTTAAGGGATATGGGAGACGGCCATGTAATCAGCTAAAATGTTATTTCTTGATGTATTTGCTAGATTCTCCATACTGAATTTCAAAGAATATATAGAAACTTGTTGGGAGAATTAAATTCGCCCCTCTGCATAGAAGAATGCGGCAAACTTTTGAGATTTAATTTCCTTAGTGGGGCTTTGCACAAACCTTTTATGAGCAGTTTGAAACCTAATTGAGTTTGATTATGATTTATTTAGTGTTTCGACTGACCCTGCAGCTCTTCGATAAAGCAGAAGTATATTTTTTTTATCTGATTAATTATCTCCCTGACTGTTCACTTAGGCTACACCCCTCGCCTTCATTTCTTTGTTAGGAATTTCTTACATGGTTAAACCGCTATGGTCACGCATGCGATATTAAAAATATAAAATTACCCCTACTTAATCGCCATTAACCATATAATCCTTGCCCAAGTTGAATGTTGTTTTCTTTTGCATATTTGCAAAGCAAATCGG
>Ga0126343_10001210_pt1 | contig 11735 bp, 7 predicted proteins | sample Cyp2metagenome_FD_92531 | JGI IMG/M metagenome (GOLD analysis project Ga0126343, IMG submission 92531) | Coral microbial communities from Lord Howe Island, Old Settlement Bay, Australia - Cyphastrea 2 metagenome | ecosystem: Host-associated > Invertebrates > Cnidaria > Coral ... | reverse complement strand
TAAGTTTTTAATCTTCAGTGTGAAATGAGCAATAAATTCCAGTGAAATATAAATACTAGATAAATTACAATAGTAGCTATGACAATAGTAATTCAAAATTAAATAGAAAGTTTTAAATTGACATGTTTGACCTGTGCGTTAAGTGTTGGTTTGTCCCAAAATATGTGCAATGCCTCTTTGATTTTAAGAGCAAACCACGAGAATGCCTGATTGATGATAGCAAAATTGTCGCAGGAGCATGCAGAGCGGAATGCTGACGAGCTCTCCAGATGCTTGAAAATGTGTGAGGCCTTGTCTGTTTCCAAGTGTTCCCTTACATGTGTGTTGAAGTGTTGGGTTGTCTCACCGACATAGCCAGCTGCACAGCCTGCACACAAAAGTTAATAAACCACACTTGATTGGAGTCCGTTGGGGATGGGGTCTTTCACAAGAGGCTACCTACTTTGAAGGAGGAAAATGCTAACACAATGCTTCCATTACAGCTGTAGTACAATAGAAATGTGAAAGTCGACAAAATAATGCACTTTTGGGCGATGCTGGATGCCTGTCTGTAAAACGCAGGAGTGTCGTGTTGTTCTTAAAATTAATTTCATCACTGCTTTTATCCAGACCAACTTAAGTTTTGTTCTTTACATGCAATTGCGAGTGACACTTTCAAGGTCTTGTTTTCATTCCTAACACAGGGAAATAACTGCTTTGGGTTTGAAAATTGAACGGAAAAATACAAATCAATGTCTAGGTGGCCTCAGAATAGAAGATCGAGGAGTATAGTCCTCAAACTTTTCCAGTGAAGAAGTTCTTCCTAAAAACGCTGCGAAAACATGATCACAGATTTAAAGCAGCTTTTCGGACTTCAGAAACAAAAATGGCAGCGTGCATTGTTACTTTGAATCAAAGCTGAATTCAACTTTTGGAACGATTTCTAAAGCTACAGGCGTTAAAATGATTGCTAAAGCAGTCGGCAAAAACTCTCACTTTGGCATTAAAAATAATTTGAACATGTAGTCATGCAGTGAAGCATGTCATTTTGACTTTTAGATAGGCTTCTTCCCTTCAGCTGAATGATAATTTATTGTTATCGAACTTCTTTTCCTGTTTTTTTTTTTCATTTGGTTCACTGTATTCAGTAATTTAGGGTTTTAAAAAGTGAACAGTATCTTGCAGGCTGGATTTTTGCATATTTAATTTACAGCGACCGTCAGGCGGTTTGTTTACAAACATTTATTGGATGAGGTTTTTGTGATATCCAGAATAATCAAGGTCGATGTAGGGGTTATCAGCGTGAGGCTGATAACCCTTACATCAACCTTGCCTCTTCTGAATATCACTAAAACCTAATCTTGTAATTGTTTATTATACATTAAACGAAAAAAAATAGAAGTCATGTTTTCGCTTCTTCGTGAACTTGACATTATTACCCGTGGTCTTGACATAATTATTGTAAAATCTGCAGAAATGATGTCACGGGTGCTGATTTTGAAAATTCACAGTACGCTTTTGGCCAATCAGAAAAGAGATAGTGAGTTCAATGTATAATAATTAAGTTTATTCACTTCGTTCAAATGTTTTATGGAGAGTTATTCAGCTACTACAGAACTATACCTGCAAACTCTCACGCCTTGGGCGTGAGTCTCGCGCCTTCGGGTTGAAAACTTCGATCTCACGCTGGCTCACGTCTGCGGGCCAATTTCTCATGCCTGATTGAAAAATGTGAGTTGTTGCCATCTTGATTGACACAATTTCCAAAAATATGTTAACTCAGACCCATGTAAGGAATGAAAACCATGTGTAAAATAAATAAATGACAATACCTTCCTCACGATCTGTGATTTTTGAAGTGAAAAGCACTGGGAGCTAGCTGGCGTTTATATGCGTCCAAAGACTGGGACTGGGACTTCGGACGTCTTCGGACTTCTTCGGAAGACTTCAGACTTCTTCAGGAATCTTCAGAAATGATCGTGTCGTCTTCAAAAACCCCAGGATAAAAATCTCACACCTACATCTCAGAAAAAGTTGGCAGGTATACAGAGCTGCAAAGAAAAGAACTAAGTGGTCACTAACTAACATAGTTGAAATATGACGGATCTCAAAATAATTAACTTGTTTTTGTCACAACTTTCATCTTTCTTTCGCAGTGTGGTTGTTGTGCGGCAAAGAAATTGCTTGATTTATTGTTTTCAGATTACTTTCGCTTGCTCTGAATTAATCCAAAAAGAGCCAGGGAATTTGGGGAGGGTCGTAAGCAATTTCATTCAGGCGTCAATAGGTTTATATCTGTTCACAAGATTTGACAGCTCAATAACGTGCTTTGTTCGGAAACCAGAGCATTTTGAATTTCAGAGTTATGGTGGTACGAGCAAGTTTGTTCAAAAATAGATATCCTTATTGCATGATTAGAGGTAATTTAGGAAAAGTGTTTAGGTAAATTCTTGGTTGTTTAGTACTGATAATCAGTCGCCTAGATAGCCAAAGTAAATAACAGATGTCTACACTATTTTCTGGCTGCCACGGAGGTACACAAACATGGTGTTTTAATACTGGGTACTGTAAATTTCTGCAAAACATTTTGGTGCATATCTGAAGTCTGAAACTGAATGTCTTTAAGCGCACTCCTCCTTGCTTCTCTCAGGTCGCTATAGAGGGGGTTGAGTTTGAAATAGTATCTTCGGCTAAAGTTCTTGGAGTTGTCATAAGCAGCGATCTTAAATGGTCTGCGCATATCAACTCAAGCACGACTAAGACAACTTAAACGTGCAAGAATTGCTCATAGTGACCTTGTAAGATTCTACTGTAGCATTATTAGATCAATCCTTGAATATGCATGCCAGGTCTTTCATTGTAATCTACCGTTATATCTCTCGAAAGAAATTGAATGCATTCAGCATCACGCGTTACGCATTATTTTTCCTGATTGTGGTTACAGTGAAGGTTTAGCTAAAGCTGGCCTTACAACTCTGTATGATAGAAGGAGTGTGCTATGTAAGGAACTTTTCAGTGACATTGATACGCAAGGGAACCATAAACTCAGTCACCTTCTGCCAGCGCATTCTCAGCAGAATTATAATCTGAGATCGACTCGCACTTCTGCTGTGCCTGTCTGCAAGACAACCAGGTTCAGAGATAGCTTTATCATTAGCCATTGTATGTAATATATTTTCAATTCTTGATACATTTTTTCATTGTAAATACTTTATTTTCACGTAATTCAGCCAATTGGCTGCAAGGTGTATTTATTAATAAACGGTCCTACTCTTCTATACAGTATTTCTTAGCATTTTCCTCTGGATGGTTTTCGATTTATTTTTTTATTGCTTGACAGAGAACTATTGTCACACACAGCATGTTGATGAAGTTTGCAAGTTGTTGTTAAACAAAAATTCAACATGTTCACTAATGCATTAGGAAACATTGCCAACAGGAGAGCAGGGATGGCATAGTTGTGATCTCTCAGCTCTTACCAATGTGGGCTGGGTTTAATTCCAGCCTGGTGTCATATGTGGGTTGAGTTTGTTGTTGGTTCACGCACTTTCTCCAAGGGTTTTTCTCCGGGTTCTTTGGTTTTCTTGCCTCCACTCCAAATTCCAATTTGACCAGGATAGAGGACCCGCATGAAAACCAGCTAAGGCTGATGTGGCTTCCTCTCTAAATATAGTAATTTATTTACTTACCGCATTCAGAAATAATTACAGGGTGTCCGAAAGCGTTTCCACAGGGTTGAAATACGTTGTAACACGAGTTATCTCTTATGCTGGGTTTTCGCAAGTAGGGTTTCATTTAATATTGGTTTGCACGCTGAAGGTCAATTTTATTTTTTTAAGCATATTAAGTGGAGGTGTGGTGCACTCATGGTAAATGTGCTTGTCTCCGGATTGAGCCTCTCTGGGTTCAAGCCCTGGCCAGGGACATTGTTTTATGTACAAATGGGTACTGCAAACTTAATGCTGGAGGTTAACCCTGCAATGGACTAGCATCCTATCTAGGCGGGGGGTAGAAATACGCCTAGTCATTTAATGCCATGGAAATATTTTTTTAAAAACCTGCTGGCTTGCAGGGTGCAGTAAGTCAACTTTCAAGTCAATGCAGCTTTTTTATTGGTCTCAGGAAGCATACTGTGTGGTCGCTTGGTTTAACTTGGTTTATATTTGATATTAATGAAAAGTTCAATGTGTTTGTGATAGTTTTTAGATTTCCTGATGTCAAAAGGTAACAGTGCATTTAATTCCTCGCATTGTGAAGTGTACCAGGACATGACCAAACCACTCACTTTCTACTGGATTGCCTCCTCACACAACACGTACGTAGTATGTTGTTCTTAAATGTTAAAGAAATCAGGGTTTAAAGAAATTTAGCTGGCGCCCAGCACAACTCACCGATGACTTCAGCAAAATCGAGGCACCCTGATTTTCAAAACTCCCTGGGAGAGCACTACATGTCCCTGTGCAGAAGGGGGTGCTCTTCTTCTGTCAGTACCCTACCCTAAAAGACAGCTGTTATCACGATAATGTAGTGCTCATGCGAGGGTTGTCCGATACACCCACATTGTAAGGATCCGTTTAAAGCTTATTCAGTTCATTGCATCTGTACGGATGGTTAAAAGTGCTTACCCTTCGTGGAATACAGTTCACGGATTGTATATTGCATCTCATTAGGGAGACTTAAAAAAACTGCATTTGATGTTAGTGAGGGGGGGCAGAAGGTTTAATGATCCGTTCGATCGGTCCGTATGGTTAAGTGTGTTAAGCTCCGTACAGTGCACTGTTCACGGATCGTATATTGCATCTCATAAGGGAGACTTAGAAAAATAACTTCTTTGATGTTAGTGCAGGGGGCAGAAGGTTTGACGATCCATTCGATCCGTACAGATCAATAAGTGTGCTTACGCTCTGTAGAACACTATTCGTGGATCGTATATTGCATGTCATTAGGAGTCTACGTTGATGTTAGTGAGGGGGGCAGAAGGTTTTGCGATCCATTCAATCCATACTGATCATTAAGTGTGCTTACGCTCTATAGTGCACACTTCACGGATTGCAGATCGCATATCATTAGTGAGGGGGGCAGGAGATTTAACGATCAGCTCGATCGGTACGGATCATTAGGTGTCCTTGCGGTCCGTTGAGTACAGTATGTGGATCGTATATTGCATGTTACTATGGAGACTTTTGATGATAGTGAGGGGGTAGTATGCTTAGCGATCCGATTGATCCGTTCGGATCGTTAAGTGTCCTTGCGGACCGTGGGGTACAGTTTACGGATGTCCTACTGCATCTCATTAGGGAGATTTAGAATAAAACTGTCTTTGGTGATAGTGAGGGTGGCAGGATGGCTAACGATCCGTTCATTCGGTACGGATGGTTAATTTCTCTTACGCTGCATAGAGTACAGCTTACGGTTCACATATTGCATTTCATTAGGGAAACTTGTTTTTATGATGGTTATGGGTTCAGACTACTAAAAATTCTTTCAATCTGTACTGATCGTAAAGAGTTTAGTTTCTAAGAGTGGAGTTTATGGATCATATATTGCAGGTTTGAAAATTTTTCTTTGCGATTATAGTTATTCGATGGTTTGTTGTTAAAGTGACACTACGCTTTTAACTAGTCCTTCTCCGGGATTGTCCGATTATATTTGTGGAAGCCCCTACCATTTGTTAACTGAACCTTGGTGGTTCTTGCCAGAAATGTGATTCAGATGAGATAAGAGATACCATTTAAAATCTGTACACGATCTACTCTGTAGGAATGATAAAGTTCGCGTTACAAAGGATTTGGAGGCTTAAAGTTCAATTGCTGTTTGGTATACTGGTGTTCTATAATGATCACAACCAATAATAATATTGACAAAAAAATTGATGTATCAGAGACACTACAGCTTGTATAAATAAATAAAAAACCCAAGTAAGATTAGATTTTGTAGCTATCTTTGTTTGCATTGTTGTATTGTGATAGTTGTGATTTCATTGGTATAGTGTAGGTTACTGTCAAGTGTATGAATCCAAAGTGTAATTACTGTTGTCAGATGCTTGACTAAGTATAAGACAATAGGTGTGAATTCTATGTGTGTAATAAAGGAACATGAATACATATTAAAACGATGCCTTGTTTATATAAATTAGTTTTACTGCAATTTAAAAAAAAAGCCAGGACTGTTTTGCATTTGATTATTCAACCATGATATCCAAATTGCAACATTTGAGTTGTATAAAGAAACATATAGTTTTTTGTCAAGATCGGAGGTTGTCGAAGAAATTAAAGGATCGAGGGAACTACTACATTCCATAAATTTGTCCCCTGGAATATGACACCATTCTCAGCCAATGGAAGCGTGCGAATTTCTTTAATCACCTAAGTAATTATACTTAACACATATATCATGTCTGTTTCTGCCAGCACATTCTTACTACGATCAATGTTCCCTTTCGAGCAAGAATTGCGAACCACACGTGTTATAAGGAAGCATTTCTGGTGTTCTCTCACGTTTAGAGCGAAGAATATATAACAATTATTCCATGAGCCCGAGTTGGATATGAAGTGATAAAATAACCAACAAGCATGTAGCGTGAGTTGGTTATAATCACTTCTTATCCAACAAGGGCGAATGGAGTAATTGTTTTAGTAAATTCTCAAACTGGGTTTTGCCGCCGATTTTTATTTCTGCAATTACAAAGCGGAAAATTTTGAAACTTTGCGCACTATTTTCCTTATGACGTACATGTAAAACTCCGACTATTGGCTCATAGTCGGAGTTTTTTAGCCAATCAAAAAGCTAGAAATGCAATAGTCGGAGCTGAGAATTTACTAAACACATATATCGTGTCTGTTTCGGCCAGCACATTCTTGCTACGATCGATATATATATTCCTAATGAGATGCACGAATTGCAAATCGAACGATCCGTAAGCATGTGTGGCCTCTTGTGGGTAAGTGTGAAGTCTCCCTAATGAGATGCAACATACGATCCATAAACTCACCTCTAAGGACCGCAAGGGCACTTGACGATCTGTTCGAACTGAAACTCTACTCTACAGACCGCAGGGGCATTTGACAATCCGTACGAATCGAACGAGCTGAATTTGCCTTAAGCAGATCGTTACAGTGTGGGTGTATTGGACATGGGTGGCTCATGCTACTGAACAATTTTCTCCTGCTACTTGTTTTCAGTTTGAAAACCTTGAAGAAACTCTGCCTTGGTTTTTCTTGCTTCTGTTTCTTAGTTATCTAATAATTTTTATGGTCTTTAGTTTTCTACTCTGAGTGGGAACTTTGGCTAAAGTGAGCTATGACGTACATGTAGTTGTATTATGTGAAAATTATTAATGACATCGTCCGTGCATCTGTCTTTCAACTGAACATAAATAAGAACCAATCAAAATGGGAAAATTATTCAACACATTGTACACATTGTAATTTATGATACTGAATAGTATGCAAAATTCAGGTATCAAATACACTACTTTTTTTTTTAGTTCTTAACTTGTTGAATTTGATCGACTGGTACTTGTACTTAATAGCCACTTGATATGTTATAACTCAAAGGTACACTTTCAGTGCTGCTGAATTTTATTTACAGATATTTGACAGGGGATCAGTTTCAAGGTGAAGCATCTGTAGAAGCTTATATTCGTGCTCTCAGGATGGGTTGCCGCTGCCTTGAATGTTAGTTTCTTAATCTGCACCAATTGGTAATGAATAGTGTACTGATTGTCATCAATGTGTAAGTGGTCCAGTAGACTAGAGTGTCATTCAAAGAGTTATACCCTTCTCAGTATCAAGATGGCTGGCAACAGTTTCTGTCACTTTCCAGCAGTTATATACTTTGTTATACTCTTAATCAAGTGATATTAGATCATTTGTGTCATATATAAAATTCTCGGGAAAAAAAATTATTTAGAAATACACGAGACAAGAAATATAAGTGATAGAAACCGACATTTTGGTGTATCTTGTACCATTATCAAGGTTACATAATTAATGATAAAAAGCAGTTTGTGACGACTAAGTTGAAGTAAATTTGCATAAAGGAGTGCCAAGCTAATTACATGAATACTTAAGCATGCAGAGAATGGGACTGTACATTCAGTGTTTCCAAACATGAAATAACTTTGAGATAGAGACACACATATCTTTCAGCACATTAATGGGTCAGAAGCATGCAGAGCTTTTTGCTCAGAGGATTGCTTTTCAATCCTTGACACTGCCTCCACGTCTTTTCAACTAAAAATCAAGAAGACCTTACACATAGGTTGGAAAAAAACCCTCATTAAACAAGCAAGTTAATCATGTCAATTTGACACTTTCATTTTAATTTTCCTTGTCAAAATACCCATTGTTTTCCCATCATTGTTAGCCTGTGTAGCAAGTGTTCCCGTACCATGCCAACAAAATTCGGGCCACGCGAAGGAGGTTTTTAGCATTCGGGCTGCACGAAAAATAAGGCGAGAGCAAAAAAGTGGAAGGAGGGGGGTGGGGGAGGGAAAAGGAGGGAATGCTTGCCCGCAAACTCCTCAAACCCCTCAATTTTGAAAAACGCCCGCTGGTTTTCACGGTTGAGTTCATTTATTGATTGACAATTTTGTCACCGAGATAAACAAAACAATAGTGCTACAAAATATTCGGTTGGAGGGCAAAAAAGTCTAACTTTTCCAGTGGTTTAACCGTTCATTAGCTTCACAGTCATTTCATTCTCTTGCTGCTAAAAATTTGTTTAACCTGAATTATAGAACCGACCGGACTGACCAAATGGTCATTCATTAAGCTGAATTATAGAACCAACTGGAAATCGGGATCCTTTGTTTGAAAATTGCCAGCGCGAGTAAATTCGCTTTTGCACGGAAAGTAAGAACCCATTGCCGGCTTGTTTAATTCGACATTTTGTTATCTGGACATGAAAACGACTCAGTAAAGCTTAGCGAGGTTGCCATGTAAGACTATCAAAGATCCGCTGGTTCCTGTTTGATTTTCGTGCACGATCGATCATAAAAACATCAGCTGAAAGATTTTTAAAAGCTTTCGCTGAATTCAGCGGGTGATAGAGCCACCAAATATTTACCCTCTTAAAGATGGCGTCTTCTGAGTAAAAGCGAATACGTACCATCCACGCCATGTCAAATAGCTCGTTGCTTAGACGTTCACAAATATTGTGCAAGTCACGCTCGAGTTATTTCTGGAATCATTCAAGCAAACTTGATACACTTGTCAATCAAAATAGCCATGCTGCACCAATCAGGAGTCCTGTTCGTGGGCGAAAGGGTTTTTCAAAATCGAGGGGTTGGCGGGCAAGCGTTCCCTTCTTTCCCCTCTCCCACCCCGCTCCTTCTACCTTTTTGCTCTCGCCCCACTTTTTGCGTGGCTCGAATGCGAAAGCCTCTTTCACACGGCCGGAATTTTGTTCGCGCCGTTTGGGAATGCTAGCTACGCAGGCTACATCATTGTATTTTCTATTGCCACACATTCACGTTGTTATTTAATTAGTATTCATACATTCTGTTAGCTTTCTTTATATCACACCGACTAGCGGTTCACTTGTATTTGCAACTGACGGTGGATGTTGGTCATCCGAAACATGTTTTGTAAGTTTAAAACTGTGTGTCTCTATCTCAAAGACATTCAGTGTTGATTTCAGCAGTTGAATTTGTTTGTGCATTTCTTGATTATGATCTAAATTATTTGGAGCAGCAGTGTTATATTCTTTGGAATAATGCTTGGCACTCTTTTATGTAAATTCACTTCAACTTAGCCTCTTCGCAAACCACTTTTTATCGTTTATTGAACGGGTGTGTGCAAAACCATGGGTTGTTCTTCGTTTTCGAGAAATATCTTATGTAAAAAAACTTGGCTTTCCGTAGCGATGTCTTAAGAAGTTTATTCATTGAACAGGAAACAGGCAGACTGTTTGTAGGGTACAAAGTCAAAATCATATCCCACAGCCTGTACACGTAGAACAGAAATCTGGAAACAGACATGTCAACATCGGTTATTGTGACGTGAAACACAACACGCAAATATATGGAACATCAAACGAAATACCATTGAAGAAAAAGGAGATGTGATGCATTAGAACTCTGTCAACTACAGATAATATTTTCAGCATTGTTTTAAAGTACCTTGTATACCTGCCTGGTGGTTGAAAGGCATCATAAAGCCTTGATAAACCCATAAGTCATCAAGGTTTAAACCACTTTTGACTTGAAAATTGAGCTTATATATGTCACCTAGCATGGTTATGCACAGTTCGCCCCTTCAATTATGTAACAGGTAACCTTGATAATGGTGAAGATGCACTGAAATGTTGGTTTCTATAATTTATATTTCTTGCCTTGTGAACAAGTTGTGGTTATCTTAACCCTTATCCTGGGCATAATTAAGTACCATAGCAATTGTTCAAGCCCACATTCGAGCCTAGTGGCCATATGGGCTATACATAAGTATGTGCTGCAGGATAGGGTTTGGCTTTTGAGGTTCTCGATCTTTATTGAGAATATCATGTTGCCCCTGTTGGCACTGTGTTCTGGTGAGATCCTTAGATAGGGTACCTAAATTGTATGGGCTAAAACTGCAGAATGTTCATGCCCAGCCAAACAAAAATTAAATGGTGATCATTATTCTGGTAAAACAGCTGCTCAAGTTGTGCACATAACTGCGATGATCGTTCATATCTTTATTTTTTTCAGTGGATTGCTGGGATGGTCCAGACGGCCAGCCTATCATTACCCATGGTCACACACTTGTATCCAGAATCAAATTTGTGGAGGTGGTTCGTGCAATCAAGGACAATGCGTTTGTTGCTTCAGAGTAAGAACCAGTTTAATTTTTTTATTAGATTGATTGGCTATTGGTCACAATATCAGTACACTACATGTTTGACTCATAACCATTGTCATAAATGGCAGTTGTGTTTGCTGTTGGCCTAACTTTGCTTTTAAGTTTGAGTGCTTTATCTCATGAAAATAAAATTCATAAGCAAATGTGTGAAATTTTCAGCTATCCATTAATTTTGTCACTGGAGAACCACTGTAGTATACCTCAACAGAAGGTCATGGCACAGACCTTTAGGGAAGTGTTTGGAGGTTTGTGAATTCCTTGTATTTCTGATAACTATTACAGTTGAACCTCGATTATCCGGACTCATCAGAACCTCGGTAAATAGTCCGGATAGTCAAAAATATGAAAATTAATGAGATAGAAATGGAAACAAAAGGTATATAGCAAAGAAAACATCATTTTGTGAAATCTACATAGGCTATATGTATTATTTTACAAATAAAAGCTTTCAGTTCAGGTATTTACAAAGGTCTAAAATGTTCAAACATGTTTGTTTGCTTCAAAGACTTGTAGCTTGATCACAATGCGAAGTCCATCATTTTTCTTAGCTGCGTTAACTGCACAGGGTCAATATCGTTCTGTGATTCCGTCCACGACAAGCATTTTTTGAAACACTGTACTGCCAGCTTCAGGGACTTTTGTTTTAATCTTCCGCTTGTCTCAATGCTTTAAGTAAATTTAAGGATCTTGTCACTGTTCTTCCATATGTCAGAGATCTGCTGCTTGCTGATGCCAAATTTGTGAGCTAAATTTGTTTCTTCCTCTCCTTTATCCAAACGTGAAATAATTATCTGCTTATCTTAAATCAATGGAATGGCTCACTTTTGCTTCGTAGACATGTTTTTGATTTGAGTTTATGGTCGATTGCTTGCAAGGCTGCTGCCTAAGGGATATTTCAGGGAGCCCTTTGGGCTC
>Ga0126343_10001209_pt1 | contig 11737 bp, 9 predicted proteins | sample Cyp2metagenome_FD_92531 | JGI IMG/M metagenome (GOLD analysis project Ga0126343, IMG submission 92531) | Coral microbial communities from Lord Howe Island, Old Settlement Bay, Australia - Cyphastrea 2 metagenome | ecosystem: Host-associated > Invertebrates > Cnidaria > Coral ... | reverse complement strand
TTTATTGATATAGTTAGATTGTTAGTTATTAATTGATTATGTATGTATGTATTTATTTTACTTTTCTCGGCATATTAGCATGTATTTGCTAGGGGCCTAATCAGCCTCATCAACCCGAGTTGAAATAAAGTTACTTACTGACAGCCCCCACTCCTGTGTACATTGTATTAATTGGACCAATAGAGCAAGGATGAACACTATGCCTCTTGACACAACATATTATGGGATTTCGAAATTGCCATGTGTGGTATTATTACAGAAAAGCATGTATTTTGTAGTTTATTTTGCTATTATTACTATGTACCTACGTAGTTTCATTAGGATGGTTTGGAAACATAAATTTCTGACACAGTTATACTGATTTTGTACATGTACTATGTTTACTTACAGGCAGGGACGATGATACATATACCTGCCTTAAATCCTTGATGGCAATCAATTCGTTTCGCCGCAAAATTAAGCAACTGAAGCAAGATTTTGGTGTTGACTTCTGCAAACATCTCTACCAACCTGAAGTGTGCAATTTGACAAGTGAATTCTTGCATGAAAGAGAGGATCATAATCATGTGTTGAAATGTATCACAGAAAGCCTTCGGTCAGGAATCGATTTGTGGGGTAAATCTGTGTTACTTCAGAGATGCCCTTCATGATCCATCAACTGGTCTAACGTTCGACGCACTGACTGTTGAGCAGAAACAGTTGGTGCTACATTGTGAAGAGATCTTCTCGAGAGGTGCTAGAGTTTATGCAATGGCCATGTCACTGGGGCAAACTTCATTGAAGCTGCTCAAAACTGGCGTAAAGCCGCAGAGGGAAGAGACCTTTCTGAGCAAATCTGATCACAGTACAACAAGGACATGCTGAAGTTTTTGCTTGAATATTGGATGCCCTGGTTTCTGCAAGACAGTGACTACGTCACTATTGACACTCTAAGGCCCATTAAAAGAATACAGGGTTTTACAAGAGAAATTGTAGCTGCTCTTGTTGCGAACTATGAAAGTCTGGAGCTATGAAAAGAGGAGTGCCAACATCCAGGACTCTACCCAGAACACCCACGCGCAAGCAGCGCCAATTATGTGGAAGGATTCATTGCCCTTCTTCTGTACATGACCAGCTAGGGGATGTTTTCGACCACAAGGCATTTCTTTCATAGAAACCCAAGATTATCAATGAATTTAGTAAAAAAATTGATCCAGACCTGCCTTCTTACATCTTAACTGGACACAGACATCGGTACTCTGATGATCCGCTGCCATCATTTAATGTTCCTTCAGGTGCTACCGAATGACTGGACAAGGTCAGACTATCGAGACATTCTGATCCAGGGGTTTTCTTAGCAAATAGAGCTTCACTGCCACAGAGGCATTCTCCTGAATGGTTGCCTCCACCACCTAGCTACTAATCTGCAATTGTGTAGTTTTTTCACTATGCTGTAAGGACCATCGAACCTGGGATTAATCTGGGATTAATCAGGATATTTTTATTTTTTTGCTGGTGCATAACTTGTTGCATTCTTTTGCAAATCCTTCTTTGGTGGAAGATAGACAGTAAGCAGGGTTAACCATCGTGTTGACCAGGCCTTTCTTGTATCTGCTGTCGATGTGGCTTTGGAAATGGAGTACCAGTCCTGTGTCGGTTGGTTTTCTGTAGACTTCTGTTGTTAGAAAGCCGCTACATCTTGTCTAGACTGATAAAGATAATACACATGGATAAAGAAATACACACGGGCCTTCAGAAGACCCATCAGTTTACATAGTATTGCCCTTTAAAGATCAGTGATCAGGCGATGGCGTATGCAAAGATATCTATTCTCTAAGGGCTAAGATTGATGTCAACATGAAACTAGTCTTTACAAGCAGAAAACTGTCCCAAACCCTGAGTGTCAAGGAAAACAAGCCCCTGATCGTTAAAACTCAATGTGTTGTGTGTACTTATGTCAATGTGATTTGTGTGATGCAAATTATGTTGGGTACACTACCCAACACCTACATCAACCTACAACACTGTCATTCAGCAATTGGGAAACACCTTCAAACACAGCATGGCAACAACGGAACAAAGACTGACCACCTTTTTAAAGTTCTGAAGAAATGTAACAGTAAGTTTGATTGTTTGGTGTACGAGATGTTATACATAAAGGACATCAAGCCTTCTCTTAACACGCAAGCCGACTCCATTCGTGCCAAACTTTTTACATGACACTATCGTACATTTTATTTTCTATTATTATTTTTTCTTTTTTTTTTTACCTTGGGGATTATACCCATAGGATCTGCAAATATTTACTGCATTTTTATATACTCATTTTACACCTTACACTTTTTCACTTTTAACTTGATAATGGCTTAATGTAGCGCTGAAATATCATTCAGTTTTATAAATGTTTTTTTTAAATCTCTTAGCGTTTAACTTTTCAATCACTTTTATTTTCATTTTTTTAAATTTTTATTTTACATTATGTTTTTTCTTTTGATTGAAACTTTTCTAAATTTACTTTTTTTTTAAATTAACGTTTGTTTATTTTTTACTAAAAATTTTTTAGATTTCATGTTATTTCTTTCTCAATTTTACTATGGTTAAGGTAAGCCAACATACAACTGTGCCATCCACAGTTTAGAAAACAGCTATAGCATTACTGTCATAGTCATTGTCTGGTTGTGGTTTAATGTCAACCTTCACCTCCTCTCTGTTTTCCAATTTTTGGAACACAGCTTCCAGGTGCCTCTGACGGTGTTTAAATGCCACTCCAAGCACCTTGAAGGGAAGGGTGTGGTCTCTATCATCTCCACTAGCATTTCCATCTGAAGATGCAGTTTCATTCTCAAGGGTGTGGTCTCTATCATCTCGACTGGCATTTCCATCTGAAGATGCAGTTTTGTTCTCAGTTTCAGCTGGTTGATATAAAGCTATAGGAGATTCCTTTCTAAATTCCCATGCCACCAAATACCTTGTATGTGCAATTGTAATGTAACACCATTTTGAACAGATAATTGTAACTCCAGGCTCCAACTGTACCTTGTCCTCAATCTTGAACACTGCATTTAATTTGGAACCTCTAACTGAAACACTTGCCTTGACAGACTTAAGTGTCAGGACTAGAAAGGAAGAAATCGTTCAATCGATTTTACCTTCAAGAGATGTGACTGACATGGTCATCTTTTTCCTGCCACAATCCCTCCGGCTAGAGGCAACATGAAAAAAGTATTGGTTACACATGACAGAAAGAGAATGTGAAATGGTCACAACAACATGCTTTTATTTTTTTGACACTGAAAGAGTACACGTTTGACAAAAAGGATGCCAAGAATTGTTTGCTATATTAACAAGGTATCACTGTTTACATGCAATTTCCCTGAACTACATTAAAAGGAACATTTATGGTTATTATCACAAAGAAAACTGGTGTAGCGAAAAATAAGAATCAATGGTCCTTTAGTGTATGTGTGTACACTAGCAACATTACATTGCTAGGTAACTGGAAAGTGGAGTTGACTGTATTGCTATCCAAAGGATTCACATTGCCGAGAGCAAGATTAGTGGCATATTCCCTGCAAAGAATTCTGTTGAACAGTTAAGGAAAAAAAGTCATACCATGACGATTACATTTATCTACCCTTTGTTGGTATTGCTATATATATTTACTATTATTACTGTTAGTATTGCTATCATTGTTACTGCTACTGCTATCATCATCACCATCATTATCATTATAACTAAGAAGAAAGTTGGGATTACTATCCTAATGATTAGTTTTCACCCCAGTCATCACGTGATAGCCAAGTAATGTTACACTATTTGTTTCATTGGTTGGTTCTTTAGTGAAAAGAAAGATGTATAAATAGGCTGACTGACCAACAGTTAGAGAAAAGCACAAGTTGCACCTGGCTGAAGATAATGATAGACACTGAGTGATGATGGATACTGAGAGAGTGAATTCTATTACCTTGATGAACTCAAATTTCTGGTAGGATAAAAGTAACGGGAAAAGGTTAAATTAGCAATGAGTTCATTCTGTGAATTAACACCTGGTTGATCTTTTTATCCAAAGCCATATCATAGACAACTTATGAACATTAAACATTTGTATGGAAAAATCTATCACTCAGGCACAGTCAATACACTACCCAATCAAAAACACCAGTAACATTACATTTTTTGTTACAGGAAACAGCTGAGGCAGCAAAAAAGGTATAACATCTAATTAGATATAATACAGAAGTCAGCTGGAGACAAGTGTATGCAACAGAAACTTCATTAACAGGCGAAATGTCAGGGAAAATGATGATTCTGCTGAAAACCCATGCAGAAAATGTTTTGAATTAGAAAAAACGCAAGGCTAGTACCATCTGCCATTCATGAACTTGGCATTAACAATTTATCTGACCGACCAATGGGTGAATTTTGTCAACCAAACCTCCCTGAGGCTAGGGATATTGAGAAGAAAGAATATTTGCACAACTTAGACTGCTGTGTTGTTGATAGTTATGTGATCAGATGGGAAAATGTAGAATCCATTTTCAACAGCCTTTAGCTGCTGAGGAAGAAGAGGCCAGCAACAGAAGGAATCAGACTGAAGATGGCAGATTTATATGGAATTTTCCAGGATGTCAAAAATGCAAATGCGGGATCATGAATCAACCCACAACCCACCGCCTCTGATTCTCAACCGTCACTCTTTTCAAGTGAGCGGGTGTCTGCCAAGCCTGTTCCTGAAAAGGATGACCTGTTTAATAACATCTGTTCCCTCCTAGAGTATGGCATGTTAATTTCAAACTTCTTTGATGCCATCAGAGAAGGTGATGGGAAACATATTTTCAGGTGCTGGAAATTTCAATTACCTTATCTTGGAAATGATGTACCTAAACATTCATATAAACTTATATGGAACAGAACTTCCTTGTTAAGATCTGGTTTGGAAAACCACATTCTTCTAGATTTACTTCTTGAATTTTTCAACAGACTTCTAAAGAAAGTTCAGCACAAGCTTGGGCATAATGCAACAAATCACAAAGTTATTGACCATTACTTTCACGCAGTTCAATTTACAAAAGTAGCTCTTGACAACTTAAATCATCATTCGTCATTCAGGGCAACACTATGAAATTTCTGTTGCAAGTGATTTGCAGAAGATTGCTGGAGAGATTATTTCCCATGAAGCTATTACTTGGACCCCTGGTAGTAACTATGAACAATTTAAGGAAATGGACGTGTACATGTATTGTGTCAAAATGTACAGAACATTTAGGTTAATTATTAGCTTGTCATTACCCTACGGTGTCGTATTTCGTCCGTGTGTCTCTGTTGCAAGAGTAGTTAGCATTGTTTGATCACTCAGTGTAATTCGTTGCTGTTTCTTCACCCGTTGTTAAACATACCTCACCTGGAACCATGGGCACAAGAAAATCCCAGCCACGATTTCTTCTCGACACCTGTCCGATAATTTTGCCTAAGATTCCTTCCCTTTACTGCCAGATCGCAGTCCCCTTGACCTCGCCAGCCAGGCCGTATTATCATCACCCAAGCCCCCCACAGGTCGTTCAGCTTCAAAAGGAAAAGAAAATCAAAGTGACTCGCGCGATCAGGCGGGGATATCGCCATCTGAAGTTGTCCCCCAGACATTGGATGAGTTAGCTCGCCTCAGACTTCAGAAGGAAACAGAGGCATTACAAATTGAGCGTCTTCAATTGGAACTTCAGCTTCTACTGCTCAAGTTACAAGAAAAACCGACTCATTGAGAAAGAGCGGACAAACAGCCCGGAGAAAAATCTGTTGGTGATCTCAAAGCTCCGCAAGAATGGCCTCACATTTTCGCTTCAGGTGAGCCAAAAATTTTTCATGAACTTACTATCACAAATTTTTCCGCAGGTTATGCGGTATATTACAAAAATTGCCAAGATCCCCTGCTGCGATCTCATCATTTTCACAATTTGATGGTTTTGGCAGTCTCCTACAAATGGTTAGCAGTTCGGGCCATTCACTGTAAGCTTCTGCGTAACATCCAATTGGGCCGAGCATTTTAGGGGGACTCCTTTGATTCTGTCAAGCCGGCCTTTTTCCTTCCATCTGCGCTTCTTCCAGATCCAGCCAACAGCTTTATTTTATCACCAAAAATCCTCTGAATAGCATCAAGAATTCCTCCGCTATGCTCCTTTCTCCAAACCTCAACAAAATTTTCCATGTTACTTAAAGTTTTGATCTTGTCACAGTTGTCAAGAACTTGTTGAATATGGGATAAGGTGAATTCATGCTTTATGTCCACAGATACTATGGCACCTGAAGTATTTTGGATGATTAAGTCGTTCATGAATTAGAAAATTTCACTTCTAAGTTTGCTTTTATCCATTTGTTTGACTGATCGGACACTTTCAGAGGATAAGTTACACTTGTCATCAGCATTGGATCCCAAAGACAAAGTACCAAGCTCACTGCAGCTTTCTTGCCCACAACTGCAGCTCTTTGCACACATGTCACAGGATCTGTCACTGACTCACAGTTAATCAAAGTTTTGAAAGTGGAAGAAACAGGCATGCTCTTGTCTAAATACTGTAACAACAATAACAACAACAACCTTATTCATACCCATACATGGTACAATAGTAACAAACAAAATATGTATCAATAAAAATAGAGAGGAGTACTAGCTGCCCCAAATAACCTTAAGGGCTAGAAAAGAAGGGAAGCTATACTTAGGTAATTAATCTAATGCAATGATTTGGGTCAGATATAACATACATACACACGCGCACTCACACAAACACATGCTCATTCCAAGTCATACAAACAAAGTCAAGAATGCTATGAAAATCAGAGTAGAAAACACCATAAGGCTAAAGGAATTATTAGTATTTTTCAAGAACAATTAGCATTTCAGAGGAAGAAGCTTTATGTCATCAATTATATCATTACAGACTTTAGAACCCTGAAATCTTATATTGAAAATTCCATAATTTGTTCTGACTCTTGGAATAGCATAAGTCCTTTTGCTAGATAATCTGGTGTTATAATTATGTATCATCCTGACAGAATTAATGTAAGGGTTAAATACAGGAAGTAAAAGATTGTTGTGAAACTTGTACATAAACACTACAAGTTGAAGGGTTATGATGTCAAACAACATAACAACATTTAGATCTTTAAACAAAGTACTAGAATGTTTGTTATAACTACAGAAGGTAATTAACTTCACACTAAACTGCATATTGGGACGTTCTGGGCTATGCTCAATGACATGGCAAGAAGATTGTTGCAGATTTAATGTTTTGAAGATGTCCTTTTAGGTAGTTGGTGAAGCAGTAGCCATCAACATGATGGATGGTAAATCAATTGTAGTCAAAGAATTAAATTCTCCCAGGTTATCACACCAAACTCTGAATGGCACAGCTGCTTGCTTTGACCTCGAACCTGGAAGACCACATTGACTTATGCAGTGTGCCTCATCAACAATCATTGCGGCTAAAAACCCACGATAATGTTTACTGAAGAGGAGCTTTCACCACCTTTCCACACTCAGTATTTTATCTGGCGAAATGAACAAGTATATGAAGGCTCCTTTTTCCACTTGTTTTAGCCATTCTTCTGACTTCTCATTGTGAAGAGCTACCGTGGAAAGACCTAAGGATCTCAGATATGCCACCTGATCTTCCACCAGTGTTTTCAACAGTGAAATCACGTAAAGGCTTTCACAAAGCCATTAATTAGTGCTTTAAAATGAATTTCTACACAACATAATTTCTTTACAATTTTGCTTTGCAGCCCTAAATAATGTAGAAGTTAGGAACTGTGATGGTTGGGGAATAAACTGTTAACAAAGAAGGAAGAAGAGAGAAGGATGCAACCCAGTTATGGCAATTAAATCCAAGAGGTGAGTTGGTGATAAAGATGCAGATAAACAACACTGCATATAATTAGCTGATGAAGCTACCAATGAGTGAATCTTAATATCATGCGCAAGCTGCAAATTCTATTTCTACAGCAATTGGTGGACACTTGACTTCTCTGCATCCAGCAAAACAATTTCATGACACAATACTTCCTTCATCAGTTCAAAAGCAATTCCATGTTCCAAATGCAGAGGAAATTGAGGCAAGGCCAGTTGATTGCTGATTTCATGTTAAAAGTGCAGAGAGAATTAAGGCAAGGTCATTTAATAGGCAATTTAATGTTCCAAGTGCATAGGAAATTGAGACAAGTTATCTGAGTAGAAGGTAAGCAATCCTTCTCCGGGGAGGATTGTAAACCTGGAGTTGCTCAAAAACCTCTGGTGCAACAGACTGGCAGAAGACCCCTGGCAGAAAACCCCTCCTGTGTAAAAATATAAATAACCGCTCGCATAGTTCTCTGACAAATCATCGCAGGCGACCACAAACTAAAAGGACACCTGGTGTCAAAATACAAAGCCTGGTCCCAGAAGAAGCCGAGAAACTTGTAATCTTTGGGGTCAATTGGGAATTGTCAACAAGACCTCCTTAAGTCCTTTTTGAAGACATAACAACCTGGTCCTTAAGCAAGAATAAAGTCCCGCAGGCGATCTATGCCTGGCAAGTGCGACTGAAAAGCACTGTCTAGATAATGTGTTTTGGAAATGCTGTCGTTAACAGAAGCTAAGCATGGAAAACTCAAATCCATCACAGCACGATGCTTAGTTGAACCATGTTTAGGAACTTTTTGCAAAGGCGATGTAACGATATCTTCATGTAAGGGATTGTACTGAAGGGACCAGCAATCACTCCGTAAGATAGTTCGGTCTGCAAACAGTGATTTACATAGTCGGAGTGGGCGAGAGCCAACTGGCGATTCTGACAAGTAAAAGATGGGAAAGGGCCCAGACCGTAGTTGATAGGCCAGCCAAATTCTAAAAAATCAACAACATCCTTATCTTCCTAATTAGTGAGATGAGCCCTCCAAACTGAAATGTTAAGTTGAGAAAAAACTTGAACTTTCGCTCCAAATGGATTTGGCTAAAGAAAGCGAGATGCTAGCAAATGTGCAATAACCATGCCTACACAATGCAATGCAAGACGGTCTTGACTTCACAATAATTTGTTATCCATTATCATGTTCGTGTCCCATCCGAAGTCTGACTGGGGCGGTAGAGATAAACGCCACCCTTCTTCGCATAGTCACTGTTGCAACAGAATTGGCATTTTGCGTTTCGGACAGTGTAGCATCAGATGGTCAGCCGATTTGCAAACTCGACAGACATGAAGGGAGGCATAGTTAGAAGCTTCAGCCATGCAAGAGCACGAACCGCGATAAGTCTGGCCTCCTTTAGTGTGCTCTCCACCTGCGTTTGAGATCTGCTTTTGAGGGGGCGAGGAATGGTTGGAGTTGACCTTGGCTGTGCACAGATCTGAAGGCTTAAAACAAATGGCCACCATTTCGCAAATTGCCGGGATATCTGTCCATTCAAGCCAATGTTGTTCTATGTGCCGAGCTGGATAATAATAAAAAAAGGGTACACTGATCCAAGAATAACTCATCGCTTTAAGCATTAATAACTCAAGGATGTTGAGCATATGCTTGGTGGTCTCCCGATCATAGAGCTTGATCATGGCCAGGTAGCCGGACACAAAGGCAGGTAAATCTAAAGTATTAAAGTCACTTGTGACCAACATACCTGGCACAAAAACCTGTGGCCAATCTATGGTTCTCTTCTTAGAGAAACTACCACTGGAAGCTCTGCTTTTGAGGCTTTGTCCGCCTTCATCATGAGTAGCTGAAGCTGAGGGCGCTGCTGTCATTTGGTGGAAGCGAAACACTTCCAATTTGAGTTGTAGTTTTTTCCTTCTGTTGCTGCACCAATTCTAGTTCTCGTTGGAGCCTTAAGAAAAACCGTGGGAATCCTCCCACAAATGCTAACAAAAAAGCAGAACTTTTTCAGATAATTTCTTCAAGCCCAAGCGCAAGGAAAAATTTTGACACAAAAAGGACTCTAAGGGCCATTATGTCCAAAAGCATGCAAAACATCAAGACAAGCAAGTCTAGAGATGACAAAGCTGCCTAGTCAGCTTTCAAAAGTCTTCTAAATCCAAATGATATAAATCTCTATCTAACCTATCAAAAGTTGGTGCAGAAGTGTGAGTACAGGAATTAGAGAAAAGGGCAAGATTTTTTTCGGTAGAGAAAAAGAGATAGCTAGATCTAGAAAGGAAAACTAAAGGTGATGCTATCAGCATGGAACACAAGCAACTCAATTTCAACTTTTGGTCACTTGAGGCAAACAGGCCAACAGGTGACAAAAAAATGTTACCAGGAAAAGAACAAAAAAAAAACAGCTGATCAAACATGCTAAACATGTGCTGCAAAAATACAAGGGCATTTTTTGAGTTCCAGGCACAATACCGGAAGTAATGATTAAACAACGCAAATTTGAGAGTCTACAGAATTTTTTTTTATGTGGCCTGTAAGAGAAAACAAGAGAAGATCCTGCCTCTAAAAGAAACATGTTGAAACACAAATAGTCTTTATAGACTGTATGAAATTTAGGAAGGCAGTATGCCAAAGGAATGGTTTCAATGCAGTAGTTCCCTTAACCCTAACAGAAGTAGTCAACCTGACTCTTTGTTTGAAGCCGGAAGGCCACAGCCATCACAGTCTGAAATGTCTTACCAGAAAATGCAGTGAGTGTGGTGTCAGTAAATTTGTGCTCCCCCTGAAAAAGTCTCAGAAGGATCTATGGAAAAAGTGACATGGAAACTCTATGAATAAGTAAGGACTGAAAACGTTTTATATAATGGGCATGGAAAGAAGAAAAATTGCACTTGTGACAACAAAAACATGCTTTCAGGATCTTCTTAAACATTACCCCTACCATTCACTCATGGCTAAATTGCAGAGGGAACAAATGGAAAACCTCATTGATTGCCTAACATCCAACAGGGTTGTCTGTGGCCATGATGATTCTGAAGGGTACAGCTGTTGCCAGCAGGATGAGCTACAGACAGAGAACTTTGACGTGGCAAACGTTTCTCTGCACATTACCATTCTTTATCGACATGCAGTGAAATCTGTAGAAGGCAAAGCAAGCACACAGAACGATCCACAGATGCTTTTGTGCACGTTTTTATCATGCTGACGCAAAAATGGCAGGTAACGTGGGTCACGAGCGAAGGGTTTAGCCAGTTTTTTTAATAGCCTTTTTTACTGCTTGTGCATCAGTCTTGTAAGTGGAATTTGCTTATATTGTTATAATAACTTTGTGAATGATTTTGTTTGTTTAAATTGAATGCTGGTTGCCTTAGAGCATGAAAATTGAAGTTAAACAATGGAGCACATTTTACATAGTGGGCCTTTGTTGTTTTGTGAACGTTTGAGTACTTCTATTCAATTCTATTTTTCTATACTCTCTTTGCATATGTCCTTGAAATAGAAAGATCAAATATTTGGAATAAATGCTTTGACCTCTATTTACCTCTCTAATTTTGGCAGTTGAGATGTCAATATTTGGGTGTTTGAGTGATACTTAAGTGACACTACTGATTTCAATAATGCCAGCAGATCAGTTCTTTTCTATCATGACGGCAGTAATTGTGTTGCAAATTTTTAAGTGAGTCACTTATTCATTGTTTAACTTAGTCAGTAACACTAAGAATTCAAGTACAATTCTGAGTTATTCTTGTTTAAATAAGCATTCTTTCCTGTTTTTAGTGGTCTTTTCTCTGTGATGGACGAGGAGGAAGTTTCGTTAAAGTGAGGTCAGGGACACGCCAGGGAAACCACGAAGCAAGCGATGATCTAC
>Ga0126343_10001208_pt1 | contig 11737 bp, 3 predicted proteins | sample Cyp2metagenome_FD_92531 | JGI IMG/M metagenome (GOLD analysis project Ga0126343, IMG submission 92531) | Coral microbial communities from Lord Howe Island, Old Settlement Bay, Australia - Cyphastrea 2 metagenome | ecosystem: Host-associated > Invertebrates > Cnidaria > Coral ... | reverse complement strand
TTACTCACCGTATTGTGGCGAAGGATCACCAACACACTCGTGAGACTAAAGAAGAGCCATATCAGGCGCCAAAAGCCCACACGCTCCGCACCGGAACATTTGCGAAGCCATCTTTTATCACCTTAGTAGTCTCGCAAACAAAGACGATCCAAGCTAAAAGGTCTGGAACTAGTAAAAACAAGCAAATGGAACGCGCATTTTCATTCGGAAATTCCGTTTGGGAATTTTGGACTACCTTTCAAGAAATCCCGTCAGTCTCGTGGAAATTTCCGTTCGAGAAGAAGAAAATAGTCTTTCCACTTACATTCCATCCGAAATTTCCGGATTTTTTGGGTAAATGGTAAAAAACCAGTATCTCACGACCGATTAAGGTGTGTTGCTGTCGTTTTTCTTTACGTCACAAAGGTGTTCTCAGAAATGATCGCCTAATCGTCTCCCCGTTTTGAGGATACATAGCTTTTCGCGAAGAGTGCAAGTTATGCAGTAGATAACATTGGCTGAGGTACAGGTGAAACGATCAGTGATCTTGACGGAGTAAATGAAACGATATGTTTTGCATAGCGAATGTGCGCATTTAAAAGTTCCGCGTTAATCAATTGTTTGGAATGCACTTAGCAAGTGCAAAGACATGACGGTCAAAGCGGCCGACAAAGGCAGCACTTTGGTTGTTTGGCGGGCCGACCTCTACCAAAAAAACTTTGCGGCAGGTTTGTGACACCTCTTTTTATGCTAAAGTGGATAAAGATTTACTTCCACTAGCCAACAAATTGTCAGGAGCACTGTTAACCACCATATAGTCAAACAAGAATTGCCGGCAACTGCTACTAATCTCATCATTACCACTCCTAGAGCTTTGTCTATTTACTTTTTACCTAAAGTTCAGAAACCTTACAACCCAGATCGAACTATCGCCTCTGCCTGTAGTGTCCCACACAAACTCATTTCCAGCTATTTAGCAGTATGTTTATCACAACGTAATCTACTGTTTTTAAAATTTGTTTTAGGTGTCATGGAACAATGATTTAAGATGAAGAGGTTAGCCGTTGACATCCTAATTAGAGGGCAACGAAAGAAGCTGCGGAATCAACACAAATACCTGAATAGCAGTAAGTCGGCCTAACCTGCCATTTTAATGAATGTTGCAGTTTGGCTTTTATCGTTTATTCCTTACTAACCTGCGAACAGGGGTCCCTTTTTTCTGAGCGGGAAGGAACAATAAAGAGACGCCTGATCACAGGTTAATTCTTTACGATCACGAAATTCCAGATTTTTTTCCCCCAAATGCCAATGATTTAAGCTAAAATCTTGGGCACTGGATTATCTGGAAAGTTCTCTTTTCATCAAACACGTATTTTGAATTTCTAAGAATTCCAACTCTGAATTACCATGAAAATTCACACCTTAGAGTCCTAGGAATTCCTAGGAATTCTTTAGAATTCTTTGGAGTTTTTTCCCAGGAATTCTTAGGAAATTCCTAGGAAGTCCTTGGAATTCTTAAAGTTATCTCGCAAGCCAAAATACAAGTATTTAATTATTGTTGGCTGCTTAAAACAGAGGTAGAAACAATTTAAGAACGCTGACTTTGTTGACCACAAAATGTGTTTTTACCCAAGAAATATTCATATCCCTCTCATGGAAGAAGTTTTGGTTCGGACCGCTCTACCTTCCCCCACCACCTCTCCTGAAGATCTCTTTCCATTTCAGACTTTCCTTCAAGACTTTTGGTTTTTGGAACTCCAAACCCTTCAGAATTTCCAGTGACTTGTGCATAACATAGAGTTGGTATATGGATTAAATTTTCTGGAGTGGAACAATAGCGGTAGCTGATTTACAGGGTTTCAATAATAATTTATTTAATTAAATTTTCAGAATTGCTAATGATAATAACTTCAGGACGATGAAAACTCATCCTAACTTTATAGAGCCATCAATAAGCAATACATGTATTTGACTGAGGAAACTCGGCAAAATAAATTCTGATGCTTTTATAAAATTGTTGGTATATTCATGGTAATTATTATAGACTTACTTCTAACTGTAACATATATGCTGTCAGTGACAATACCAGCAACATTTTGTGCTTTAATGGTGTATCTTCCCTCGTCTTGGACTGTTACATTTGCTAAGATCAAAGTCGTCTTCTTCTTGTTAGGCAGAATGACATTATTTTTATACCAGGATAGTTGTGGGTCAGGCAAACCTTCAATAACTTTACAAGTGAGGTTGACACTATCTCCTTCTTGAATGTGCCTTCCTGGGCTTACCAACAAAACATTTGGGGGAACTATAGAAAAGAACAAACAATTAAACAGGCTTAAAAGATATAATTTCACAATTTTTTTTTCGACTCTCCCCCTGCTGGCTAAGGTTTAGCTCATTAAAAGTCACTTAGTATTCACAGCAATTTCTCGGCAAAAGCTCCTCATAATTTTAGAATTTGCAGAGATATCGTTAGTGCTATGTTTCATTACTTAACCCTTGGTCCTCACGCTAGTAAACCTTTACGCAGCATTTAAATTCACTGGTTTACATTAGTGGTCTCAGTATGATGGTGTCGAAGACTGGGTCTTGGTTCTTACATGAGGTCTTAGGGCCTGGACAAACGATAAATGTTTGGCGACCAAACAGCATCAAACATTGTTTGGTGACCAAACATTTTGCCGTTTGGAGACCTTGTTTGGTGCTGTTTGATCGTGTTTGATCGTGTTTGGTCATGTTTCATAAAACTTGAAGGCCATCAAACATTCGATCAAAAAAGGTCAAACATTTCTTTTGCTCGCGTGTTTGATGGGCGATGTTTTGTTCGATTGGACAGCCGCGTATCAAACGTGTTTGATGCAGGCATGCGTACCACGCTTTCTCAGCGGCTGGTATTAATTATTTCATCTGCGTTTGGTCAAACATGTTTTAACCGTTTGGCTACCTACTTCAACATTAGCATGTTTGGTCATCAAACAATGTTGATGGTGTTTAGTCGCCAAGCATTTATCGTTTGTACAGGCCCCTAGTTTTCAGGGGTCGTAGTTTTTTAACACCCTTCTCGGGCCTTGTCTCTAATGCGTAAGGAAAGGATGAGAGGTATATTTTTTCTAGGATGGGATTTCATGAGCTCAACTGTACGGAAGAGTAAGAAGAACTCCAATGAATAGTTATTTTAAAAGCCCTTTCAAAAGTATTTTAAGGGGTTACTCAATCCATGATTTCAATAGAAAGGAATATAGTGGGCGTAAATGTAGGTTTGTGTGAAAAGGGCCCATTAATTATTTTTGAATTTCAGGTATATATGAGAGAGGTCCTTTTTCTGACATGACTGGCAATTGAATTGAATCGAATTGAATTAAATTGAATGCATTAGGCATATAGAAAGGGTACAGTTTACACCTTGTAGGGAGGCTCCACATATTAGATATTGTATATTCAGCAAAGCATTTTTGCTGAGAAATTGCTGTAAACATAAAGTGGCTCTTAATCTTCTGAGAAAACTGAATATAATAATCCAGTATTATTCTGTTTTTAGCAGTTAGTGTTGATCTTAGTTGAGTGCTTTTATTTGAGTTGCTTCGACTGACAGGAAGTCATGCCTACATTGCAAATTCTTGTCACGTGATGGCCGTGCATCACAGTGAAATGATGTGATGGCTCTGTCACAAAAGCATAAGGATGTTTTGGCAGGAAAAATAACACCACGACATCTTGTTTGTAAAACTGCGCCGCTGACAATCTAGGATAATGTTGATGCTTTGGAAGTTCAACTACCCGAGCTGGCAAGGGCTGACAACACAATTGACGAAAACATCCCATGCTTCAATTGCAGTTAATTGGCCTTTACACAGCATTAACAATTCTTGCATTACCCACAATTTGATGCTTTACATCGGTTAGACTATATGTAGTCCTTCTTGCCTGGTCTGTAATGTGTGACGCTAAAGGGCGACTACTGTCTAAACCAAAGAATTTGACTTTTTATGGACGAGTAAGTTTGCACTTGATAAATGTAACCTGTTATTTTACCTTTACATTATTTTAAGAATCACTAGGACATTTCGACCTGTGAGATGCAACTCCAATGCTTTGATTTGCTCCAGTTCCAATGCATCTTTCTGCATTAAATAATCGTTATTCCAAGCTAAACTTGAAAAAGGGTACAAAGACTTTCTACAATAGGAATCAAAATGAGAGCCTGTTAAAAAAGTAACATTTGGGCTCAGAAGGCACGTATATATCGCTTCAGTGTCAGCTTATTAGGTGTAATGACATCATTTTAAAATCACTCTTGTGTGTTACAAGCATTCTGTTGACAGCATTCTTTCCAGCAGTTAAAACTACATAAGATCACTTGTCTTATCACACTTTTGAGCTTCATGTCATGAGTTCTCAGTGTCAGTTTATCAATAGTAAAGTGCTAGAGATTAATTAACTTTTGTAAATAAATTGTTTACCAATAGTAAACAGTCGGAAATTTGCCCAGTGAAGGTTGAACAGCACCTAAACCATCAGTTGATATGAAAATTTTATGTGCTCTGTACAATGCTGTTATCAAAAATGAGAAAAAAGTGTGGTAGTGTACACGTTATTGTGACTTTATTACAGTATGATTTCATCCGTAATGGTAAAGCATTGTAATGAGGTCAGACATAGAGAGATCTCTGCCGAATGGTACAATTTCTGCTTTTTCGTCAAAATATAGCAACTGAATAGGGAAAGAGTTGTAGCCATTATGTCACAACGAGAACTGCATTAAATGAAAGAGAGGTAGACACTTTTTGAACACTCTAAAAGTGAAAAAGTGGCAATAGACACCACCTTAAGGGCTAATATTAACGACTTAATAACCGTGGGTGAGGTCGTTATGGGAAAATCTCAAACTGAGGCCTTGCTGTATGATCGCTCGGTCAATACGGTAGGCCGAGGCTTGAGATTTTTCCGTAACGACCTCACTCTCGGTTATTAAGTTGTTAATTATATGGCTCACGAGCTAAAGAAAAGAAAAAAAATATTATTATTCTATCGGAAGTCGTCAAATTCACATCCGGCGTTGCGCGCGTTTACCGATTCATTCATCGTCTCAAATCGAGTGCAAAAGTATGGAGTCAGCAAACTTCACCAGTGTAAAAATCACATTACTTCACAGGTAATTAAAATGATTATCACAGCCTTAAAAAGGTATTTTCGTATCGTGGTGCCACAGCTTGAAGAGGGAGTTTTCCCGACTTTTGTGGCGAGACGTCAACGAATATAGAAAAGATAGAAAGTGCTTCAAAATAATCCGAACCGACGGTCTTGTAGTAAAGGAAAATACTAAGCTTCAGAATTTCGACAACATATCTTGGAGCTCTTCATTTTGAGATTTATGGATGAGATTTTCAAGCCTTGTGAACTTCTAAAACTTCATGCAATTATCAGAAACACTGCTACCGTTTATATCTGATGATTCTGGAAGCTGATTTGCACTTGCTTGTGTTAAAGCGACGGAATCTATATGATGAACACCATGACAGAGCTCAATATTTCGGTAATTCCTTATTGTTGTGAGTAAGAAGAATGTGTGTCGCCTTATCAGTTCCTTCGTGGCGTTCTCCTCAAGATGCATGATAGATCTGCCGATGTTGTTTTTCAATTAGCGATTTTAGTTTTACTCAAGACTAAGAAAACTTTAATTGCTTTTCACTTGTGCCCGCCAAGGTTACTGGCTGGTAAGTCAAACACGACTTGTATATAAATTATATTGAGGAAAAAGTATGTCTAAACTTTATGCTATTGGGAATTGAATTTACTTTCTCGCCCTGTTTTTAATCGACTTTCATCGTTTCAATGCGCGTGAATTTTTAGAGTCGGGCTGATCCTAATTTGCATAATCCGTAATCGGCCCTTGGGCATTACGGTTGCATAATGACCGCTCAGATCTCGTTCTTAACCAATCAGAGCGCGCGTCATATCGGCCACAAGCCTAAGCCATATAAACAGGATCAATTTATTAACGGGATAGATCAGACCCTGGGTCGTAACAGGAAACACTTTGATGATTTCAGCTTAAGACCTGATTGCGTGGCGGAACCATTTGAAGACTTCTCTTGACAGGTCCAGGTGCTCGTCAAAGTCTCGGCCATAAACAGTGACATCTTTAAGGTAGACCAGACATGTCTGCCGATGCAACCCGGCCAGAACAAAATCCCATAAGCCTCTGAAAGGTTCCTATGGCATTGCAGAGACCAAAAGGCGTTACTTGGGATTTGAAGAGGTCATGGCGGGTCATGAAAGCTGTCTTTTCACGGTCAGCAACGCCTACCTCGACCTGCCAATAACCACTACCAAAGTCCGGGGTTGTGACACTTAAGAACCAGCTAACGCATCTAATGTCTCATGTACAGGCGGTAGGGAGTAGGTGTCCTTCCTGGTCACGTTGTTCAGCTTGCGATAGTTTATGCAGAACCGTGTGGTACAGTTATTAATCTTGACCATGACAATCGGTGCGGCCCACGAACTGGAAGAGGGTTGAACTACACTGCACTGCAACATGCCATCTACATGTTGGTGTGCCATCGCCAGCTGGTGCATTGGTACTCCTCTTGGTGCCTGCTTAATAGGAGGGTGGTCTCCAATATCGATGCAGTGCGACACAATACATGTCCGTCAAAAGTCTGCCGGGCCTGATGAGAAGATATCTCCGAGCTCATCTAAAAGGCTAGCGAGCTCTTTTCCTCTGTTTGCTGCTCAGATTCAAGGCCTCCAGGTTGAACTCTTCCGACAACAATGGTTTCGTCTGTCTCGGCTTCTTAGTTGTAAGCTGGTTGCAACTGGCTGGTTGCAAAGCACCATCTTCCAGCTGGCTGAAGGTGCCAACATAGGTGTTGTAATACAGGCTCACTGAGGCAGGTGATGGATTGATAAAAAGGACTGGAGCCATGTCATTTTTAGGCTGCGCTAGCACTCAGACCAAGAAGAGATCATGTTGTTTGGCAAAACGCAGAGAACGCTAGACTATCCCTAGTATACTATCGCCACACAGAGCCCCCTTAAAGTTATTCAGTGACGTCGGACTACTTCAGTTTCTGCCGAACGTATTCAAAAAACGTTTTACCCTCAAAGCTTGCAATCTCTTAGCCGATTTTAATTGATTTCCCCTCTAGATCAATTGTGCAATTATGCTTGCTAAGGAAATCTATCCCAAGCAAACAATCTTGCGTCACGTCTGTGGCCACCAACAGTGGGTGAGCAACATTCACCTCACTAAGAAAAGTGTTCAACTCACATTTTCCCTTAATGTCTAATGGTTGGCCATTTGCAGAGACTACTGGTTCACTAATCATTCCCAATTTGAAATCAACTTTCGCTTACTCTAACACACGACAATGTATAAGTGTCACTGCTGAAGCAGTATTAACCAACATGTCAACAGAGTGTCCCCATCACGACCAGGCACATAAACGTCAGTGTCACAAGAGACACTATGAATTTCTACAACAGTTTTGACAGCTTTAATCTTTGGGGTCATCCCAAATTTCCCGACCGACACTCGAACCGCAGCCTCGATCCCGACTTGTTTCCCGACCCCGCAGACGTTTGTTTACAATCTGCTATAAAAATAATGGCCCTTTTTATGGCACTTGAAACAGAGCAGAAAATGAAGATTCCTCGCGCAACCCGCGTTTGGTCCCACTCTTCGACCAATCATTTTTTATCATTTTAATCACAGTACATGTTACCATAGCAACAGTATGACCTTCTATAACAAGCTAAAATTAACGGTACGGTACGGTGAATTTTTTTCTTGTTATTGAATTTTGGTAAAGATGAGATGCAACTTTTGGCAAGTTTAAAATCATTCTGTACACAAGGTTTAGAGCCACCTTAACTTTTTTGAACCCCATGTACATTTTTAACTTTGTCAAAAGTTGCATCTTATCCTACTTATCAAAATTCGATATTAAGAAAAAATTTCACCGTACCGTTTTTTAACTAAGAGCGATTAAAGCTGAAATAAAGGGTGTTTTCAGCAGGTTTTAGTATTGCTATTGTAACCTTCTGTGTCACGAAAATGATACCAACGTGTTCTCCGGCGATTGGGCATTTTTTGGACGCTATGACTGTAGCATTAATTGATAAAGAGTGGTAATAATGAACCAACAAAATCTACTTCTTAGAAAGTGCAAAAAACTGTCTTTAGCCATTTTAAAGGGGCTATGTCATGCAGTTCTTGACAATTTCAGCACTGATCGAATTGTCAGAGAATTAACTAAAATTTCAAAATAATGCCGCAAAACTATAGAAGAACTCTAACAAAAAAAGGAAGGCCAAGAAGGGACATGGATGGACTTGAGTGGATTACAATGGATTGCATTTGGGTAAATTTGAAAAACATTGGCCCACCTTTTTTCAAATTTACGGTAGGTCAGTTTATACATGTATCAAATTTTATAATCATTCCCACTTGTTTTGTGGCCATGAGTTTGCAAGTGAAAGGCTCTTGGTCTGCCAATTTCACGTTTAGAGCTCATAACGAGCAAAATTACCAAAAATAGGTTGACCTAGCGCCTTTAATAACCAAAGTTTATATATAGAACATATTTTCGGCTGTAATTATGTAATCAAAGCTTATCCTAAAATTGTTTGTCACGCTTTGTCACGCTACGCTTCACTTCACAACAGTCTGATCAAGATGAACACTCCAAGATTACTCAGAAATAAAACATTAAAGGAACCTATGAATACTACAATGTAGTTTAGAGTGGATTCAAGGGAACTGAATTCCTTTGATGCAGTGATCGTGGATCAATGATTCCTAAGGAATACAACCTAAGATCAACACTTATGCTTGAGGCAAGAAGACCTTCTTACTTGGACAACTGCTCGTGTTGCATGACTGGAACTCAACAGGTATTCCGCGGCAATCCTTGCCACCCCACAGTGGAGGAGGATTGGTGCATGAACGCTGTTTGGTTTGATTTCCACTACCACATGTCACAGTACACCTGTCCCAGGCTCCCCAGGATGACCAACCACCATCAACTAGAATATTTATATTTTACAGAGATTAAGAGATATGGGAAAATGTAATTCATCAAGTCATTTATAGAAGCAAAGAAAATTTTTTAGCAATCAATTACTAAACTTAAGATTAAAATAAACAGGAACAACTTAAAAATAATTAAACTAAGAAGTTCCTTGAAACTGTGGAGAGAATTGAGAAAGACTATGAACAACAACGTGAAACTTAAATGAATGGCACCCAATGCGAGTGGAAGCTACAAGATAACTCCGACATCTTAAAGGCTCCCTATTTGCAGGAAATTGCCAATAGAAAATAGGAATCGACTGATCAAGAACTTAAATTACATGTCAAAATTTGGCCTACTGTTTAGAAACACCCCTCTCCTAGCTGGGGACACTTAGAAGCCTACTAACTATTATCCAACTTGAAGTGCTCATATTGTCAAACACGACGGTGATGTGGCAACTCGTGTTTCGGGGCGCAAGTGACTTCAAAGCACTGAACTTGATATGGTGACCGGGTCAGTTTGCAATTTATGTGCGTTGGCTGTTTGGCTGGCGCTACATATCTTCGCTACACAGTGCTGACGAGTCCCAAAAAGGAAGAAACAGCTGTCCACTGCTGCGATCCTGCTCTATCGCTTCTTCTCATGTTGGTGTCTCGAAACGTTTTTCATGTAGTATCAGCCTTGCAGTCAGTTGTCTTCATGTCTTCAAAATTTTTATTTACCCATCAGATCCTACATTTCATGCACAGAACTCGGCAAAAAAAGCGATTTTCTTATGAACCTTTAAAGACCTGGGCCGGGTTGTTCAAAGCGCGATTAAGCTAACCCAGGATTAGCGAGAATTTTGATTTCATTTTTGTAGCTTTTCAGCAAGAAGTTCCGTTTATATTTTTTGCCCTTCAGTTTTGAGTACGAGTAATCTCAAACTTCACAAAAGATAAGCGATGGATAACACTTTTATACAACAAAAATTGATACCCCGGTTAACTTTTAATCCTGGGTTAGCGTTAGCCGGCTTTTGAACAACCCGGCCCTGAAAAACCTATTTTCTTGTTGTCTACCCGTGCTACTGATCACATGATCGACATGCTCAGAGTTGTCACATAGATTCAGGAACGTGTGACTCGAGGCTTAACTTATCGTTCTTGTAGTCCATCCAAATTTTTTTCCAGCATATTGTGTGAACTACTAAGTTAAATTTACAGAGGTAAAAGAAACATTTAGTTATGATGCAAATTAGCTCAAATTCGGACCCAATTATCTCTTAAGTCCAACTTCCTTTTACAAAACTAATCTCACCATAGTTTACAGTCAACCTTGGCCTGATGAAATCAGAAATAAAATTTTTGGCATCTGTTATTTTTCGGTGATAAGAGCTGTTCAAACAACGTGACAAGAGACTAGTTTTATTATATAAACACCAGTGTTTTATCAGGATTTCTGCCCTTGAGAAAATCCATCTATTTTCACATGTAAAATTACGATAATTTTACATGTGAAAATATCAAGTTGTTGTCACAAGTCTTAAGATTGCCGTTGCTATAGCTACATAATCGCTTAAAAAGTACTCATAGGTGGTGTTGTATGATCGAAACATCATTGGTACTACCTCGGAAATCTTCGGCTACCTTCGGCAATCTTCGGCAATGTTCGGAAAATGTTCGGAGACGTTCGGCAAGCCTTCGGAACAATTGTGGAAAATCCTCGGAAATCTTTGGAAAGTGGTCGGAAATCTTCCGAAAGTCACAACCAGGAACAAGCTCAGTGCTATGAAATCAATGTGAATTTACTTCACTGTGCCTTAACAGAACGAAAACCAATAGAGGGAGAGGGGGTCCATCCACACCCCCTCCCTTTGTGTCACGGTAGGTTGTTGGGGTACGAGTTGTTCGTACAATCTAAATGTGGAAATGAACAGTCATGATAGTCAAGTTCTACAACATTGAATGGTTAGATGAGAGTTTTCCTGGCATACCTAGCATCATGATTTTTAGATTACTCTTGAAACCCTGCTCATTCATCATGGGTCACATGCTTGATCCCACAGTTGATTATTGTCGGCTCTTGCTTTACACTCGATACACAAACTCCGCAATCGTGCGAAGTATTCGTGGCTGAAGTTATTGTTTGGCCTCATATATTAACTATCAAACTCAAATAATGAATACCCATATAATGCCGGGTTACCAAAACATCTTGAATTTTCTGGCTTTGCTGCATTAGGCATATCAAGTAATAAATCTTACTTGGTGTACAAATAATCATTGTGTATATAACTTTCAATCCGCGGAACCAAGATCCGAAGACCTTGGTCAGAAGTAAATTATAGCACCAAGTGGTAATTAGTTATTTGTGGGAAATATCTTTAAGATAATCATCTGCAAAGCAAACACATATGTTCTTGCAAATATGTCAAGAGAAGTCAGAGAACTCCTTGTAGATCTACTTTGCTTAGATCAGTTCAACTGGGAATGAATGCCACCTGATTGAGTCAAGTGATGTAGGCGTCTTAGACCACCGTGCAAATTATTTCTCTCCCTATGTATAGATATGCACATTTCAATGTTGAGAATGGGTTCGATTTCTTACTCAGATGTAACTTTTTTTAAACAAGAAGGTTGTCAAAGCCGGATGTTACCTTTGTTCTTATCTTATACTCGCACTTCCGAGCATTAAAAAGAGCACAAGCATTAAGATCATCAGAAATGATTTCGATGATCCACAGGCTGGAAAGGAAGTCT
>Ga0126343_10001207_pt1 | contig 11739 bp, 13 predicted proteins | sample Cyp2metagenome_FD_92531 | JGI IMG/M metagenome (GOLD analysis project Ga0126343, IMG submission 92531) | Coral microbial communities from Lord Howe Island, Old Settlement Bay, Australia - Cyphastrea 2 metagenome | ecosystem: Host-associated > Invertebrates > Cnidaria > Coral ... | reverse complement strand
ATAAGCAAAAAATAATCCGCCAGACTGGCGACTTTTTTATTCTGGCTATGACGACAACTGTCGTTAAAACCCGTATCAGGATAAAAACCCATTGGGTTGATACCGTGACTATTACTGACTACATAGGCCGACCCTGGGTCAATGGCCAACAGGACTGCTGGACCCTGGTGCGGGATATCTACCGGGACCATTTGCAGATTGACCTGCCCGCCATTGCCATCGATGCCGACAACCTGCGCCAGGTGCTCAAAGCCTTTGAAGACGATAAGAACCTGTCGCCATGGCAGCCGATCCCGGTGCCGGAGCATCTGTGCCTGGTGTTTTTTACGCCCGGTCACCACCGGGCCACCCATTGCGGGTTGTGGCTGGATGTTATGGGTGGGCGATTTCTGCATTGTCACCGTCAGGCGGGTGTGGTGTTTGAGGACCGGGTGACGCTGGAGCAGAATGGGTGGTGTCATCCAAGGTTTTATCGACACTTCAGTTGTGCTACAACCGCCATTTCATAAACTAGAAGTGGTGATGTTATGAACAGAATTTTCATATTGGTGGCGGTACTGGTGCTGGCGGGGTGCTCTGTTGAATCTTCAATAAGAAACGAGATTCGGCTTGGCTCATTTACTTTCATGCCATCAGAGTCTGATAAATATCAGTACCTAGTAAATATCCGGGCTATCAAAGACATTGGTTACAATACCAAAGACCCTGCCGTCAGAATGCAGATTATTCAGCAATTGCTGGGCGATGCCTGCATCCATCCTCAGATTTACGACGAAAAATTTATCAAGAGAACCAATCAACCAGGCGCATATCTGATCCAGGTATCGTGCCAAAAATAAGCGCTCTATTAGAGGGCTTTACTTTGCTATGAACAAACCTGAAATCCTCTGGTTAGAAAATCCTTTCGAGCTTTCTTCTGTTACTCACTATGACATTGACCAGCCATTGACCATTCGTCAGTGGCTGGATGATCATGGTGGTGACGCACGCCTGAATCATTTGCCAACAGTCTGTGTCTATGACGGCAAAGAGTTGATGCGCGCTGAGTATGACCAACTCATAGAAGGACCAGTGTGTTTTGTCACATTACCCACCGGTGGTGACAGCGGTACCAATCCACTGGCAGCCATTGCTATGGTGGCGCTGACAGTATTCACAATGGGTGCTGGCGCTTATAGCCTTGCTGGATTAACGGCAGGCATGAATATTGGCGCAAATACCATGATGGTCATGCAGATGGGCATCATGATGGGCGGCGCCATGCTCATCAGCGCCGTGTTCCCGCCACCGGGCCTGCCCAACAGCGCCACACCGTCCACCGGTTCGCCCACCTATTCACTAAGTGCCCAAGGCAACGCTGCCCGACTGGGCTCACCCATCCCGGTCAACTATGGCCGCATGCGCATTTATCCCGACTTTGCCGCCCAGCCCTACAGCGAATACGAAAGCAACGAGCAGTATCTGTATCAACTGTTCTGCATCGGGCAGGGTGAGAACCAGATAAGCGACATTCGTCTGGAAGACACGCCGATTGCCAACTTTGCTGAAGTCACCACCGAAATCATCCCGCCACTGGGCAAGGTCACACTGTTTCATACCGCCGTGGTCACTGCCGCTGAAGCCGGTGGGCAGGACATGTCAGAAGCCATCACCCTGGGCCCGTACATTATTAATGCAGTAGAAACTGAAATCAGTCGCATTGCCGTTGACATTGTCTTTCCCGGCGGATTAATGGGCGTGGATGAAGACGACGGTGATGAGTACAGCGTCGGTGTTCACCTGAACATCACCGCTGAAACTGTGGACAACGATGGCAATCCTGCTGGCGGTGGCGTGACGGTGTTCAATGGTAGCATCAGTGACTGCACCCGCACCGCCATTCGCCGCACCCTGGCCGCAGACGTCGCGCCCGGTCGCTATCGGGTCACCGTTAGCCGCAGCACTGACAAAGGCCCGGATCATGAGGTGCGAAACTGTTCGCTGGGCAGTATCAAAGGTTATTTGGTTGACGACAACGAATACGGCGATGTGACCCTGCTGGCCATGCGGGTGCGGGCGTCGGCCAACCTGTCGGACAACGCCAGTCGTCTGGTGAATGTGCTGACCCAGCGATTGATACCTGTCTGGCATCCTGAGTTCGGCTGGTCGCAACCGCAGATTGACCGCAACCCGGCGTGGGCGTTTGCCGACGCGGTGCGGTCGCGCTACGGCGGCGACTTTGCTGACAGTGAGTTAGACCTTCACGGCCTGCATTATCTTGCGGGCCTTTTTGATTCCAGGGGCGACCAGTTTGACGGTCGCTTTGATACCGAACAAAGCCTGTGGGAGGCACTGGGCAAGATCGGCCAGGTGTGCCGCAGCGGGCCAGTGCGCCAGGGTAACCTGATCCGCTTTATCCGCGACCAGCTGATCGAGGTGCCGTCCCAGGTGTTTGGCATGGCCAACATGAGTGACTTCTCCGTCGATTACGTCATGCACGACGACCGCACCGCCGATGCCGTCAAGGTCACTTACTGGGACGAAACCCGCGATTATTCAGAGACCACCATTACCTGTCAGTTGCCGGACGACACCGCCGACAATCCGCAGGAGGTGACGCTGTTTGGCTGCACTCAATATGAACAGGCCTGGCGCGAGGGCATGTACCTGGCGGCCAGCAACCGGGAGCGGCGGCAGATTGTGAGCTGGACCACCGGGCTGGAGGGGCATATCCCCACCTTTGGTGACCTGGTCATCATCAACCACGATTTGATGGGCGCGGGCCAACAGTTTGGCGGCATTGTTGAAGCGGTGAGCGGGTCGGTGCTGACGTTATCCAGCGACGTGGACATGGCCGGTGACCATTGGTATTGCATTTTGCGGGACCGCCACGGCCAACCCTCGGCGCCGTTGCCCATCGAGGCCGCCGGCGCCAACCGGGTGCGGGTGCTGGACACCCTGCCTTATATAGAAGAAGACCCCGAACGGGAGCCGACGCACTACCTGATCGGGCAGGGCGCAAAGGTCAGCTGGCCGGTGAAGGTCACCGCCATCACGCCGGAGGCGGATAACAAAGTCACCATCGCCGGCTGCATTGAATCGGAATTTGTCCACACCGTTGACCAGGGCGTGCTGCCGCCGCCACCGCCGGAGGTAAAACCGCCACCGCCGGGCCTGGTTATTAATAACCTGTTAGCGACACAAGGCGGCACTGTTCATGCGCCGGTGATTTTTTTGTCCTGGGATATAGCCGTGGGTGCCGACCGTTACCTGATTGAGTACTCCGCCGACGGCCGGGAGACCTGGCAACCGGCGGGTACTGGTCAGTCGTTTATCAACCAGCACGAATTTGCCGCCGAGGTGGGCCTGCTGACCTGCCGCGTCGCAGCGGTAGGTGCCATCCGCGGTGAATGGGCGGACATTGTCGTCAATTCCGGCGGCGACTTCGACACGCCGGGCCAGGTGCAGCCGGAGCTGGTCGAACCGTTTACCGGCGACGCTTTAAAGGTGCGGTGGGATCCGCAACCGGCGGCTGCCCGCTACGTGGTGCGCGTCATCAGCCACGGCACCGGTGTGCGGTCGTTGTACCTGGAGCGCAACATCAACCAGTACAGCTACCACTACACCGACGCACAGCAGGACGCAGCTGGCCGCACCATTACCATCAAGGTCGCGGCAGAAAATGGCAACGGAGTTCTGGGTGCATATGGTGAGCTCACGGCCAGCAATCCACCGCCGGATGTGCCGGATGATGTGGTGGTTACCGGGCTGCTTAATACTATCATGGTGCAGTGTCGTCATCCGGAGGACACGGACCTGCGAGAGTTGCGCGTTTATGGTGAGCAGCAATCGGGCTTTACGCCGTCACCGGCTAATTTGCTGGCCACGTCACAAAATGCACTGTTAAGTGTCACAGTGCCGGTCAACACCCGGTGGTGGGTGCGCCTGGCCTGGGTGGACCAGTGGGGCGCAACTGATCTAAATTACAGTGGTGAATTTGAAGCTGAAGCCAGTCAGATACTGGAAACGGTGATTGGTCCAAACAGTATTGAAACGCCAATGTTAAAAGCTGAATGCATCACTTCTGAAAAAATCTTGGGAAATACTTTTACAGGACGTGAATTTAATGCCGCGATGACAGTTACCGCAGGAACTGGTTCTAATGCTGCTGGCATAAATGGCAGTGTAGAATCAAATGATGGATCTTTAAATGACACAGGAATTTGGGCTGGTTCGGATGTAAACAATGTTAGTTCTGCACCGTTTAGGGTTAGCAAAAAGGGGTATGTGGAAGCAAGGAATGCTTACATTAGAGGTGAACTAGAAGCAACTTCTATAAACGGTGGAGTAATCACTGGAGCACTAATAGAAGGTTCTGTTATTGTTGCAAGCACTGCCATGTTTACAACAAATGCTTTTGACACTGGACATCCACCAAGGTTTTTTTATATTCCTGATACGCATATATTTCCAGAAACTCCTTATGTTGTTAGTGAAAAAAAATGGGGTGCTGTATTACCTTTTGTAGCTGGAGATTATACTAGCGGTGGAATAGGTGAAGCTGAATATGGCGGAAATAAATTGCAATATTATTTGCCTATGCAAAGAGGCAATAACAATACAGCAACGTTAACATTTGCGCTGACCGGTAAATTAACTGGAACAGTTTCTAATTCTTGCGAAGGTTTAAGTGCTCCACAACCGCCAGCTAGTGGAATTGTTACAAGGGATATTTATGTAAACGGAATAAATTCTGGAAAAATAAATTTTCAAATGGCTGTTTCGTCAACTACACAATTGTATAGCCATAATATGGGTTCTATGACTTATTATTTTAGTGTAAGAACATCAATATGGGAGATAACCAGCTTTAACAACACTGTGACTATACCTATCCCTTTACAAGCAACAAAAGTAACACTTGAAATTGAAAATATTATTGCACCAGGTGATTTTACATCACCAGCTATTGCAGGTATGAATATTCGTGTAGATCCAATAATGAATATGAGTGGTGTATTGTCATCTATAAAAGCCAAACCTTGAGATTGATATGAAATTAATTGCAAAAATAGGCAGCAGACAACATAAAATAGTGCATGATAATGATTTATTGCCAACAGGTTATGTTAAATTAAAGTCTTCTTGTCCATCTGCTAATCATATAGCAACATCCGATGGAGAATGGCAATTATCTTATAAAAAAGAACACGCATTAATCTTAAGGCGTAAAGCTTACATTGCCAGACTTGACCCATTAGTTAATGAATATATTGTTAAAACAATATTAAATGATTTGGATGATATTGCAGTATTAAGGCAGTCTATTGTTGAAACACGAACAGCCATACAACAAGAATATCAATTTGAACTAGATAATCTTTTAATTACTGACGGCAATGCCTGAACCCATCTTTTGCCCGCTTATCCCGGTACCACCATTCTGTAGGCATCGGGTAATAGTCCCCACACTTTCTGCAATACTTCTCCAGCATGGCCCTGCCTTGCTCTTCCTCCCACCGCACAGCCTTCATACCTGACTCTTGGCACTTTCAACTTTCAACCTGAAACTTTCACCTTCAACGGGTGTATACTGACCCCCGCTGTTGTCACCAACAGCCAGCGGCCTTAACATCACCACGACTCCGGGGCCGCTGTTTCAATCCTGATTGCCCGGCAATTCATAGATATCCATCACCGACACCTTTTCGCTGACATCATTGAACTGCGGATTGTCTTTCATATACATGCAGTTCAACCCGCCCACGTAACCCGCCAGGTCGCTAAAGGCCTTTATTATCTTTTCCCGTTCATGCTCCGGTAAGGCCTTCAGCAGCGATACCAGTTCACGGCCAAGGTGATTCAAAACTTCGGTCATCTGCCAGCGCATGTGGTCCATGTTGACTAGCATTTTGTTTATTCTGGCCATACCAGCGTATCCTGCAAAAACCGGTCACTGTCCGCTAAAAAATGCAGGCTGGGGTACTGCCCGCACCATTTTTGGCCGTAATGTTTCACCATAGTCTCCCGCGCCTTTTTGGCATCGGGTGCCGTGATTTTCACGTAACCGGGATAACCCATGTGGTTAGTGCCAAACGTAAAATAAAAATCCATGACTGACACTTCAGTTGTGACAATAATCAAGCCGCTGTAGCAATCGATGAATCAATTTTGGTCGCTGTCGGTGTGTCAATTCGTAATCCAGCAGCTGCATGATGCGCCAGGGATTACGCACCACTTTTATTCGACTCAGACACTGATGACAATGGCCGTGAAGAATTGCCCGATTTTTTTCTACGATGCCGGTATTGATCACGATGAAACATCTCCGCAGTTACATGAATAGACAAATGCATCAGCGCAATGCGCCTGGCACAACGACGTAACGCCTGCAGGTCTTTAACAGTGGTTTCCATTGCTTTTGCTTTTCTGTCTATGGGCCCTGGTGTGCCATACATGGCCACCAGTACTGCGACTTTTTTTGGACCCAGCGCAATCGTTAGGTCGTTATCCAGTGCCAACAATTTTCGACCGGTGCGACGGCCTTGCCACAACGGTACGCTGCCAGCGGATCGGGTAGATCGTGGTTCACGAAAATGGACAATGACGCTGTCGCCGGTACCAAACTCCAGCGATTTATAGATGTAGCGCCAGCTGGCCCAGTCTTCCAGCAGCGTGTCAATTAAATCAGGCCGGCGCGCCATAGCCGGTTACCTTTGCCATCGCTGTTGGATGAAGCAGATACTGACAAAACAGTTCAATATCCATGCAAATGCATCCGCGCACATCATGCTCCTGGAAAAAAGCGTTTGGGTGCATCATGACTTGCCAGGAACGGTGATCAGCACGAAAAGCCAGCACCGGTATTTTTTCCGCATCATTAGCGTTGCGGTAACACTGCGACCACCAGTCGCGCACCAAGGCATCAGATACTTTCTGCCAGCGCTTGATTTCAATACTGAAGTCAAATACACCGGTGTCGTCACCCGAATCACGACACTGGGACAAATTGCGTCGCAAGTTCACCGCACCGTCGGTCAGATGGTGAACGCGCCGAATAAATTCCCGTTCACCAACGGCACCCTTGTTTCTGGATTTTTTGCCGGACCTGCTGTTGTTAAATTTCACGACAGAAGCCATTGGATATCTCCAGGTTATTGCTGTTGATACGGCAAAGGCCACGTGCGGTGCCGTTAGTCATTTGTCGTATTCGACCGCCTTGTTGCTCAAACCGCAACGTGTCGCAGTGCAGTTTGCGCCGCTGACGGCGTTTGGACATGGTTGCCAACGGTGATGGTTTGGTTTTCATGTTGACCTCCTGAGCGGCCGGTTTGATACTGCAATTGCCTACAGTTAGTAAATTTTTAATTTATTAATTCACAATTTTTTGTGATAGGCTTGACCCCGCTCGTCCAGACCTGGCTGAATACCAGTGTAGGGCGGGGTCTTTCATTCTCCGATCAGGGCGGCATGCGCAATGCCGGGTGTCCTGACTCATATAAAACCTTCGGGGAAAGGTCAGGGGGCTGCTTACAGGCTTATTCAGTGCCCGGCACCCCTATTATTTACCCCCCCCAACATGCGCCGTTTTCCTTGTTGATTCTGATCATGGTTAAGTTGACTGATAAAATCCGCTGCTGCCTGACACCGGCAGTTAAGCATCTGGTAAATCTGATGCAGCGAACCGCCACATGACTGCATTTCGCAGATCAATGTTGGCAGATCGCGCAACTGGTTTTCGATCTGATTGTTATTTCCTGTTTGCATTATGTTCTCCAGTTACAAAGATGCCAGGTACAGGACACCCTCTTGCGACAGTGTGACCTGTTTGGCTGGCCGGCCACGTTTACCCTGAACAGGTTCGATGGTCAGCAACGGTGGGATAAAAGTCAGGCAATAGTTGATGCCGTTGTTCAGTGCCTCCAGTTTGATGCGGTTTTTAAACCATTTGTAAATATCGGACATCAAACACTGGTTATTGTGACTGGCGACCGCACGCAATATGCCTTCACCTATTTGCCGGTGATAATCCGACAAGCGTTGTTCGTTAAAAAATTGATAGACGTACAGTACCGATTGTCTGGAAAAGTCACTCCAAGACAGTGCCGCAGTCAAATCACAACTATTGATCAAGTCACGGTTATCCAGCAGAGCAAACAAAGAGGCCAAAATCAAAACGTGCAACCGGTGTCGTCGGCAAAGCGCCTGAACCTGTTCGCAGTCCGGCAAATTAACCAGTTTCGGATAAACGTCAACCCATAGCTGCCTGGCTGTTGCATCCAAAGTGACGGGCCTTGCCATGTTGTTTTGTTTACGATAATGGCATTCAAACGAGTTGTGGCGAGCAAACATGATGCAATGCATCAGACGGTCAGCCAGTTCCGACAAACTTGCTGCATTAATAGGTTCCGGGATGGGTTGTCGACGGGTCGTAGACGTCCAGAGAATCAACATACGATTCAGCATGCCATTAACCGACATCACGGCGTTTTGCCGATGATTGCACAGTTCACCCGGGGTAATATTACCGACCATGACAAAATATGGATCAGTAACACAGACCCGGTCACGCTTGGTCAGTGGCCGGATGATTTTGCCATCATAGCCATTGCGCAGCACGTGAGACAGCGTATTGCCCTGGCGTTCAGCCATGTTCAGAACATTGCCAAATTCGCTTTCTATAATCAAAAAACGTTTATCTGTAATTTCAATCGCTGTTTCGTCTTTGCCAATTTTAAGCTGGTCTGCCTTGGCCGCGGCCAGACCTTCACCAGACGACAGGCCACCTTCATGAACATCAAGTTGCGGAAATTCATCAATGCCTTCTGTCTGACTTTGTTGACATCGGCTTTCAAACTGTATTTGCAGACACTCTTCTACATGTTTGAATATTTTTTTCGGGCCATATTCCGATGTGCCCTTGCCCATGCCGGTGGGTCCAACCAGCAGCATAAAATTATTCAGTCGTCTGCATTCATCACCAATCTGGACAAAACGCAACGGTCCAATCCACGCCGAAAACCACGACAGCGCATAGGCAGCCACAGCCACCGGCACCGCTTCGGAATATTTGGTGCACAGCGAAACAATGTCGCCAAGCAGTCCGGGAAACATGGCTTTGCTGGCCCTGGGTGGTGACTGGATGATGTCGGCTAATGTGTCCAGGCGGTTGAAATAACACGCTTTTCCCATTTCGCTGTCAATGGCGGCAGCAATGCTGGGACTGTCAACCGTTATCCCCTGGCTGTAAATCGTGGATGTGGTCATTGCATGACTGTCAGAACGACATCAGTTGGCCAGTATCGCACTACCAGTTCAGCAGGCTTGTCTGCCAGTAGTGCGGCTAACAGTTCTTTTTCCACTGTATGGCAATAATGGTCAAGCAATACCACGATGACCATCAGGTTGCTGGTTGGCCATTGATAGTGCCGGTGTTCGGTGGCATCGGTTAGCGTGACGTGGTTAAAAAACCCGTTTTTTTGTTCACGCCTGGCGTGCTTAAAGCAGTTGGATCCGACAAGGACAAACAGTAGCGGCAAGCCGGTTATATGTTCTGGCCAGCCCGAAGGTAGGGGACGCATGGGGTTACTCTTTTTCAGGAAAAAAAACGGCAGGATCGACACTGTAATCACGGCAATATTTCAGGATGCGGCGTACGGTCGGAAAACTGTTGTGATTCATCAGATTACTGACGACTGGTGACGATACGTTCAACCGGTCGGCCAGCTGGCTTTGATTCAGATTGTTCTGTTCCAGGTACTGGCGTAGAGGATGATGTTCATTTTTCATATCGGTTGACCAGTTATGAAATTAATAAACGCTAATCATTAAAGATTAAGCTAATTAATTACGCAAGAAAAAATCTATACGCTATTTTTTACAAATTATTAATTCTTAAAAACATGTAGGGCAATGTTATGGCGTGGCAGAACCGTTTTTATGATCTGTTGGGTAAGTCGAAATACGGGACGATTAACGAATTGTGCAAGGAGGCCGGCATCGCCAGCAGCACGTTTGGCAATGCATTAAAGGGCAGCCATGTACCGAAGCCGGTGACTATGGAAAAAGTTGCCAGTGTGCTGGGTACTACTTGGCAATACTTGCTAAACGGTAATGAGCAACAGGCTGTGCCCAATACGCAAGTGCCGGTGCTCAAGGCAGACCAGGTGCTGGCGTGGTTAAATGAATCGCTGACCATTGAGGACTGCAATAAAACCATTTATGCGCCATTTTCGGTAAAACGTAACTGTTTTGCCTGGCGGGTCAGCACAGATGATATGGAGCCAGAATTTTATTGCGGGTCGTATGTGCTGCTGGATGGAAGCAAGGATTATAACATCAGGCATATACGTCAACGACTGTTTGTGCTGGTCGGCATTATCGAAACATCAGGGCATTTTGGCATGACGGATATCAGCAACATTTTAGACAATGTTAAATGTAAGAACCCGACAGCTAACACTGAGTCTGAACCGGTCAGTTACTCCGATATGATTCTGTGCGAATTATGCAAAACCATCCAAGGTTATCAGCTGATGTCGGCAGATCGTCAATTTACCACGGCGCTGGACGGTAAAAAGCACCATATTCTGGCGCAAGCCCGTTATAGCATTACTGTCTATTAATCATATTTTAAATAAATTATGGGGTATTCGAAATAATGTGTAGGAGAATGTAAAACGTCATGACGACTGCTATAGCAGCAGTCGCCGTTGTTCCTCGTCCAGCAATAACCTGACTAAATCCGCATTGGAGTCGATGCCCCTTAATTTTTTCACTACAGCTAATGTTTCCTGTTGCTGATCATTAAGCGGACACTGAAGCATCAGTTTGTTTTTCCGGTGATGATTCCGGTTTTTATCTGTCTGCATAATCACCCCAGAGCCAAGACACATTCTAAGGATTCAACTAATATCAACCTGTTTGCGTAACTGGCGTCGGCTACAATTTTCGCCAGATGATCATGACCTGCGTCTGCCAACTCCTGATCGAGACAATCAATAAACAACGCATCCACCACGCTCCCCATCAGGCATTCTGCTACCTGTCGTCGTTCGGAATTAGACAAATGTCTCAATGGTGAATGATGGTATTCCAGCAATCCCTGATAGCGATCCAATATCGTAGCCACTCGCTGGCTAAATTTATCGGGGTGCGATTCTTTCACTCGAACCACTGCTGGAGCGGGAAATAGTTTTAATCGTTTATCTGCCATTGTTTTTCTCTCTATTTAAAAACTGGGTCAGTACATCAGATTCTGTTCCGAAATGTTTGGCAATAGCGGTGATAACGAAAGCATCCCTCTCTGCCTGTAATTCCTGCTGGCACTTTTCGGATGGACAGATATGGGATGGGTGGCTGTATGAAAATTTTTCACCACAAATGATGCAGATTTTCTGACGGCAGATTTCACAGCAGTCATACAGCCTGCGACCATACCGACGCATAGTTTTCTATTGTGGCGGGTATCAACAGAACCGTCAGCGGATACATAAATATCCCAATCGGTAGAACCAAAATATTCAGCTGCGGCGGCCAGTTCGTTGATTAGGTTAGCTTTTTTGATTTCGATAGTGATCATTTTCTTTTTCCTAGTGCCGTTCCAGATTGGTCGGCTCATTGGGTGTAACTATTCAGCCCCCTCATGATTGACTGGAATTTTAGTGATATCGACTGGAATTTTAGTGATTCTGTGCCATTGTGAGATGCAGTTTACCGGTCATATTGCTACGAATCATGCCCGCTCCCGAATTTCAGATT
>Ga0126343_10001206_pt1:0-10000 | contig 11740 bp, 7 predicted proteins | sample Cyp2metagenome_FD_92531 | JGI IMG/M metagenome (GOLD analysis project Ga0126343, IMG submission 92531) | Coral microbial communities from Lord Howe Island, Old Settlement Bay, Australia - Cyphastrea 2 metagenome | ecosystem: Host-associated > Invertebrates > Cnidaria > Coral ... | reverse complement strand
TCCCTGCGCTTCTACAGGTGTTTAAACATGTGATTTCTATGTTCACAACCGTGCAAAGTGGGATCTGGGTTTTGCTACTAGCGATGTCACTTCAGGAACGTGGCTAAAACACTCCAGAGACTTTTGACTGAGCTTCAACTGCAGTTAAAACATTTTTGAGTTATTTGTGATTCAAATTTTGTCAAAACTGGACAAGATTTTTAAGTGAAAGAACTGTATCATCTAGCTTTACGATTCGATGTCTAGCTATGATTTAGACGGCTGCGATATATGTGTTTTCTTTCCATTTCAAAATGCGGGTCACCAGTCGAGTTCGCCGCCTTGTATATAAGCTTATTAATATCGGGATCGACAATTTACCGGCCCATTTGGGTTATCACAGTACAAATGATGACTGAAGAGTTACCTTACAGCTCTTTAATAGTTATAACGATGTCACTGAACACGAAGAGTTGGATATTTGGCCTGACGGAATGTGCAGATTTCGGAGTGTCAAAACATTTTTAGATTCAAACAGTAGCTAATTTCCCCCAAAATACCAGTTAAAAAGCAAATCAGTTGTAATCCACTTCTGCCTACTTCTCCAGATTAATGATTGAAAAGGGTTTTAACATAAGAAATAAGCAGAGATGCTGGCAAACAATATGCGAAGGTAAGGTAATTTTTTGCTTCGTTGTTGTCGACCGACCGTAGTGTATGCATTGTCAACTACTAGATTACTGTGAACGAACACAAACTACACAAATTTGCATATTTCCTACTAGTAAATCAAGGTAGATCCTTTTGACAAGATCTTGAATAGAGGTTCAGTATAATATGAATGCATTTCTACTTCACCATTATTTTGAGTGAAATGTTCATTTTACCTACATGAATAACCTGGGAGTCCTCAACTTATTAGCATGACAATCTCCATCGGTAGTTACATTTGCATAGAGCCAAATCTTATATTGTTTGTTTCGCTTTCCTCAAATATTCCATTTTCAAGTTTGTAGTCTAGATATATTTTGTTCCTCAATGATGGAACTCAAAGAACAAAACAATTTTGTATTCGGAATAGCCATTTGAGAACACGGCCAGATTTACAACCTCTGGCGTGCGCGGTGTGTTGTTATCACATGTAAAATCCACAAATACATAGCTAGTTCACCAGTTCGAAGCTTCAACAATCATAATCGCCTTGTAGAACGTAGGTTTTGTTTACTATTCAGTACAAAAAGTGTCTATTTCGAGAACAAAAAACGTCATGAGTTTAATTTACCGTGTCATTTCCTCACTCGGGGAGCGGGGTTGGCGCAGTGGTGAGAGCGCTCGCCTCCCACCAATGTGTCCCGGGTTCGATTCCCAGACCCGGCGTCATATGTGGGTTGAGTTCGTTGTTGGTTCTCTACTCTGCTCCAAGAGGTTTTTCTCCGGCTACTCCGGTTTTCCCCTCTCCTCAAAAACCAACATTTCTAAATTCCAATTCAATCTGGACGTCAGGCACTTTAGTCATGAGCCTCTGGCTCGGGTGATCGCACAAGCACTCCCTGTGTTAGACATTAAATTTACATTTACAAATTTACATTTACATTCTACTTAGTATATACCACACAAGTGAATAGTGCTTTCTGCACGCTCTGATTGGTTAACTCGGAGGTGATTAGCAAGTACTATTCACCCCGAGCAAGCGGCGCGAGAGATTAAGGCCCCATTCATATGGTCTCGGGTACCCGAGACAACCCTCCCCCCGAGTTACCCTGGACGAGGTAACTTTTAGCTTATTTCTTTGCAAAATCAACCAGACCGTTAACATTAGGTTTGCAAACCCGTCTCGGGTGGGCGAGTTGTCTCACCTCGCCGGGTAGGGTAACCCTGGCAAGCGGGGCAACTTTTCTTCATATAAACGCTTTGGCTCACCTAACCGGGACAACTCGCAAGGTGTTCAGTGTCACGTAATGCCTGAATTTAGGATTTGAAGCAGGAATTTGTATCAAAGAGGTCAAAATTGACTTGGCAAAACCCACTGCGAGCGAATGACCAAGGAAAACTCAAAGAAAGGGGAATATCTGTACATCTGATTATTCAATGAAGGTTATGAATAATCATGCAGGGAGTACTTTGACTCGACCTACAGAGACTACGGTTTCACACATAAAAGCTCGATAAAGTTGCCTCGGGGGGAGGGCTGTCTCGGGTACCCAAGACCATATAAGTGGGGCCTTAAAAATTTCCGACCGCCTGTTGCATTTAAAATAACGTTTTGGTCCGCTAATTATTCGGTTTGTGCGGTATATTGGTATATACTAAAACAATTATTCACCTCAGTGTCGGTGAAAGTGATGGATATTTACCTCCACTTTGGTGAATAATTGTTAACCATAGTATACGTTTGGTCTGGGACTCGGAGGATTGTTTGCGCTCAAAATTATCAGATGGCTTCCAGCTTATCCCCAGTTTGCGTCTTATGCAGTACCTTGACAAGCTTTCCACTAGAGATAGAGAAGTATATACAGGCCATGAAAATCTCTAGGATTTTCCACTAGCGGCAAACCTGAGATCGATCGAACAAATCCTCGATGGCTCTACTCCAGCTTTAGCTTCGCACAGATCAGTGCACTTCTTTGGTCTTTTTTCTCGTTTCTGGTCAAGTTTCATTGAGATAAACGTATTGAATGAAGAGGAAAACTCTATTCTACACATCCTGTATAGCTACAGCCTCCAACAACATATCTTCCTTGCATTTTGCAACGATTTTGACACACACTATCGTGCGTTCGCATATATTATTCTCAGAAACAAAACATTGTTATTCCTGAAATGACGTCAGAAGCCAACTCGTCCCATTCTCCGCTATTCCTCAGTCGTGAACATGGAAAAGGGCAAATTTACCAACTTTAAAAATTCATTTAAAATTAACAAAAATAACTACAACAATAATTTTTTAGCAGTGGCAATCTGGGGGGAAAGGAAATTTATATTAGCAGAAAAAAATTTGGGGGGTTAGTGGAACTTTAGCCAGAAGCAAATGGAATTTTTCTGTCATGTCTTGAATTCTATCAAAACATTAGTGATGAAGCACTTAGACGTTTTAGTGCAGAGTACACTATTGGGATGGTTTGGGGGTTGACCTCGCTAAAGCACTATGGCAATAAGGTGTCAACTTTAATGTTTGATTAATCAATTAATTTCAATTACAATTAATTATGCTTATAGCAGTAAAATGGGTGGTGTATGTACCTGCGTTACTTCTTTATACATTTCAAAAGGTTATATATTTGAGTCGGAAAGCCCCTTACTCTCCTTGTGGTACTTTTCTTTTTACCACAAAACCAATATTTACATGTAGATTGTTAAGTGTCAGTGTCAATTGCATATCAGGTGAGAGAGACATCCATACAAGATCACACACCAATGTTGACATGCAACCAGTTTCTCCCATTTATGTCCAGCTGAGAAAAGAATACAAGCACATCTTCTGGGTGTTATCAAAAAAAAAGTTTCAGATTACATACCCTTGCGAAACAAAAGTATCAAGTCGCCAACCTTTGCGTGAACTGTATCATTGTCACGTTCACTACTAAAATGTATAAGCTTACTTTAATTTAAAGTGAGCAAAAATTGACGTAAAACACTACTTTAGAGTAATAAGTGATTCTTGGACTGTGAATGAAAATACACACAATCATTAAACAAAGACAACTGCTAAGATTATGTGCCATCGTCAAAATCCCTAGCTGAAAAGCAAGGTCAATACAAAACCAAGAGCCAATTGCAGGAGTTAAATACAAACTGTGTTATGATTACTGCGTCATAGCTATACATTGCACTCTGCACTATCTGAGATTGTCTCTTTGACGGTATTTCATTTGACGTTCGATTGATTCATGTGTGGTGTTTCATGTCACAATAGCCCATGTAAACAATCTGTTCCCAGATCTCTGCTTCTATAAGCTCTGAGATTTTATTTTGACTTTGTACACTATAAACAGTCTGCCTGTTTCCTGTTCAACAAGCACCTGAAGTAGCTAGGAAAAGCCAAGTTTTTTTGCACACCTTAATTCTCGAAAAGAAAGAGCAACCCAGCGAAAAACACTTTGGAGCAATGTTCCTCAGACGATACGAAGCCCAATTGCCAAAATTCAGGCCTTTTCGCAACAATTTTTTTTCATCCAAATCCTCACTTAGGAGGGTTTTCCATTAGCATCTTCAATTACTAACAGCAAAGCTGAATTCCCTGTCGTCTAAATTATAGAAGGGAAGAAATTGCAGAGTGTTCAGGACATTAAAATCTACTATTAAATCAGCAAAACATAAATCATCAAATATAATATACTGTAATAAGGCATTATTTATTGCACTGCTTATCTGGTCTAGGTAGTTGTCAAATTCCTCATGTGTACTAAAAGCTTCAGTGGCAGACCTTGCCATTACTGGTCCAGAGGTACTTGACATTGTTCTTCCTCTTGTAATCCTTGATTCGTCCAAAAAGCCTTTTACGTTAGCTGGTCAACAACTCGTTTATGTAAACCTTGTTATCTCGACACACACCAACTTCAGCCTGTATGGAAGGCATCTGACGAACATTCTTCCCAACAAGATGCTTACGTTTCTTATTTACTTCCTCTCTCTTGTCCCTTTGGAGGAATTTAACCATTAAATGAGTTTTAACGTTCTTTGAGTCTGGAAGCCTGTGAACAGCAGTAATATGGCTGTCGTCGATCTTTACCCCAATTAACGTGCCAATTTCTTTAACAAGCAGCTTAGGGTTATCATCAGTAGTGATTGGAACACCAGTGATCTCTAGGCAATCCCTTCTCAAGTACTGTTGGGTTTCGTCAAGTGAACAATCGATTTGATATAGAGTCTCTTGAGTCTCATCAGCCACGTCCGCCATATTTGTTTGCTTTGCTTCGAGCAAGCAAGTGGCTTCCTTGTATTTCTTATCAAGCTTAGTTACCTGTTCTTTGACATTTTGCAAAGTCTGCACAACGGTATCATATTTGTTTGATAGAAACTGCTGAGAATTCTCCAGTGTTGCATCTATCTGTTAGCAAGTCGATGCTTGCTTTCTGCGTCTGTAACTCAAAAGGGAGCTTAAGCAAACCACAATGACGACAGCAACGAGAACATCATTAAAAAAAAGGTTTAATGAGCAAAACAATAGCTTTGCAAGAGCGTTATAACTCTTTGTACATTTCTTTGCCCTCCTCTGCAAAACAACAGGGAACTTAAGCAAACCACGACGACGACGGCAACGAGAACGACATTAAACAAAAGGTTTAATGAGCAAAACAATAGCCTTGCACGTGCGTTATAACTTTTTGCACATTTCTTTGCCGTCCTCTGCAAAACAACAACGCGAAATGACCAAGTTCTGTGTCATCTACGGAATGTGGACGACGATGGCTAATTTGTCGCATTTCCATTTGGAACTGTATGCTACCGTTGCTTATTTAACCTGAGCAAGTTTTTAGAGCCATTGGCGTGCTGGGCAGATCTAAACATTTGCCAATTTCGCTTGTTAAATATAAATTCATTTTTTACTAGATGTCATCCCCAGCGTCATCATCATCATCATTGTTTAAGCTCCCTAATAAGGGCCGGTAGCTGCCAAAACAGCCGGCTACTGGCCAATCTTTGGCCAGCTACTTTTGTCTCAATTTACTGTTAATTTTGGTGAGAAACTTAAAATAAGGAAAAGATCCAACAAACATAATTGTGAGATATCCACCTCAAACGTCTGAGTCGAAATAAAGGCGCATTTCAGGAGTTTTAAACGTGTTCACCATTGCAACGCGCTACGGAAATTGATTGAAGCAAGAAACCGCTTAAAATAATGAAACAATCCCACAAAAATAATTGTAAAACATCCGGCACAGGAGGAGGCAGGAGTTTTAAACGTGTTAACCTTTCGGTGGAAGTATAAAAAGTTGAAGCAGATCGAGGGTCGTGGAACACCTGGGACATTTTCACAGGATTGGATCTCAGGCTTTCCCATGTGCCAAAATGGCATCTGTGCCAAAGCCAGTGATTGAGATTTTGAGGAAAAAATGGTTGTAATAAACATAGAATATAGTTAATATAGTCTTAATTTTGATTGTTCTTAAGGCCCAAATACTGTCTGGAATACTGCATTTCCAAGCATCTAATTTTAAAAATTTTCCGGGGGGCATGTCCCCAGACCCCCCTAGGAAGCTCACGCCTTTGGTGCTCGAAAAGAAGGCTGCCATCTACTTTCTCAGTGGGGACGTCTACTTCAAAACTTATTGACAGCACTGGCAACTCCAACTTGATTTCTTGCCTGATACTGGGCAAAAACTCTTCTTTCCATATTTGTCGTAGTTCATCTGCTTTTAAGTAATTTTCGGAGTGCATAGTCACTTATGCCTCTTAAGCAAAGCGCGGAATTCATCACTTGATTGGGCAGTTCAGAAGGACTTGTCATGCCACCATTTATAATTTATGCTAATTGACCATCTGTGGCTGTTAACAAATTAAATATACAGGATTCATGGCATTTACATGTAATAATCATAACTTATAACATAGCTATATGCTAGCGCGCGCTCTGATTGGCTAATTTTCAATGAGAAAGTTTTTTCTCACATTTTTTTTCGAGTAAAACTGACATTTAGATGTTACTGATGGCTAGTAGTAAACCAACATATGCGTAAGGGTCTCGATGACTTTGAAGATTTAGAAAACGTGTCTGAAATGGTTGCAGAAACATCGGAATCGTCGAAAGATCATCAAAGCGAAAAACAACACGTGCGCGTGCACGTGTGTTACCAGTGTAAACAACACGTGAACGTGCACGTGCAGAATTTGCAATTTGTGATCAGTGCAGAAAAAGCGACTTTTCAGCGTGAAAAATGTCTTGCTATGTTATAAAAGCAATGGACAATGTCTAGCGTGCGTCTTTCCAATTCGGGATGCACTTGGATAGTTGGGAGAGCACTTACGCTACCTTCGTGCTCTCCCAACTATCTGCGTGCATCCCGAATTGGATGGACGCACGCTAGACATTGTCCTTTCCTTAATTTAAAGCAAAGTCCAAATTTTCTAAAATTAATCAAACTCAAAGAAGTGATCGACTGTTAACTAATGCTCACAGTGAACAGAAGAGGCCAGAATGGAATATCACTACGAAAAGCCACACATAGGAATACTATAGAAATGGGCAATTCCCGAAAATATCCATACCCAACCACTGACCACTTCCATAATTTAAACCCCCCTTGGAAATTCCAGAATGTGTTATCCCCCTATGCCCTCAAGAATTCCATAATCATGAACTCTCCCTCCCCTTCAGCATTTCCGCCATGTTTGGAAGTACATTTTTGACTTAGCAACACCCGTACGAACAGACGAACATGAATTTATGCCTCCTCAAGGCGGTAATCTAACGGCACCAGGCGACAACAAAAAGACGACAAGAATAACCTACCCCGAGTGGCCAGGCTGTACAAACTCGCTTTCAAGTCTGAATTTAGCTATAAAAATAAACACAACTACCGGTAATTAACATCCTTGTTTTTTTGTTATGTTTTGACTTTTACGAAGGAAAATAGCTTAAATTCAGATTGTTAAAATCTTTCTGCAGTCAAAAATATCATTGAGTCTTCCTTTCCTCATTGCTTTCCTTATATACATGTAGGTCAGGTAGTGTGCACGAGAAGTCCAAGTGCTTAATATCTTGCAGGCATTCCTTGGGAGCAAAAGACTGGATACCCAGCACAAGGAAATATACTTTCCACTTATGTATGTTTCCAACCACCCACATAAACAAAGCAGACTGTATAAACAAAAAATGGCCCCAGACCAGTTGGTGCTGTAGGGCAAAAGTATAATGGTCACATAAAAGTTCAATCCAACTGATTACCCTACAGTATATCATTTGACTCTACTGCTAGACATAAAAAGCTTATAAATCATAGTTTCAAGAAAATTCAGTTAAGCCGGCTCAAAATAAAATCAGAGAACTCTTCAAGCCAATGTTCAGTCCTTCATTTTGGCTGTTACATTTGCATGACCAGCGCTGGACAACAGAGACTTCCTCTTCAAGTGACTTCTTTTAGGGGCCGCAACTTTCGGGTGGGCCGCTATTTTCGGGGGTACCGTTACTTTCTAGGCTCATTAGGAAGGTAAAAAATTCAGGTTACTTTCTTATTTTCGGGGAGGGGAGTTACTTTCGTAATTCCTACGGTATTTTGATCGCTACACATGTAAATGTAACTTACATGCGTACATGCGTACATGCCTTGAATTATATAATTTATGCCGACCTGATACTATTTGATACGCAGGAAGGTATCAAGTGAGACAAAATGAACTTGCTGGACGTTATGCAAGAAAGCTCGGTAACATGGATAAGCTTACTTCGGAAAGCTGATAACTTAGCTTACCTTAATTAGTTTATGTACAGAATACGTATTTATGCATGCAAGTACTGCCATTAATTAATTACCTGTGGCTGATGGTTTTCTTGAAAATCGCAGCATTCGAGCGAATAAATCTCTTCAATATTCTTGGCAAATAATGCTCAGTCTGAGGACAGATAAGGGTGAGGATAGATAAAGTTGTCTTCATCGAAGAAAACGTTTGGAAATGTGGGGATTTCCGCCTTATCTCGCGTAGACTCCGCGAAGACAGCTATTGAACGCCTCATTGATACCGCCAATATTAACTGCTGTCCTCCATCAAATCGAACGCGGGAGCAAATGACGTCAACCTCGTCCCCAGGGTCTTCTCCTCGACGATTTTCAAAATGGCGGATCGTCGGGTGCGTTGCAGTTTCGTCCCGCGTGGCAGACATGTCTAACACGTTTTGACCAATTGTATGTGTTGTTGTTTCTTCCAATGAAATTCCGTTGTGACCGTGTCTTCTGAGATTATTTTACTTAGGGACGGGACGTTGTTTTCCACGTCATGAAGCTTTTGGCGTTCGTCAAAGAACGCTTTCATAATGCAGTCGAAATCGACATTCTTGGAATTTTTGGACGGTACCGTGACGTTACAAATTTGGCAACCCCGAAAAATTCTTCAGGGGCAAATTCTTCAGGTGCAAATGACGTCATTGCAATCGACCGTGTGCTTTGTCTGTCTCACGTTTTCCTTCACCCGTTGGGGTGGCTTGTTTGTTTGTCGAGTCAGTTGACCTTTCATTCGCATTTGGTCACAGGGGGCCGGCACAATCTGTCTGGGTAGCCGATTGTTACTTTATAGTAAATGTACTAGATTTCCCGTTTGCCTCACCTATAGCCATATATCGCTAACTGTGTATGTAAATCAATGGTAAATAAACGTGGAATTACCTTACCTGTTGTGTATAGACGTCCTTTTGCCTCAAAAGCGGTTTTTTGAGCGATTTTGAATGAATTTGAGCTCGCCGTTGACTGTTCTTTATAATAGAAAGACAAGGGAGGAAACTTTGTTTTGAAAGGTTCCAGCGCCAGGGCGAATTTTTTCCCCAAAATCGCTCCGCTTTCAAACTTCGCAGCATGAAAGTCAAAAGATTCACGTTTCTTCTCGTACCTTCCAATCGAAAATCAAAATCCCACAATATTCGAGCGACTGGAATGCCTAGCAAGATTCTCATGTGCCAGCGACAAACCGTCGCGCTGATTGCCCCTTTCTGACTGGACAACGATCAATCAATCAATCGTTGTCCAATCAGAAAGGGGCAATCAGCGCGACGGTTTGTCGCTGGCACATGAGAATCTTGCTATGCATTCCAGTCGCTCGAATATTGTGGGATTTTGATTTTCTTCGAGGGCTAGCTCCGGGCCGTTTGGATGGATTTTCGATTGGAAGGTACGAGAAGAAACGTGAATCTTTTGACTTTCATGCTGCGAAGTTTGAAAGCGGAGCGATGCGCTTTTGGGGGGAAAATTCGCCCCGGCGCTGGAACCCTTTCAAAACAAGGTTTCCTCCCTTGTCTTTCTATTATAAAGAACAGTCAACGGCGAACTCAAATTCATTCAAAATCGCTCAAAAAACCGCTTTTGAGGCAAAAGGA
>Ga0126343_10001205_pt1 | contig 11743 bp, 5 predicted proteins | sample Cyp2metagenome_FD_92531 | JGI IMG/M metagenome (GOLD analysis project Ga0126343, IMG submission 92531) | Coral microbial communities from Lord Howe Island, Old Settlement Bay, Australia - Cyphastrea 2 metagenome | ecosystem: Host-associated > Invertebrates > Cnidaria > Coral ... | reverse complement strand
TTTTTAATCATTTGATTAGGTGTCGACAACATTTTTTTTAATCGTTACAAAGAGCAAAACGAACTCCAAATTCACTTCAAGGGATACGTAATGTATCTGTCTTAATTTTTTTTTATTTAAGTAACACGCCTTTGACAAACTAGTAGGCGGCACACTTGGTAAAGAGGGCAATACTTGGCAAAGTGCGGCACACTTGGCAAAGTGAGGCACACTTGGCAAAGTGCAGGACACTTGGCAAAGAGCACAATGCTTGGCAAAGTGCGGCACACCTGGCAAAGTGCAGCACACTTGGAAAAGTGCGGCACACTTGGCAAAGTGCGGCACACTTGGTAAAGTGCGGCACACTTGGCAAAGTGCGGCACACTTGGCAAAGTGCAGCACACTTGGAAAAGTGCGGCACACTTGGCAAAGTGCGGCACACTTGGTAAAGTGCGGCACACTTGGTAAAGTGCGGCACACTTGGCAAAGTGCGGTACACTTGGCAAAGAGCGCAATACTTGGCAAAGTGGGGACACTTGGCTAAGTGCGGCACACTTGGCAAAGTGCGGTACACTTGGCAAAGAGCGCAATACTTGGCAAATTGCGGCACACTTGGCAAAGTTCGGGACACTTGGCAAAGTGCGGCACACTTGGCAACCTGCCCAACACTTAGACAAATGCGGCACGCTTAAAAAATGTGTGACACAGAAAAGTGGAGCACACTTAAAAAATGTTACATACTCCACACATGGAAAAGTTTGCCAGAAACGTACTATTGCATTAATGGACGAAAAAAGATGCATTGCTACAATTTGATTAACCAGCAAGAGATGGATCGCTAGGTATAGATATATTTTTTCCACAGCGAATCCATTATCCGTAATTTTCAATACTTCTTCCACAAAATCTATAACCGATGCCAGACCAAAATCTGATTGGTCTTAAAAAAAATCACACGAACATTTCTGATTAACGGTAACTTTCTTGGTTCAGAATTACCTTCAGAGTCTCTTATTCATGACTTGAAAGAAAAAAGGTATCAATCAAAATTAAATGGCCGATTTCTACAATCAAGCTTTGTTGAGGCTTTAATCGGAAGTGGCCTGGTTGTTCATCTTCTCGTAAGTTTCTTCTTGATATTGCTAAACTAAGGGCTGAAATTTGCAAGGATACTAAAACTTAACGATATAAATCATGGGCATGAAAAATATGCCGTCTTAAAAACAGGCTATTTCCGGTTGCTTCCCATATGTTTTAAGTAGGACCAAGCTGTGATAACAGCCAGAGGCGAGCAAAAAAATCCCATAAGCTAATGTTTTCATCTATAAAATTCTAGGAATAGGGCACTACAAAAATGGTTTTGCTTTTTTCTGAGATTAAAGGGGCTGGGTCACGCTATTTTAGGTAATTTGGTTTGATTTTGCTAATTGTGAGTTCTAAGCGTCAAATTGGCAGACCAAGAGTCTCACATTTGCTAAATCATGGCCACATAACAACTGAGAATGATTTTCCAGCTGTGTTAATGAAAGTTTGATACATGTATAAACTGAAATACCATAAATTTGAAAAAAGGTGGGCCGACGTTTTTCAAATTTATCCAAATGCAATCCACTTCCATCCTCTTCAGTTTTGTCCATCCACGTCCCTTCTTGTCTTTACTGTGTTTTGTTCGAGTTCTTGTGTAGTTTTGAGCCATTATTTTGACATTTAAGTTAATTCTGTGACAATTTGATCAGTGCTGAAACTGCCTATAATAGCGTGACCTAGCCCCTTTAATTGTACGTTGGTAAAAGTGAAATTGAAAAGCGGGCACAATTACACTGAAAATCAACCGCTGGGGACCCCTGAGAGGTTGATATCCAGACCTCGGCAGAAAATGGTCGATGAACCTGAAACTTTGGCATATTAGGTAAGTCCACAAGTCCACTTAGTGTACCAATTTTAAGCGAAATCGGCCGACCTTCATTTCCAAGTCTGCCCCGGTCTCTCAGGCAGAAGCTCTTAAGAGATATTCAAGATATTTTACGAGTGGAAAACAACTTAGAGGGTATCTCATTTGATTAAGAAAGTAATTTTCGGAATAAACTTGGGATTCGGAGTAAACTTTGTCAACGATCTCACGTGTCATTGCCCACGTGTTCGCGTATTAACACATGTTATTCAAATGCGACTAAATACCTTCTGGATCGCAACTTTTGTGTCTGGAATCTCAGTCATTTGGATCGCTTATTTGTATTTGGACTGGACAAACGATAAATGTTTAGCGACCAAACACCACCAAACATTGTTTGGTGACCAAACATTTCACCGTTTGAACACCTTGTTTGGTGCTGTTTGATCGTGTTTGATCGTATTTGGTGGTGTTTGATAAAATTTGAAGGCCATCAAACATTCGATCAAAACGTAAAACATTTCTTTTGTTCACGTGACTGTTTGAAGGGCGATGTTTTGTTCGTTTGGACAGCCGCGTATCAAACATGTTTGATGCGCGCATGCGTGCCACGCTTGCTCAGTGGCTTGTATCAATCGTTTCATCTGTGTTTGATCAAACACGTTTTAACCGTTTGGCCACTCACTTCAACATTAGCATGTTTGGTCACCAAACAATGTTTGCTGGTGTTTGGTCGTCAAACATTTATCGTTTGTTTAGGCCCTAACTCACATTTGAAGTAGCGTGGGCGAATTTACACAGTCAAAACCTGTTCTTTAATTGGCAAGGAATGAGAAGATGATAGGATGCATTTTTCGCTTGGTTATTTTTTTTCTGGTCCCTAATTAAGTAGAGAGTTATCATATTCCGTCTGAATGGTCTGTGGCGGTTAAGTTGGGTTCAGCGATTCTGAAAAGAAATCCCGTTTCGGTTCAAAAATCACTGGGAGGGTTATGTAATCGCATCATCCATCGGGGCGGACTGAGACAATGAATGTCTTTCGCGTGTCTTGTTACATCTGTATATCTAATTTTTATCTTCAAAAGGCATGTGGTCCCATTGTAAAGCAGACTCGTACGCCAACGGAAATTATCTGCGTTTTCAGTTGCGCTAAACAGAAAATCTATTTTGAAAGCAGGTAACGTCTTCGCACCACACGAGGTGAATAATGCATTATCAACCACACGAGGAATTGATGAATCGATTGTTTGGTTGAGTGATCCACTGACAGGAGGGTTTTACAAACTAGCAAAACAACTCCTCAAAGAAGAATCAGAAATTGAACCTTGGCATGTTTGCTACACTGCGAGAGCATTCAACAAGAGACGAACAAACTGGAGGCTCATTAACAACAGTTTCATTTCCAGCCAAAGATGTCAACATAGATTAATTACCAATCTGGTATTTCAGTGCGTCCTAGCAGGAAAAAATTAGATCGAAATCAGGGTCAAGTACTTTGATTTACAAAAGCTTTTTAAAACATCCTTCACAGCGATCAGATGTTCAGTGCCCAGCTTAAGTTTGCATAAGCCTTCTCGCAGTGATTTGATTAAAAAAGAGCAAGACCAAAGGAACGAATAAAACGAAAGAGAAAATTAATTAAGTGACTCACATACAAAGGGAGAACAAACAATTTAACCTGTTAGAAATCAGCATCAAGGCTCTATTTAATGAGGCAAAGGAGAAGACAGACAGATTTTCAGACAATGCTGATCTTGTGTGGGTTCCACTCACGTCGGGCACGAATGCCGACTTTTCGGCTTTTCCCCGATCTTTCGGCATACCCATCAATGCCTGCGTTGTTCGTTGTTTAAGTTGTTTAAGGCAAACTGTACAGTTCTGATAAAAACGTAACGAGGGTGAACTCTTAATGATACGAAAACTTATATCCTCCGATCACTGAAAGCCTGAACAAAGAGTGCAGACGAACTCCTAAAATTAAAATGCGACACGTTTTCCGAAATTCCGGGAACAAAACAAGCTTATACTAAAATGTTTATCGTGCAGAATACAATTTTACAGGGCAAAGACGAGGCGAGCTACTGGAACAACCACAGCTGATCGGGTAGAATAAAAAAGAAGCTTACCTTTGATAACCGAGCAAGTTCGTCTCTGCGGATAGGCTTGCAGACTGTTTACGAGCTAATGTATCTAAAGGATACGAATATCCGCTAAAGCGTTCTTGCATTAATAATCTGGTGTGTGCCTATTGGGAAAAGATTCAATGTTTTGATATAAAGGCTGACAACAGAATAAACTTAGCGACAGTTTGGAAAGTATTTACCGGTAGTTCTTTTCATGGGAAGTTATTAGTGGTTGGTTGGGTTCAATGATTTCCAAAGAAAACCACGTTTCGGTTCAAAAATCTCTGGCAGTATCATGCACTCCCCAAAAAAGCCGACTTCTTGAATGTTCTCTCTTTTATGCTTTGTGAAATTAGAAGCGCCAATTCTTGATTATCTTTCAAGGTATTTTAAATCATGATCCACAAACCATAGCTTCTCTAAAAAATATACGATTAAAATCCATCAGAATATCCTACATGGTTAAGGAATAGATTAATAATGATAGTAGAAGAAGAAAAAAAATCCACTGTTTTAAAAAAATAATAGGAAAGTAACGGTGAAAGCCAGTTTTCTATACCATAGACGCATAATCCATCGGAGAGAGGTTTAATTTGTCAGTAGGGGCTATATTTTTTCCAGTGTGTAACTGAAAGCTTCGTGCGTGTCGGCATCACACTGTAGGAGACGCATAATTAACCGCTTGCGGAGTTGGTGAATTGGCTGTATGGTTAAGTGATGCGTTATAGGGCTTTAAAGACTAGCAAAACAACGTAAAAGAAAAATAAAGAATTTGAAACTAAGCATAGCAACAGACTGACACGTATGAACTGAAATCAAGTGAATGAGGAACGCTAGCCAAATCTAACTCAAGTATTTCCGCGGTTACAATAGCACAAGCCAAAATGAGACGATTTTTAACATTTCTGATTGAGTTGTCCCTGTTTGTCTGTGTTTTATGACATGTTCTCAATGTGGTTGATAGCCTTCAGAAGTAATAATAGATGATAATAGCAAATTTCACGCGTTCAGTTAACAGGAATTATTGAGTAAGTTTGTGAAGAAGATTTCAGTTTCCAGTTTTCAGTTTCCAGTTCTATCCAAGTTAGTAATCATGAGTCAATTTTTCTGTGGATAATGTATCCGCTTTGTTTCATTGTTAATAATACAAAATAAAATAGCCTTCTCTATGGAGAAAAGCTTAGTGTATGACAGTTCATGTCTAAGTTAAACAGAAATGGCGCAGCTTAAAAAAAACAACGATTAAGAGCAACTCCCGAAAATACCGCTTTATATTAATCGCTTTTTCTACTTGGGGACGGCAATTACGTCCGCCTTCAGACAAGCTCAAAAAAGCAACGCATAGTGTGCCAGTGCTGATAATTTAAAACGCTGATAGGTGAATTCTTGATGCATTCTAAGCGACCGTAAGCTCGGAAGACAATAGATGACCTACTGGAAAGGCAGATTGTTCTTCCTAAGTGGGACACAGAATACAAATACATACCTAACATTGTACCGCACATATGTCTTCCTGCTTCAGTGAGAAGACCACATGAGCTGCCCACGCTAATCACCCCCGAGTATAATTGAGATAAAACTTACCTTTCGATGGTAATTTGGGAATATTAGCTCTCAGTTTTCGGAAGCAGAATGATTACGAACTAATATATCTAGAAGTACATACGCATCCCCTAAAGCACTTTCGCGGCAGTAACGTAGTTTAATGCAATTATTAGGCTTAGTAACCTAGTGTTATGTTAAAAACAACCGGGATAAACAGTGGTAATGGAATGAATATAGACACAGTTTGGAGGGTAATTAGTCGTTCTCACGGTGAAGTTATAAATGGTCCATTGGTTGGGTTCAGTGATTTTCAAAGAGAACCCCGTTTCGGTTCAAAAATTGATGAAAGGGTTGTAGATTTTCAAAGACGTTTTGTAGACTCAAAAGCATCATTTTATGATTACCCCGGAAAGGCATTCTGCCCATCCAGAAATTAAAGTGTCTTCGTTCTGAATCAAATATACGGATACAACGATCAAAACAATCTTTTTTGTTTTATGGAGAGATCAGTTATGAGGAAGGAGAAAATACAAAAAAAAATCTGACTCTTACAGTTGAACTGAATTTTTAACGTTAAATACCTATTTTTTTATATTTTAATACAGTGACAAAAATTTCATATTGGATCGGATCAATTGCGAATCTGGCATTTCAGTGCTTTTTGGCAAGAAAAGTTAGATCAAAATCAGTGTTTTACGTAAGCTTTCGAAAACATCTTTCACTGCAATCACATGTTTGGTACCTACGCCGAATTAACCTCCTCGCAGTTGATTAAAAAAAGAGTAAGACCAAAGAAACGAATAAAACAAAAAGAAAATGAATTAAGTGATTCACATACAAAGGGAAAACAGGCAATTTAACTTGTTAGAAATTGGCATCAAGGCTTTATTTAATGAAGCGAATGAGAAGACAGACAGATTTTCAGACAATGCTAAGTGGGCTCCAATCACGTCGGGCACGAATGCCGACTTTTAGGCTTTTCCCTGATCTTTTGGCGTACCCACCATTGTCTGCGTTGTTGGTTGTTTAAGTTGTTTAAGGCCAACTGTACGGTTCTGATAAAAACGTTACGAGGGTGAACCCTTAATGATACGAATACTTATATCCTCCGATTACCGAAAGCCTTAAAGAGTAGGGACGAACTCCAAATATAAAATGGGAGACGTTTTCCGAAATTCCGAGAACAAAACAAGTTTATACTAAAATGTTTATCGTGCAGAATGCACTTTTACAGGGCAAAGACAAGGTGAGCTACTGGCACAACCACAGCAACCGATCGGGTAGAATGAAAAAGAAGCTTACCTTTGATAACCCAGCAAGTTGGGCTCTGCAGATGCGCGTGCAGACTGTTTACGAGCTAATGTATCTAAAGGATATGAATATCCACTAAAGCGTTCTTGTGTTAATAATCTGGTGTGTGCCTATTGGGCAAAGATTCAATGTTTTGATATAAAGGCTGATAATAGGCTAAACTTAGCGACAATTTGGAAAGTATTTACCGATAGTTCTTCTCATGGGGAGTTGTCAGTGGTTGGCTTGGTTCAATGATTTCCAAAGAGAACCACGTTTCGGTTCAAAAATCTCTGAGAGGATTATGCACTTCCCAAAGAGAGCCGACTTCTCGAATGTTCTCTCTTTTATGCTGTGTAGAGTTAAAAGCGCTAATTTATGACTATCACCCCAAGGTATTTTAAACCATGATCCACAAACCATGGCTGCTAGGTCTAACAAATAAAAGATTAAAATCCATCAGAATATCCTTCATGGTTAAGGAATAGATATAATGATAGCAGAAGAAGAAAAAATAAAATATCTACTTGAGACCATACTGAGACGCGTAATCCGTCGGAGAGACCTTAGGCAAGTGCAATGTAAGGTAGAATACCGTTTAATATTGGTCAACAGGAGCTATGCATTTTCGAGCGTCTAACTGAAAGCATAGTGTGATAGTGCTTGTCAACATCATACCACAGGAGACGCATAATTAACCGCTTGAGAAGCTGGCGAATTGGTTGTATGGTTGAGTGATACCGTTATAGGGCTTTGAAGTTCAGCAAAACAACTTGACAAAGAAGAATTAAGAATTTAAACCTAAGCATAGCAACAGACTGACACGGATAAACTGAAATCAAGTGAATGAGAAAGGCTAGCCAAATCTAACCCATCGGTTCCCACGATTAACATTGCAAAACGCCAAAATGAGACGATTTCTAACATTTCTGGTTGACTTGTCTTTGTTTGTCTGTGTTTTATGACATGGTCTCAATGTAGTTGATAGTCTGAAGAATTACTAGTAGACGATTATTGTATGTCCCACGCAATCAGTTAACAGGAATGATTTTCAGTTTTCAGTACTATTCCATTTAGTAATGATGTGCCAATTTTTCTGTGGATAACGTGCGTTTGTCTCACTGTTAATGAGACAAAAATAAAATAGTCTTCTCAATCAAGAAAAGTTAAGCGTATGACAGTTCATGTTTAAGTTAAACAAAGATAGCCAAGCCTACATCAACGAACGATTAAGCGAAAACCTCGAAAATTGCGCTTTATATAATAATCGCTTCTTCTACTTCCGGACGACAGTTACGTCTGCTTTGAGACAAGCCCAAACATAAGCAACACATACTGTGCCTACAGGTGATGATAAAACGCTGATAAGGTGAATTCTTGATGTATTCTGTGTCACCGAAATCTCCAAAAACAATAGATGGCCTACTGGAAAGGCAGATTGTTCTTCCAAAGTACGACGCAGAATGCGAATGCATACCTATAATTGTACCGCACATACGTCTTCCAACTTCAGTGAGAAGACCGCGCAAAAACCCCAAGTATAATTGAAATGACACTTATCTTTGGTAATCAGGTAATACTAGCTTTCAGTTTTCGGAAGGAGACTGTTTACAAGCTATTAATATATCTAGAAGTATATGCGCACCCCTTAAAGCAATTTTGCGGCAGTAATGTAGTTTGCTATTATTAGTAGGCTTAGTAACCTAGTGTTGTGTGAAAAACAACCGGGATAAACAGTGGCAATAGAATGAACATAGCGACAGTTTGGAGGGTAATTATTCGTCCTTAGGGTGAAGTTATCAATGGGCGATTGGTTGGGTTCAGTGATTTTCCAAGATAATTTCGTTTCGGTTCAAAAATTGCTTGTACATGTAGATTTGCAAGAGAAAGCCAACTTCTGGATTGTTCTCTCCGTTTTGTTTTGTTTTGTTTTGTTTTGTTTTGTAGACTCTAAAGCACCAAATTATGATTAACCCATAAAGGTATTCTACCCATCCAGAAAGTATCTTCCTTCTGAATCAGAATAAACGGACAAAACGATCAAAACTTCTTATATTCTTTATGGATAGATTAGTTGTAATGAAAGAGAAAATAGAAAAGATTTGACTCTTACAGTTGACCTGTTGAAAAAATTGTCATGACTGAACATGCAAAAAGATTTGGAAGTCAGTATCGCCATTTTTCTGTACTAGGAAACCATAATCCGTCCGTTGTCAATTGCCTTGGCTGCATCTCAGTCAACACTAGCCTGATTAACACCAAACTTGGGATTTGGTGAATCTCGTTGTGCTCTTTCTGACTAGGTGGATCAAGAGTTGCTTATCCCATAATTTACAGACTCGCATATAGACCTTTTCGGCTTGAAATGAGGCAATGTTGACAAAGCAATTAATTGCACCGGTGCTGAAAAAAAGAGGGTAAAATTTGTTTCTGAAAGAATACTTGGATAGTCAACGATACATGTAGCTCAAAAGACTATATTGCTATATGATCGACGATCAACTACATATCACACATAATCAGTATGCTCGTCAGTGGACAGTGCAGATGTCCTCGAGTACAATAAAAATGAAATTTGCGTTTTGTAATTGGGTAATTTTGGACTCTCCGGCAGAGTCTGGAAGCAAAATGTTTACAACAAGATGTATATGCACTTCTACTGTAATAGTCTCGGTGTTGGTAATGAGTCAGACGTGCTCCTCAACTAGTGGGGGAAGACTTGGTGTTTTCAGATTAACACTAACTAATAATGGAATGAACTTAGATGCAGTTGGTAAGTACTGAGCTGATCACACCACCGGAAAGTAACCAGTGGTTGGTTGAGTTCAGTGAAGAATATCCCACTTCCTTTCAAAAAACGTTGAGAGAGTTTGTTGTCTTGCAAAAGAAAGCCCACTTCTCCAGTGTTATTTAATTAAAGTTTTGCGGACTTGAGCCCTATTGATTATCCTTCGGGAATTTAATGGTCACCCGGAAATCATGTTTATAAGAATAAAACCCGTTAAACTTTCTTACATGCAACATGGACAGATCTATATCGACTATTCTCGCAAACAAAAGAATAAAACCAGTTTAAAACCCATACGTGCTTCATGAACAGATGCATATCGATGAAAAACAAAAAGGAAACGCTAGCAGTTGAAGAAAATTACTTGACTGCATTTATGAATAGATTTGGAAGTCTAGATCCGATTGCCAGTTTTCTAGAATAAAGACCAATAATAAGAAACTGTTGGCGGTTTGATATAACTATTTCGCATTTCCCCACTTGAAACATAATCAAACTTCCCTTTAATTTATAGTTTAGGCTTTCAACTTGGGGATAGATATTGACTCTATGAAAACGTTAAAAGAACATTTCTAGCTTCTTATGCACAGACGTTTTATACAAACAGAAGAAGCTCCTATCTTCCTTAAGGGAAGATAGTGAATGTGTTTTTGACTACAGAATATTATAGTGCATTTTCATGTCCATAATGCCAGCTTTCTTTTTCAAGAGGAACTATCTGCTACTGGTTATCTGCTACTGGTTAACTACTGGTTATCTAGATAAGAGATACAAACTTACATCACGTCAGTTTTTCTGCTCGCTTTGTAATTTGATAAAATTCTCCAGCAACAGGTAAGACCGTATCTTCTAGAAAACCTTTCTGAAAAGAATGAGTGCACGTATTTTTCTCTGTGCGCTTTTAATGGGTCCTATTTAGGCCAAGTAAAATGACACGAGGTGTCAAAAGGTAAATGAATTAATAACGTGCAGGTCATACCAGGAAGACTAATTGTTTTCAGAATGGTTGCCAAACAAGGAATGCCAAGATATAGTTATCCAGTGGAGGAAGAGCTTTCGGTGTTCAATAGATACTCAAAGAACAAATTCTGCTGAAAAACTATTTGCTTATAATGAAACTGAAACTTGATGAGAAACGGGACACTTGACTTGGGTTACCACGGAAATCACATTCTCTGTTCAAAATTACCGATGACAGAAAAGATGAGATAAACAAACGTTACGCACAGGGAACATTAACCTTGTGTACATTCTGGAAGACGTATTTGTTTTTGACGTCAGTTGTGCCACGTCTGCTATTAATTTTGCTGCTTTTCACATGACGTCACTTAAATTCAAACTACAAAACTATTGATCCTCATGATATTTTACTTTAATGATGCGTAAGAGCAGCTGAAAACTAATATTCGAACTCATACAAAGTTTTAGTTCGAATAAGTTCTTGGTTTTGTTATAGAAAACGCTTGAATTTCTAAGTTTTTGCGTGACGTGACATTTACATGACGGCCAAGTTGGTTAAAAAGTGACTTATTTCGGGAAATTTGGCTATCTGAACAGTTCTTGCATGTATTAGAAAAAAATATTATTTTAATGTTTTTTGAGTTCTTCGCTTTTGTAGCAAAACTTAGTGACAGATGTTTCTATTAGTTCCCGGCCGCCATGGAGTCTCCATGCAAATCTCTATAGATTTGGCTAAAAATCTTCTCCGGCATATCTTGCATAAGAAAAGTTGCTGTGACCTGAATCTTGGCGACAGTCTCTGCATAGTTTTCTTCTCTCTTTTCTTAGATCCAGGACTATTTTGATCTATTTTGAATGGCGTGACAATTAAAACCAGCAATACTGAAACACTTTAGGTGTAGCAGTTTTAGTTGACATTTTTGTTTGAAACTAAAAATTATCAGGACTTCCGCTTCAGTAGACTTTTGCAAATTACGTATGACTAGTAGGGGTATCGAATGGTCTCACTCAATTTAAAAGTGCTCGCAAAATTTGGCCTTTGCCCGAATTGCTCGCAAAAATTAGATGAGTGCTCGCTTGCTCGTGCTCGCAAAATTTTTGCTACTGCTCGCATGCTCGAATTTTCGTTAAAATTTCCTTATGGAAAAACGTACTGAGAAACCTTAC